>Ga0163217_1077455_pt1 | contig 13981 bp, 21 predicted proteins | sample SynspAceP_FD_185933 | JGI IMG/M metagenome (GOLD analysis project Ga0163217, IMG submission 185933) | Saline lake microbial communities from Ace Lake in Antarctica - Synechococcus sp. Ace-P (PacBio error correction) | ecosystem: Environmental > Aquatic > Non-marine Saline and Alkaline > Saline ... | reverse complement strand
TTTTACGAACGAGAATTGTACTCGCTGTCGTGAAACCGGAGCAATGCGCCCTCCATAGAGTGATCTCCGCTCATTTGCTGCCGACCGGCATAAACCGTGACGTCGTCTTGCGACTGGACGTCACCAGAAGCCTGGCGATCAGCTCGAACGGCCCCTGGAACTGAAAGAGGTGTTTGGGCGGCAGGAGGTTGAAGCCCGGCAGAGCGGTCGACCCCATCACCATTCACAACGCACCAAATTGACCGCTGCCCTGGAAAACGCTCTCACGGGCAAGGGTTGACAGGAAATGACCGTGGCCGTGGCCAGCGCCAGAGAACAGTTTGATGAAACGCAGAAACTCTTTGTTCTAATTCTAGAAGCCTGGGCCAACTTACTCCAGATGCTGAGAGGAAGGGGAACACGGTCGCAAAACCAGATTGGAAACTGTTTCTACCAGGACCTGGAAATGGTCAGGCAGAAGGGGCGTGGTTCAGAAGACATCGTCATTCAGCCTGCCGTAGTAAGCGCGTCGCAAGATTGGTCGTGCAGAGCCCTCGATGTAGCTGGTTGTGTTTGCCGAGAAAGCGTGTTGGCGTAGTAGAGGGAAAACGTGAGCGGCAGGTCTTTGATCGGATACGGAAATGCCCTGCTCCGATGCCGAAGCCAAACCACTCGTAGACGATCGAGACCTGGCTACCCAGGTGAAGGCTGAGGGCGCCGATGGGTCCCCCAAAGCAAATCTGGTGGCTTCTGGAAAGTTTGAGGCTGGGTGACGTTGTTGCCACTCAGGCAGATGGTGGATCCCAAGGTGCATGCCGCCAAAGCCGTAAAAATCGGGCCGAATGCCTGCGGTTTGGGCCACCAACAGGATTTCGGTGTTCTGGCCACGGCTGAATTTAAAGCACCAGTTAAAGTTGGCGGCCCAGATCGCGTAGGTGTCAATCAAGCTGGATGATGTGTTCACGCGAAGGCAATCCGGGTGGTAGGGTGAGGTTTAAGCGGTGCGGAAGCGATGCTTGGCCGGGAAACTGGCCTGTCCCGATTGCGGCTGGTGAGGCTCGAATCGTGATGGAAGCCCAGGCTGGCGTACTCACTTTTGAGGGCGTGAAGTCGAGGTAGCTCGCTGTCGCCGCAGTCGATCCAATCTCCTCTGCTGGAACGCGGCAGGCGCGGGTCGCTCGTGGCTGTTTGAGTTGTTGGTGGATTATGGTGATTCCCTGTCTGGGCAAAAACGTTGGGACGTTCAAGCCCGTGTCGGGGTAGGGTCGCCGTTGACGGTGATGCCCCGAGCCAGGCCCCGACCTTGGGCAGAGCGGAAAGCTGGACTGTCGGGAAGGATAAGGCGGGTCCGGGCCCTGACCTCCGCTTCTGGCCAGTGCAGCAGAAGCCGAAAACACCTCATCCTTCAGGGAACAGAAACCAGCGCAGGCTTGTTGTCCTGGCAGCATTGAGGCCCAATATTTGAAGTCCTGGCTGGCGGGTTGCGGCCGGAAGAACATCACGGCCAGGCGGATTTTCTTTGCGAGGGAACCAGACTCCCAGGGCAGGGGACCGCTTTCCGGCGTGGCAGCGATTGGCGGGGGCGGCCGTGAGGCTGAAGGGGTTGGGGCTATTGGGGTGCGGAAACCCAATTCCCAGACGAGGCTGTGGACGCTGCGGCTAGGTCAGATTCAGGGCTTGATTCAGAAACGTGATTCAGCAGCTTGGGCCCGCAACATGGGTACGGGCGGTGGTTGGCAACGGAACAGCGCCACTGGTGGAGGCGGCAGCAGGACGGCCAGCACGGCGGGCGGTGGTTCGGGCAGCTCCTGAGAGCAAGATCTGGGCGTTCGACCGCCGAGCCGCCACCACGCCAAGCGGATTCGTCAGCAGGCTGAGCCAAGGCGTGAAGCTGGACGCAAACAGCCGAAATGGACCGTTGAGGGCCGTGGCGATTAAGTTGCGCCAATGTATCGCGATGGCCAGTGAATGACTGGCCCGATACACCCATTTTTTTACACGGGTTCATTGGCAACATTCGCCCATTGGGCACCACGCCCGCACTGTCAAATTTTGCCCTCAATGACGTCTGGCGCTCTGAAAACGTGGGAAAGCGTTGGGTCAGCGCCGGCTGCCACTCTGCTGGCCTATAGGCCCTCTCCGCGCCCACGCTTCCCATTGCGGCGGCCGAAGTTGCGGGTGAAGCGATCGCCCAGGGCAGGTCCAAGTCACTGGATTTGAAACAACCTATCACGGACGACGCCTACATCCTGGGCTCTGGCGATGGGTTGAGCTGAGGTTTCTGGCGTAGCTAGAGACTCAGCGACGCTGGAGATCCTCAATGACGGCACCGACCTCCCTGCCGCTGCGGGGCAGACGTTGATGCTCTTCGGGCCTGACCCTGGTTCCCCAGGCAGTTCTCTGCTTGGAAACTCTCTACAAAAATCAGCTGCAGCGGCGCCGGATCTGTTGCTGAGTCGTGGTGCGTCCACGCCCCTGCGCATTCGCTGTTGGTTCGGGAGGGTTGGAGCGCCTGGTCATCTACACCTCCACCCACCTCAGAAGGCCTCACGACCCAGGCGTCGGTGTCGATAGTGGGCCCCACGCTGGTGGATGCGATTCCAGGAAGGCGGCGTGGGATCACATCGATGGCAAACTGCAGCGGAGTGTGGTGCAGCGGCGTCCTGGCCGGTGCCGACTCCGCTTCAAGCGCACCCGTGTGGACCTGCTGGCGCTGGTGCGCGACGGTGACCAGCTCAGAATCCCATTGTTTTCGATGAACACGATCAAGGCTGGAGCGCGTTGCCAGGAAGATTGCCAGCAATTTCGGCCAAGGTTGGCAGTCACCACCCTGGCTCCCGGACGCAGATCACCTCAACGTGTTTGGCGAAGTGAAATCACCCGGACGGCTAGCAGAGTTCCTGCCAGCACGCCCTTGATGCAGGCGATTCCTGGGCGGCCGGAGGGGGTGGAAACCTGGCGCGCCAGGAAACGTCACAGCTGGAACTTGGTGCGGATCAACCGCAACGGCTCGGCCATGCGCCGCAAATATCGCCTTGATTACAACAGGGAGTTTCACGGCCAGGGAACCTCCGCTGGTGGATTGGCGACACGGTGATCGTCAATCGCAGCCGCTATGCGATCAGCTGCGATGCGATCGGGGCCGTCAGCCAGCCCTGGCGGATTGGTCATGTGTTGGACCTTGTTGCGCCTGCTCGACAGCAACAATTAAAAAACTGAATGCGCATCACCTGGCTGTTGAGCGATTGGAATTGGCCGTGGAACGGCACCCTGCAGCAGCGAAGATCTCGAATCAGCTCGAGCAGGAGGGGCGTCAAGCGCTGATCAGCCTCTGCGCAGCTGGGAGATCAGCTGAGCGGACGGAATTCCGAGCGTTCGAGTGGGTTCGCCTCACGCCTGCCAGATCACCCACTTCGATTGCGTCCCCACGGCCGGCAGATCTCTGTTTGGTGCTGGCTGAACTGAGCCGGTGCCGCGGCTTATGGCCCGGTTTATGCTCCCATTGCGTGGCCGGCGCGTGGACGGCTCGCCCCTGGTGGCGATTGGCTGGTGATGCACAGCCGCCGCATGGGCTTGGCAGGCGGGCCCTGGAGGTATGTTCAAGGCAAACCCATCTCCGGCACGAGCCTTTGCCCGAGCAGCTGGCGGTTGCTGAGAGGCTTGCATGCTTGACGGGCTTCATATTGCGGGATTCCAGCAGCCAGCAGTAGCCTGAGCAGCTGATTCTAGAACGAAAGGGATTCGAGTTCGCTGGAGCTCCACGCTCGCGACCGCCCGACTTCGGCGATTCGAGTGTCTGATCACCGCCACGACCGTTCGATCAGGGTTGAAGGGTTCGAAGCTTGTGTGATGCCGAATTCTTCGGCAAATTCGAGCACGCCGGCACCAGGCGCGAGTTTTCGCGCAGGAGCCGCTGTTCAAGATCACCGGCGCTGGTTGCCGTTGCCGTGCTGGAGGGTCATCTCAAACACAAGGCAGCCGAGCTGGGCTGCACCTGGTTCTCCTGGAAGGTGGGGGCGCCACTCGAGGCTGCGATCAGGGATGCGGCGCCCGATTGGGACGTCCCAGTCATAGGGAATCTCGTAGGAGAGCAAGCAGCTCGGCGGCCCAGGGCCCAGGGGAGCTTTGCCATTGGCGTCATCTCCACAGGCCAGCTCCTGGCTGCGGGGCACGGATGCTGGTGGGGCGGACGGGAAGCAGCGGGCTTCAATTCAGGCTTGGCTTGAGCCAGAAAGCCCCGAATGCGTTGCCTCCAATGCATCGCCCACCGCTGGGCGGGCCGTTTTTGTGAGTTGCAGGAAAAGGCCCAGCGCTCGCCACTACCACCCAGAATCACCTGGCGTAGTTTCGTGCATCGAGCCACCGTCCGCGGTTGGCGCCGCTTCGGCGTGGGTTCATTCACCTTCTCGATGTGATATCGGGCCTGACCCCAGCCCCAGCTGGCGGAGCGATCGCAGCGGTCTCGCCGGCACATGGCGTTGAGCTGGGCTCGGTGGAGGAATTGCTCAGGGATCGGGCGCACCCATGAGGCGCAGGACAGGGCCCAACCGCATTGTGTGCGTCGCAAGGTGTGGGGCCGGTAGATCGATTGCTGTAGGCGTTGCAGGGCGCCGCAGTAACGGCCATCGCCGCTGATTGATTGGTGTGATACAGGCCGGAGCGCACCCAGGTGTAAGGGGTGCGCCGGCCAGTCAGATAGGATGGTGGCCTGGCATCAGCGTGGCGAGCGAAAGGGCGATGGCTGGAATTGAATTACAGGCCAAGCATTTACGTCAGATAAAGTATTTTAGTTGTATTAATACGCACAAGCTCCCAATCAAGGAGCAGCAGTGCTGCATAGCGTTCCATAGCCACCGTCAGCGTATTTGAGGCTTGCCCGATTTTGATCTGCGTCTGTGCGCGGCTAACCTGACGGCAGTGCCCCCGAGCTCAGCGCCCACGGCTGATTGATCTACAGGACCCCAACAGGCGTTTGAAACGGTACCTGCAGCAGCGGGCTGGTTCTTTCAGCTCATTGGGCTTCGCCAAAGCCCCTGGATGCTGCATTCAGATCGCCGCTACTTTGGAGCCATGAGCCGAGTACGGCCATGACACTGGTTACCAGCCAGCCACTTTCATCATCATTCAGCTTGCGATGGACGTCTGGCGCCGCTTGCGATGGCCTGATGATTTCGCGGTTCACCCACCGAACAATGAGCGGATCTGCTTCCGCCAACCCTGAGTCCCGGTGCTCGAACTCAGCGCCGATGGCGAGCTGATCACGATGACCCGACAGGTGGTGACACAGCCTCCGATAATTTCCCGTCTGTTTGATGCGTCTCCTGGTGGTGGGCGGATCGCAAGGCGGCTGGGACCGTTCTCGACAGCTCGGGGGATTCCGTATTTTGCCTGATGGAAGCCAATCCTCAGTTCTGATGCGGCGTTGTGACGCCTGGAAAGCGCTGGCAGGCTCTCACTGCCGAACAGCGCCACGGCTTCCCGCCCATCTGCCTCGATCTGGGTGGTGGAGCTGGCGCCCCAGTGATGGAGGGCTCCCGCGGCCGTGAGTGCTCTGCGCGCAGAGCACGCCTATCAAGCAACGGCGCTCGCCTTGGCTGACGTTGTTGCTCCCGACGACACGGGCCGTTCGAAATCTGGCCCGCCAGCGGCGACCCCCAGCGCCAGGAACAGGCCACCGCCTCTCGAAAGCAGGGCCTGAGTTTCCAGGCCCTGCGCCTGGACTTGAAGGATCTGGCGCAGCAAAAAGCAGCGCATCCCAGGTCAACCCGTCCCTAGGCTGTGATGACCAAGCTGACCTGTTACATGCGAACAGTGGGCTTGGCGGAGGCAAGCTTCACGCTTTCAGCGCCTGCTGATGCAGTGAAGCAGGTTGATGAGGTGGTGATCACCGACGGGTCAGGTTGGTGGGCCCGGTTAGTTGCCCGAAGCGCAGCGGTCTTACCAGGAAGCACCAATCTCTGGCCTGAGCGAATCAGACATTTCCATGCGACCGGCCCCGCTTGGCTCTCAGTGCGGTGGATTGGTGGATGAGCTGCGGGAGGAGGGATGAGAAATGACACCGACCTATGTGGATAGCTGTTTGGTTGTTGTCGCTGTTCCTCGGCGATGGCGCTATGGCGCTGCTGAGACGGTGGCATCTTGCTTCAGGCGATCAACCGCTTTGGGTTCAGTCACTGGGTCTGGCTTGAGTTAGAGCTGTTTTCGTCAGGCAAGCTGAGCCTGATCGAGGCCCCGTGGGCGGGCGGATTTCTTTCCAGGCTCGTCATTGGATTCAGGAGTTCAGAGCCGACCGCTACGCAGCGCGATGCTCTTGCATTCTGGCCTGGCGAAAGCGCAACAAAAATCTCCTGATCGCCACAGCTGATCGAAACCTGGGTCAGGCAGCCGAATGCCCTGAGCCTTCCGGCCCAATGATCGACTGACGGCGGTGAGCTGCGCTAAGCCCCCGTTCTATTGCCATCTCTGCAGATTTCGAGGACTACGGAGCCCTGCAGGCAGGGCGTCTTCAGGTGCTGCCCTGAGCAGAGCCTCAGGAGCCGAAAAACGCGTGGTGGAGCAGCTGATGATCGAGATGGTGCATTTGTGGTGGCTGATCAGTTTTAGCCAAGAGTGTGCGGCGGACGAAGCCTGTCAAGCGCGTCACTCCCTGGAGCAGGGCTGAATCGAGTCCGGGTTATTTAAGTGACGTCGCCTTCGGAGTTGCGCTTCCCTTTTGCGATTCGCTGCTTGCGCTGCTCCCACAGCAGCACCCTTGCCCTTGGGCAGATCGATCCGCCAGCGCAGCAGAAAGATCATCCAGCTGGGACGCCGAGCAGCAGCAGCTTCGCCAGCCCCAGGGCCGGGGGCCTCAGGCACAGGTCAATGTCAGATCCGCCGGAAGACCAGGATGGGCGATCTCGATCAGTTTGTGGGATGCGCTCATGCTGCTTTGCCTGGTCTGAGCAGATCCCTCACCACGGCCTCCGCACCGCATCCCGCGAACCGCTGATTGCCACTCACATCCTGGTCCACCAGGACATCTTTCACAGGCTGCCAGCTCAGTTCATGGGGAATTCAAAGGCCTGAATCAACCCCTTGTCTCAGCTCATCAGGGACGCGGCGTCATTGTTCAGGCGTTGCAGCCAGCGCACATCCGCTCGCCATGGCTGCAGAAGACCCAACTCCCCCAGTTGTGTCGCCTGGGCTTCCGGCGGGTCTTGAGGCAACGCGATACAAGGCCCGGCAGCCACTAAGAAGCTCGCGAGGCTTTCCAGTGGATGGCGATTCTCTTTCCTTCTTGTCGAAGGCGTCGTTTGTGATTCGCGGCGCGGTGAGGGACCAGTTGCTGGGGTTTGTGTCGCGAGTTAACACCGCTCATCACTCCACCCCACTTGTAGATCAGGACTCCCGCGTGATCTTCGCTTTCACCATCACGCTTCTGCCAACGGCTGCCTCAGCCCGCCGTGGGCAGCAGTGGCGCTTCCTTGGGTGAGCCTGGGCGCGAGCCTGCCGCAGGGCGCATCAGCGACGGGCGCAGTGATCATGTCTTACTCGGCTTTAAGACGTTGCTTGGAGTTGAACCATGAGCCACTCACCCTCTCCTCGAAGGGGCAGCTGGTTGGATTTGCGGCCCGCTGCGTCAGCTACTGGGGCTTGGAAGCCGGGCGATTCGCCTGGCTCTCAGCTATGGAAACGGATTGGTCTGCGCTCACACCCCAGGGGGCAGGGGCGACCGTCTGCCCGCGCCCTGATCGGCGCTGGGGCTTACCACCGGACCCACGTTTCCCTGAAGCAGATGGGATCCAGCCTTGTTCGCCCAAGCGCCCAGAGCAGCCCATGAGTCTGCCGCTGGCGTCGGACACCAAACGGTCCTGGTGCGGTTGCTCACCAACGATGATCCAGAGCAGGCGAGCGGGCAGCGCTCTGATCGAGCAGCTCGCCTGCTTTCCGATCACGGTGGACGCTTGAGCTGGAATGGGTGCTGGGCGTGGTGCCTATCGCTTGTCGCCCGAGGTGGTCATCCGTTGCCTTGAAGTTCTGATGGCCATCCCGCAGTGCATCTCGAGCCAATGATGATAGGTGGCTGAATGGGCCCTGGAGTGCGATCGCATGGGCTCGACTTTTGACCGAACTCCTGATCTGGCCGCAGCGAGGGCTGCCTGGCCCTGATCAGCTTTGATTTCGCTCCCTGGCCGTGTGCTGCCGGCCTCGGCCTCACACCTGCGTTTTTGAAGGAGCCTGAGGCTGGCTGAGATCTGGGCGGGGCGGAACCCCCTCGGCCGCCGCGGCGTTCGCCAAGGGAAGGGGAGGAAAGAAGGCCGTGATGCCGATATTCCTCGGCGAATTCAGGCACCCGGCACCAGGGCCGGTCTCGATCACCAGGACCCGCAGGATCCGGGCGGACTAGCCGACCAGCAGGGCCATCTCGAACATCGGCTTGCCGATTGGTTGTCCTTGCAGACTTCGTCGCGGTAGGTGGAGGCCACATCGCTGCGCCGATCAGAGGCAGCCGCTAAACGTGGGTCCATCGTAGGGAATCTCATAGAGGCGGCAGGTCGGCGGGCCAGGCGCCATGAGGTGGCCGTTGCGATTCCGATCATCACGCCAAGTCTGATCGCACGGGCCTGCATCACGGCGAAACGGCTTGAAGGCGATGAAGGCCTGCTGGTTTCCGGGCGGCCTCCCTTGGCCCGTCAAACCAGGCTGGCTCGCGGATGGCTGCGGCGCAACTCCTCACCGCCGTCGTTGGCATCCCAGATCACCGGCCGTAGTTGTCGTGCATCACCGCCTGAATCGTGATGTCGCCCGCCTGCCAGCCCCAGCGATTGATGGCCCCCGTGCGTCAGCGCTGTGCCCGCAGATGGCCGCCTTAACAGGCAACGGCGGACCCCGCAGCGCAAGGAACAGGCCCACGCATCTCGAAGCAGGCCCTGAGTTTCCAGGCCTGCAGCTGGGATCTTGATAGAGATCTGGGCAAGGGCCTTGAAGCCGCATCCCAGAATCAACCGGCGCGGTGGGGTGTGGCCGGCTTGTGCCCGAAGACAGCAGTCTTTTACCAGGAAGGACCATGATACTTCTGCACTCTGGCCCTGAGCGAAAGCGGCACAATCTTCTGATCGCCACAGCTGATCGAAAACCTGGCACAGGGCACAAGCCGATGCCCAGGGCGGATGAAAGTCATTTCATTCCGTCTCCGCCAGGCTGATGCCGACCCAGCGAGATGCGGCTGATGTCATGCGCCACGGGCCATCAGGCCAGCGCGGATCGATCGGGAACCGTTGCAGCGCAACAAGTTGAGAAGGCAAGGTCCGCAGCAGAGCCAGCACCTGAACACCGTTGCGCTGGGCGTAGCGGGTGAGCGTCCTCAGCCGAGGCTGGGCTGCGCGGGGGCCAGTGCACTGGTTTTCGATTGCCCAGCGCTGCCGCACCAGTCGCAGCATTGCTTGGCGTTGGTGCGGCAGGTGGTGATTGAAACAAGGGACGTCGGTAAACGGCTTGCCGTCGCTTCAAACCCACTGCTCACCACCAGCTCGATGATCCAGCTGGCACCCCGCCAGCGCTCACGGATGTTGTCTGTGGCATTGGGGCTCTGAGTGCCAGCGCACCTGGCGGGCCATGGTGCCTCGACATCGCTTGACTTAACAGGGAAAGTCCGGTGGCCGCGGGAACTGGGGGGAGACGATCTGTTGGTGAAAGCCGGCGCTGGTTGTTTTTTGACCGTCAGAAGGCAGTCGGGCGCCCTGCTCGGCGGCGAGTTGAAAACACTGGCGAGTGTGGAGCGCAGTCCCGGCCTGAACTCAACACACCCTCAAGATTCCAGCGTGCTCAGCAGGGCTTTCAGGAGCCGCCGCGCTGCGTGGATTCAACCGGTATCGAGGAGGTCTGGGCGATCGACACGCCCAGCTCCCGGGCGTAGAGCGTGACCCTGGGTGACAAACCGGAGTCCGCCCCATCAGCGCCATCAGGCTGAGCAGCTGAGCCTCGCAAAGGGTCTTGCCGTCACAGATCAGCTGGTCGAAATCCTTGGTCCTGACTCTGCGATTGAGCGAGCATCCAGTCCCTGAGGGCAACCCAAAGGAGCTCCTCAGCTCCACGGCGCTGAACAGTAGAGGGAAGGTGGAGTCGCAAGGATGCCTTGCAGGCAACTCAGATCCAGCGCCGGCGCCGAACGCCTCGGTGATGCGCTTGGCAAACGCTTCCAGATCCCTGGCGCTGCGGCAGCCGCTGAGGATGCCCAGGATCCGCCATCAACAGAAGGCAACCACTGGGGGTAACGGACCCTCGGCCGGCTTACGGCCTCACGGCAGGCCTGCAGGAAGGCGATCAGCATCCGGGGACTTGGGCAGCAAGCTGGGGCAATGACAAGAGCAGTCCCGAATTAAAAAACCAGGCCAGCTTGCCGCACAACGACCCTTGTGCCTGACTTTCAGTCAGCCCTGGCCGATGCCCCTGAGCTCCCTGCAATGGATCGACTGACGGTGTGAGCTTGCGCAACGCTGCAGTTTTGAGTTAAATTTCTAAGTTGCGCTGTCCCAGCTTGATTTGCATCCTGCAGATCCGAGACCTACCGGAGCCTTGCATCGTCTGCTTGCACGCGTCGGGCACGCGAACACCAAAGCGCAGGCCTTCAGCCAAACAGGCCCTCGGCGACCTTGAGGTACTCAGCGGTTGGCGAAGCGTCAGCGGCGTCAGCGGCCCTAGAGCGGATCGAACAGCGTTGGCGCCAGCGATCACCCCTGCAGTGGTCAGAACTGCCGGGGCCCTAACCGCGCCGATCGAGAACGCTGATGGCATCCGCTGCTTGTGCTCGATGCTCGGCGGCGTGGAGGTCATCCACTTGCGATCCCAGCGGCTGCTGCTTGGGGCCTGAGTCCTTCGCAGCAGGCGGCTTCTGGTGCTGGCACCAGGAGCTGATGCTCTCCGAAGTGTGTCCAACACACTTTGGGAAGTGCATCGTGCCGGCAACTGAAACGGGCTCGATCCCCAGTGCTTCCCGGCTGATGCACGCGATCATGGTCGATCAGATTGAGCCAGACCGCATTTGCAGGTGGAAGCCCTGGCTCTGGGCTGTGCAGTGCTGAATCCCCCGGTCTACGACTGCCTCTTTTGGCGCTAGCCCGCGGGAGGCGGCCACCTTGCTGACGGCGACCCGGCGGTTACGAGCTCGCGGCTTCAGGTGTGCCCCTGAGCAGAGCTCGGCTGGAACATACCGTTTCGTCTCTGCAACCAGAAAAAACTCTCAGCAGCAAGCCAAACCGCTAATAGCGTTGATAACGAATGATTTGGGATGGCTGGTGGGGCGCAGTTGCTGGTTCGGATCTGGATGGGAATGGGTGAAGGAGGCTTGCACGCGGCGGCATGGGGTCGTGCATCTTGATGATACACATATTGATTCGGCTTGTGGATGCAGAGCCAGGTGATACAGGAGCTGTGCTGGTATGGATAACCAGTCAGCCAAAAGACGTGTGGGTGCCGAGTTGTGGTGGTGTTTGGAGTTGTGTATGGGAGTGGCCACAATTGCCAAGCGTTCAAGCGCCGTTCGCTCCCTGGAGCAAGGGCTGAAAAATCAGTTGCTTGAAACAACTTGGTGCAGGATATTTGCACCCCTCGATGGCCTTGCGGGCCAAAAGAAGCTGGCAAGTTTTAGCCGCTGAACGCCCAAAGCAAGGGACGTTCCTCGATCTGGGACACTTTGATTGCGGGATTGCCCTGGCCGTGGCGCCCAGCTGGCCCCGCACACCACGCACATTCAAGCGACACCAGCATCGGGTGATCAACCCCTTTCCCGATTGAGCAACTGAATCTGTCCAAACGTTCGAAATCAGCCTCATTTTGATCCGTAATTCCAGCCCTTTCCTCGCTTGCTGCGGCCGCCATGGCGCGCCGTAATCGCCGGGCCGGCTGCTTGCTTGCCGTCGCGAGCCAGCAGCGGCGGGCCGCGGCTGCTGCGCAAGCACGGCCGCAAAGTGGGAGCTGCTGGCGCTGACTGGGCCTCCAGCTGGATGGAGGGCTTTCAGGAGGGGGGCGACCCTGGCGGTGATTTTCCTGGCCGCTGGAGCTGCTCTCGGCCCCCTCCGGCGAGCAGTGCTCACTGGGCCGTTACCCCAGCATCGGCTTCCGGGGCGCTGCAGGAGGCGGTTCGCCCAGGCGCGCGCACCGCCAGCTGTTTCGGGCCTGCTGGCTCTAGCGGTGTGCTGCAGGGCGTGATGAGCTGTTCGGCCTACCGAACCAGGTGAGCGTGGGCTACTTCGCCGCCCGCTGCATGGTGTCGGGAAAACCTGATCCACCAGCGCCATGGCGCTGGAGCTACGCCTGCGCCAGCGGCTTACGGGTGCAGGCGACACCTGCTCAATTACGCCGGCCAGGGCCCGGTTGCGATCAATCACCACCATCACCGCTCTGTCCGCAGCTGCTGGGTAGAACGGTGCTGCTGTTCACTATTACTGGGGTGCTGCTGGCCTCTCGCCCTGAGCTGCTGGTGGGGGCAGCGGGGATGGCGCTGCTGATCCACACTGGTGCGCAAAAAGCAGCTTGCTGCGCGCATATTCCAGCGATGGCTTCGCAGCGGTTGGACGGTGAGCCAGGTGCGGCTGGGCGCAGTCGCAATCACTGGAGGAATCCACGGGACTGCGGTGCTGCACAGCCTGGGGCAGCTGGAGGGCGGCTGACCGGCACGGTGCTTGGACAGATGCAACGAGCTGGAGGCCCTGCAGCGGGGCGTCAGACCCGAGCTCACCGCCGCAGATTCATCCGATCGCGCGAGTCCTGCCGTGTGGCAATCGCCGTGATCCGCGCCCTGAGACCTGCTGGCTTCGGCGGCGGGTGACGGGGTTTGCTGCCGGCCTAGAGCCCACCTTCGTGCTGTGGCGCTCCAACGCATGAATATGCGCATGGAACGGTGATTGCCGGGGTGTTCACCGCCTGAGCAAAAAACAGGCGCCTCTATCGAGCGGCTCAAACGAGATCTCAAGCCGGCGGGCAAGGAGTTCCGGCGGCCTGGGGGGCGTGCCCGTTCCGGCACTGGAGCGCGGGATCCGCTTCAGAGGGGACGTGAGGCTGTTGCTACGAGCCGGATTCGCCGCCGGCCCTGGATGGGGTTGAGCTTTTACTTGGCCCAAGGGCCACACGCTCGCACTGGTGGGACGAGCGGGGCGGGGCAAGAGCTCGATCGCTGATCTGCTCATGGCTTCTACCCCCCACGGCGGGCCCGGAATCCTGATCGACGAAAGGCAGGGGGACCTGGCACGCTGCACCTGCCCCAGCTGGCAGCAGCGGGCTGGGGTGGTGAGGCCAGGACACGTTTCTGTTCAATGCCTCGGCTGGCGGAGAACATCGCCTTCGGTGCGGTGGGCCACGCGGGCAGATGTGGCAGGGGCCGGCGGGCGGCGCGGGCCCAGCGGGGCGGCTTCACGCGAACTGGCCGCAGGGGCCGCGAAACGCTGGTGGGGGAGCGGGGCTACAGGCTGAGTGGCGGGCCCAGCCGCCAGCGCATCAGCCTTGGCCGGGGCAATCCTGTGCGCCAACCGGGGAGCTGCTTGATCCTCGATGGAGGCACCAAGTGCCCTGGGGGACAGCCAAGAGCGAGCGGTGGTGCAGCAGGCGATCGAGCAATTTGAGCGGCAGGCGCACGGTTTGCTGGTTGATCGCCCACCGGGCTGAGCACGATTGTGAACGGCCGACCACATTTCCTGTGTGGTGGAGCGTGGGTCGGAATCGTGGCGAGCAGGGGAGCCACCGCCGAGCTTGCTTGGGGCAGGGATAGGCGTTATGCGGGCTTTGGCGGCAGCAGCTCGGCAGGGAAAAACAGGCGGGGTGAGTGGATGATGCTTCAAATTTGTTCGAATATTGAAAAACGGAAAAAAACCTTATTTGCGGAAGGCTTCGGGGGAAATCTTGGTTGGGTTTAAAAGCTTGGCCCAGTGAAATTCAAAATGGGTGAATGTTTTTCTTTAGCCCTTAGGGAAAATGTTCTCGGGAAAACTCAGGAGGGAAATGAGGGCTTGATTTCTCCTCTTTCTTTTTT
>Ga0163217_1059579_pt1 | contig 13982 bp, 14 predicted proteins | sample SynspAceP_FD_185933 | JGI IMG/M metagenome (GOLD analysis project Ga0163217, IMG submission 185933) | Saline lake microbial communities from Ace Lake in Antarctica - Synechococcus sp. Ace-P (PacBio error correction) | ecosystem: Environmental > Aquatic > Non-marine Saline and Alkaline > Saline ... | reverse complement strand
TCAACAAACACATCGACTCCGAAGGCATCATCACGACGAAGCAGGGAACAACACCTCGACCGCGCCGACATTAACCATCACTAGAAGCAGCGCGAGAAACTCAGCGGCCCATTAGGATGAACAGACCTGCCGCACTGAGAAAGTCGAGATCGTAGGAACATCACGAAGCACGGGGTACGCGACGCGACGACCATGAAGGCGGCTGCAATGGCAACAGTGGCGAGAGAGAAGCGTATGCGCGATCAGTCGTTCTTCTTTGCCGCTCCGAACCCGAGCGGAATCGCGCCCCTTTTAGCGTAGCGCATCCGTGGCTAGGTTCTGCAATTTCAGTCTCCCAACGATCCCCATCCGAGCACGCTGTCTTTGTCATAGTAAAGCTCCTCCCGGGTCTCGGTGGCAAATTCGTAATTCGCCCTTCGACAATCGCGTCGACGGGACAGGCTTTCCTCACCACAGGGCCGCCAATAAATACATTTGACCATGTCGATTAATCTAGCGGTCGTGCGGCGCGACCCTGTCAGGACGCGGCTCGCTTCAATGATGATCGCCATGCGCCGGGCAAATTGCTTCGCAAAGCTTGCACGCAGCAGCGTTCTTGCCAGATGGTTAGCGGGGGGGGGGCCGGGGGGGGGGGCCCCCCCCAAGCGGTGCCCCACCGGACAACGCGGCTCAGAGCCCCTCTGTTCGGATAGTTGATCGTCACTTTGGGCGAATAAAAAACTTCATGGGCAAGCAGAAGCGCTGGACAAATCGAAAACATACAGAGCACCGCGAATTAATGCTTTACACGGACATTTGTGGCTCCCGTAAGGACGACGACGCCAGAGGACGATAACACACGACGATAGAGTCGGCAGGAACACTTCCACCCAAAACGCATCAGCTGGTCATACGTAGCGCTATCTATATTTCACCATCGCAAACAGAAGAAGATGAAACCTGCTTTAAGAAAAAACCAGAAAATACCGCAGAAAACTGACCCAATATCGATGGCGCATGCCAGCCACCAAGAACAGATCACCATTCATTTGCAGAGAGCAGCATGATATCACATATTCAGCAATAGAAGAACATCAGAACGGGGTCGAGTAATACTCAAACCTGATAGCCGCGACTGATTCGGATCCGCTTCGGCCAAATCGAATGTGGGACGTTTGGTGTTTCCGCCAAGCGAACCTAATGAAGAACAACACGCCCATATAAAATAGGACCGTCAGAATGTAATTCGCCAAACCCCAAATTCCGCGACGGGTTCAACCGGAACATTTCCATTCCAGGAAAACCGCCCGCTGGCGTATTGACGATTCGTCAAAGTTCATCGAGCCCTAACGAAATTCACATTCAGAATGATTAAAGGCCAATCGACACTTCGTAAGAACCATCTGCGCAGCAAACGAAGGCGCCCATGAAACGGTACTTTAGAAGTTAAGGACGCCAACCGCCAATCATGATGCCGAAACACCAAGAGAGCTGATCGCGAGCACATAGAGAACACCACATTAATGTCCGAAATCCATCCCAACCGTGCGACGGGAATCACGGCCCAAGCCAAAAACGCCATGACCAGTGCAATTGATCGGCGCGAGGATGAACAGAAATTTGCGAGCCCCGGAACAACGATTTCTTTGAAGAAGAAACTTCAGCGATCCCGCAATCGTCTCCAAGCAAGCCCAAAGCGCCCACGACATTGGGCCGCGCCCGCACTGTACGGCGGCCCACAATCTTCCGATCCGCGAGCACCAGTGCAGCTACAAGTTAAGCCATAACAATAAAACAAAACCAAGCACTTGCAGAAGTTTTAGGAGAAGCCAAAGACCCAATTGGCTCGTCGCGGCAACGCCAACGACAGCTTGAAATCGGCATGTTATAGCTCGTATCCGCCGCCTTCCGTAAAGTCTGCTCATCCCAACACGGCGAACACTCCGCCATCCCACGTTGGACGCGCGCGCATCGATTCTCATATATAAGTCGCCAATTGGTTTTGAGCGGTCTTCTGACAGCGTTCGTCCTCCCAGAGTGAGTCGAACGCCGCAGCCCCGATCGCGCCCGGCGCATAGCCAGTGATCGAATGTCGGATGGTTTCTCAACAACTGATTCGCGAAGATCCGACTGATTGATCGAAGGAGGACCGACCGACCGCAGCAGACAAAGCCGTAGAAATAGCCCAATCTCCTTGGCCATGCCTTTTGCGCCAACAGCCCGAATACCTATCCCTTTGCACTCGCCTTCCGATCACATTTAAAGCCGTCCTTTTTCCGTATTAGGCGCAGCCCGGCAGTGATAATGTCAGGCGACGTGCGCGCCCGCATCTGCCTTGATGCCCTTGACTCAGATAACGAAGCTGTCTTTTAGACGGTCCTATCAAACTCGTCGGCGCCCAGCAGGTTAAACTGTCTCAATCTTCGCCTCTCACACCCGATAGATATCGCACATGCCCTTGGCCGTCTTTCGCACGAATTAAAGCCAAGGTCTGAGACCACCAACGCGGGCGCCTGCGCCGTGCAGTCGCTACATTAATGAATTCCAGCCGTCGCGAACAAAATTGACCTCATCAGAGGGCAAAGCAAGAAGCGTTTGCCCTCTGTACCAATCAGAGCCCCTGCCCAACGATGACCATCGGGTTTTCGGCCTTTTTGAAGACCGATGCGAAGCCTTGCGAGCCCGGCTAAACTACGAGGTCAGCAGCGGAGCGCCAACCTGATCATATATCATAAGTCAAATCGACGGCATCACCGAAGCATGCCCACGACAGCTCACCTGTAGCCAAACGCTGAACGGATAACGCGCAATTGATTGATCGGCTTCCAAACGCGGATTTCAGTTACCGACGAAAAGAAATGGCGTCGCTCATCGCATGCCTTGAAATCGTCGAGTTGAAAGATAGTTTCACGCGCGCCGAGCCATCAACTAACGTCCGTGACGGCAATCAATGTTCTGCACACCCAAAGAGCCATAAGTTCCTTCAGCGCAATGAACATGAATTCCCATCGCACAAGGTCTCAGCCAATCGCAGCGATCTTGTCGGATCACCTTCAGCTTCTCAGGCCGTGGAGCGCAAGCGCTCGTCCCAACCGGCTTGACGCAGTTTTCCGTTTCCGAAGAACGGCGCGTCGAAAGCGTGACGAGCGAGCCGTCCCAGACAACCGCGTTTTATCCGAAATACCACTTCATTCACATCGTCATCTGCGACGACCGAAGAAGCGCAGAAACCCATCGCGGCGACTATCGACCGGATGTGGAGCCAAAACCGCGTCCATCACATCGGAGCTTTCGACTTTGTCGAGTTCCCAAGCCGCGCACTTGAAACGCATAAGCTTGACGTCAGGCCCCAACGGACAGACGATCAAGGACATGCCGCGACAGTTCGACGTTAAAGATTTTCGAATTAGGTCGTGATACGGCGTCTTCAACGCGATTAACGAGCCAATCCTGAACACCGCGACTTCAGTGATAAACCGAAATACGCAGCGCGTACATAACTACACCGGGTGATTGATCGTATGCCAATGGCCCTATGCTTGCATCAACCAGTTCGCGTTTATTCTCCTCAAAGCGAGAGAATCGCCGTCCATACGCCATCGCCTGATCCTGAAGATCGCATTCACCGCCCTATTCGCAAAAGTGGGGCAATCAAGCGAGGTGATTTGATCAAAGGAATTCATCACTCCTTCCGCGCCTTTGACCAATGGCGAGTTGTTTTGATGTGGCGGAAGACCATCGCGGTTCTGGCGAGCTTTGACCTGCAGCGCACAAGACGCTTGCGGTTCGGCGCGCCTCTCCCATCGACCAGACACATGCGGCATTACCTGCGACTGACAGACGCTCATGATAACAGAATCGCGAAATCTCGTCGCCGGCACTATTCCTCACACCCTGCATCAGCGTGTAGTCCGCTGCACTCGTGCTCGTCCATCGATCCTGATTTTCGAGGTCGTTCCATTGATCGGGCCTGAAAGGGTTCACCTGATCATAGACCGATTGTTCAGTCAATTCCTTGAGTTTCTTCCAGTCGATCAAGACGTAACATAACTGCATCAATCCTGTGACTAGTCTCGACTTGGCCATAGCTCGATCCAGGTCATCCGTTTTCTAGACTTCGACACGATCGTAAGGGACATCGATCCTTTTCCCAATCCGTTCAATTTACCTTGAATCTTATAAGAAGCGGACATGCAGCATGGTTCAGTTTGTCAGTCACGACCTACCCGACTGCCTCACAACACCGACGACGGCGCGGAGAGTCGATGCGATCTTCACTCGGCGGAAATGTGCGGATAAGGTCCTTGGATGGGCCATTGCGCGGCTCGGCAAGGGCGCAGATCGTCGTGACCTTTCCACCTGCTTCACGTCGAGCAAACATGTCATTTCCTTGTCTCCGCTTCGCCGCGCACCATGCCGTCCATGACGCGCCACATCCAGCCTTGCCTTCCGCACAGGCTACACGGACCGCACTCTTCATGTTTTAGAAATAGCTAACGAGAGCGATCGCCTTTGATAACATCAAGTAGAGTTATCCATCACAATCACGGCGCGGTTCCCAGCCCGACTGAGATGTTCGCGAAGCGCGTCGAAATCCATTCAACACCGTAATCGCAAATCTCTTCGCAAGAGCGAAGGAGACCGCCCGTAAGGAGCATGATCGCCTTGAGATTATCCAACACTCGAAACACACCCGCGTGGGTTTCTCGATCAATGTTTTCAGAGGCATAGAGAGGCGCTTTCTTCAAACATTGCACGGATGTTCAATTGCCGGAAATTGAAGAGAACTTTGTTTCGTTTATTATTGTCGCGCCCAAATCTCCGCAAACCAATCTGCCGCGACGCAGGGAGTCGTAACACTGCAATCGACTCGACATGTTTACGGTGGGTGGACAGCCATAGAGCCAGAGTTGGCTGGAAATGGCGGTTGAACGCGGGTACGGGTTGGCCTTTTTTGCCTTCAAGACTCTCGAAAGCAAGCGGTTTTCATTCTCCGCAAATATATGGCGCCTGCGCCATGATTTGAACGTAAGATCGAAATCCCAAGCCCGTTCCGCACGCCATTGCGGCCAATCAAGCCCGCTGCATAGCTCATTCGACGGCCGCTGCGACGTTGCCGCTCCAACGTGTATCCCCGTCGAAGATAGATGTAGCATGGCATTGCATGCATCCGAAAGGACGCGACGAGACACCTTCGATCAACAAATGCGGATCATGCCGCATCATTTCACGGTCTTGCACGTCCCCGCTCAGACCGTCGCATTCACCAACCAGATAAGCGGCGTCGCCGACTCCTTGGAGCATGAAAAAGAACCATTTCAGGGCCGGTTCGGGAAACCGCGCCGCGCGACCGCCGTATCCGGATGCCTTACCTTGATCATGATTTCCAATCACGTCCCTGCGCCAGCATTTCGACGTGCCGAGCCACGCGCCCGGTTACGCGCTGCATCCAAAGAACAAGCCTGATGACCATAAGAGATTGGTAAAAATCCGATCTTTGTACGTAGAAGCTGAGCCATGGGCTTATGCCTCGTCCTTCAGTTTGCGCGTTTGCGGCGAAACCGAGCCCGCTTCGTCCCTTTTGATCCGCGCTAAGCTGGATCGGACTAGACGTACTGATTTCGATTTGGTTTCGACTTGGGTTTCGCGCACCCTTTGCCAGATGTCTTGCTTGTTTTGACCCCATTCATCCCGTTCGATACGGACCCGGAAACCTTATCGATAATGGCTTCACAGTCCTTTGCATGTCGGACTTTTTCGCAGCCCGATTTCTCGAAGTAATACACACCCTTATCCTGAGGTCTGCCTCAAATACGGGGCCAATACCCTTGTCTTCTTAAGATCGTCTGGCGTCCGTCTTGGGCCATCTCATAGATGAGCTTGAGGTTTCGCCTTCGGCGTCGTCCGTGCGTCCCCGAAAGCCTTTTTAGGTTCGTTCGTCACCAGACCGTTTACTAGCCCGCCCAAGATTGTTCTCCCGTCTTCGCATCGGGGTCGCTGTTACGCTTCCGGGTTCAATCACCCGCCGCGCGTCGCGCGCCGCTCTTTTGGGTCCCATTCGTAATAGTTGAGCTTCACTGATTTTCGGCATTCGGAAGCTCACGAGTTTTTCAATATGAAGCCCCTTTGCCATCAGTGTCTTTTGCCGCCTTCGGGCAGAGTTAGACGCGTCATTTTGTGGCACGCTCTACGGCTTTTCCTGCGCCAAATTATCAATAAGAGCCTCAAACGATTCCGCGTCAGATTCTTCAAATTACGGGTCTTCATTCAACATCGTGAATCGACACATGGTGCATTGGCGCGGCACCGAGGCATCTCAACTTCTATCCGCTAACTTTAAACCCCCCGGGGGGGGGGTTTCTGCTGACAGTATTCTGCGGACCGACCCGCCGAGCCAAAACCTCTTTTGAGCGCGTCCGAAGCCGCGCAAACCAGCAAAACGCGTCGGGCCACAGAGTGAATTGTGGTATTCCCCAACCGGGCTAGGTTTAAACATTGGTGTAGAAAAGTCGCGACTTCATAGAACGCGGATATAGGCCATGCCGAGCCTTCGCCGACCTTCGGAAGAAATCATTTCTGCAACCCAACCGCCCGGCGTCTTGCGCGATCCATCAGCGCTGGATCAACGCAGATCGCTGACGTATCGCGGATATTCTTTCGTCCACGCGTATGAATCAGCTTGGCATCAGCGACAATTTGACGTCAGTCGGTTGACGGATGCAAGACGCCGCGCTCATTCGGTCACCTCCCAAAAACACGATGTCGAGCGAAGCCAAAATGGCGATACTCACCAGCATGTGGACCCTTATAAGAAGTCCATCGCCGCCAAATTGGCGGCTGGAAGCCCGCGCACGATTTTACAACGATAGGTTTGTGCGTCCGCGACGAGGATAGACACCGAATTCGCCCTTTCGGGCGCTTCGGACGCTGTTAGACCTTCGCCTTCCAGAACTTGAACCCTTCCGTGTAGAGTTTAAAGTGATGGAAAAGCGCTTCCATCGATTTGCTTTCATTTCTGCGCGACCTGGTGGAACAAAAACTATTATTCTGAGTCATGACCGGACTTCCGGGCATCATTGCTAGCGCCTGTTTCATGATCTTCACAGATCGTACATTTTCACGAGCGCACAAAGCATCATAAACAAATCGCCATTTTCCCGAGCGAATTTGAAATCGAGTTCGTTATAGGACTTCGTAGGCTGATTACGCGCAGATTCCCACCGGATGCCAGACCCCGCACCATCACGCCAGTGAAAGCCCAGAATCGTAACAATCCTGTTTCGACACGACGCCAATATCGACATTGCGCTGTTTGAAAATCGAATTCTCAGTCAGCAGCGTATTCAATTTCCGTGAAGCTTCTCTGGAAAATGATCGCACCAGACCAGAAGGCATTATCAGCGCAGGGCAGGTCTTGGTGTACGTCCGCCGGGACGGAAATAATTCCGCGTGCAGCGCGAGCTTGCGGCCGCTCATAAAAACACCATCAGCTTTTCGCGCTCTTCAAAAGCCCATCAAGCGCGGCGTTCAACGCGCCCACACTCATCCTTGTGCGTGCGGAGTTCAAAAGATCGAGAGCACCGTTCCGCATTTCGCAAAGATTATCGCGAATGAAGGACGCCCTCGACGCGGAAACACCGATACCGGCCAGCTTTTTCAGATCGCCTGCAAACGCATTTCCTATGTCATCGGCGCGACATTAATCTAACTCGGTCAAAAATAAGGATCGCTGCCAGGATAGTCTCTATGTTTTCCGGGATTTTCCAGGGGGGCCCTTTTCGGTGCGCGATGCAGCAAGCCGATATGCGGTATCGACGCGCTCAACAATCTCACCTTCCAGCTCCAACACAAGACGCAGCACGCCGTGCGCCCTGGGTGTTGCGGCCGACAATGATCGTTAAGCGACCGATCATGGCTCGTCTGTGATGAGGCTTCCAGTAGTAGACATTACTCAGTCCGCCCCACTCTTTTTCGTCGCCCGCAGGATATACTTCGCGCCCTTTCCCACGAGGCCAGAAATCGAAGCTTCGATATTCTTCTGTAAGTGACCGGCTCGTAGTACGACTCTTGCGTCCTGATCGCTAAGCCACTTCGGACATAAAAGCGCGTCAGCGGGAAATCCTTGCGCAAAGGATTAGCCTTCAAAGCTCATAAATCAGTTCCAGGATACTGCTCAGATCGATGCGATCGAAAAGACATACCATACATGTCAAACGTCTTCGCGCTCATACCAAATCCGCATTCGAAAACTAACACGACTCGACCATGATCGGGTCCTCTTCATCCGTCGCATTTGGACCCGATACGCGTGTTACTGCGCCTATGCTAGGGAAGTGGTAACACCATTCAAAGCGCCGCGGCGGGCCGGAATAATCAAACCCGCCACACAGATCAATCAAGCATTTGAATTTGCCAGATTGGCATCATCACGTTAAGACCCGATGATTTTGAAAATAGACGCCCGGCGCCACCGTGATCGTGCAGCTCACAAAACTCTCAACATCTCCCGCACTCGTCGGCGTGATGCGCTTCAATAGTCTTTAATGCAGCTCATTTTTTTTCTTTCGTGGCGAAGTTCATCGATATGCTCCCCTCGCGGCGGATTCTTTCTAGCAATGCAGGATGCCTAGATCAGCCCCCGGCTGTTGCGGCAACCTGCACATAAATATCAACGGGCCGATACGTCGCAACCGCGCACGACGAATAGCATAATGATAGTAACGCCGCCATTGCGCAGGATCCCATCGAGATCACATAACGCGGGTTCGGCATTTGATCGTAAACTTTGCGAGCGCGGCGTCCATCTTATGGTCAAATGCCCGCAACGCATCATCACGTCCGATTACGGGGGATGCGCGCGGCGCGAAGCCAAATCGCTCCACATCATAGCCGGCATAGGACGCCTGACAATACATATCACAGCACACAAGGCAGACAAAGATCATCCACAATCAGAGAAGCCTGTCTCCCCCATGGACGAGATTCATCAGAGGCGGACGCGTGATGAAACCCTATATCAGCCAGCTGGTCAGAACAGGCTGTCAAATCCATCATGTTACAATTCAGCAGCGAAAAAAGCCGCGTACCGAGATCGCGCGCTGCCAGTGCCATTGCTCAGAAGTATTGCGGGTGTCAGGAATATTGCATATCGCGTTCTCTTGTCCCTAGCCCAGTCAAAGCGCCATACTTTCACGCATAAAACAAGCCCGGAGCGAGTACTCCAGCAGGAGATGACCATGATAACCCAAGCCAAAGACACCAACAGCTCAAACTGAACGACAAATCGGGAAAAGGGAAGGCACCCTCCCAATATCAAAAAATGAATGAACAAGAATCGCGAACCAAGTAGAAGCGGACATCAAATTCATTGTGCGCCGAGTCGTCAAAAAAGCTCTCAAACCCGCACTCATAGGTCGAAACTGCAACAAAGCCTGGAACAGCAGGAAGACGAGCGAATAGAACCCAAGGCAAATGAAGAACATCATCACGACTGCAGATATTCGATCAGAGATCGGGCATTCGAAACCTCGACGGCTGGCAAAAATTGGCGTCAGTCAGAGTGAACTCACGTGGACCTGGAAATCGCTCGGAACCTAGTGGGCCTCTGGCATTGCAAAACGGCGTAATCTGCGGAAATTACTAAGATGAACTGCGACCATTTCGCACTAGCTTATGAAACCGCTTCAGATTATCGATCATAATTCGCAATTGAAAATCGTTCGCAGAGCTCGTCTACCTATTCTCGAATCTACTCATCCATCAGTCCCCCGGCCAGACTGTGATACGGCAATCAGTTTCGATCTCGAAAGCCCGGACTTCACTGACGGTTGCCCCTGCACACTCATGCCGACCTCGTGGATCGTGTCGAAATAGCCCGTTTTCAATGATGCCATTCCGCAAATCCTGACCTTCTACACCAGAACGATAGGCAACAGGTCCGAGGCATTCCACTTAAGTTCTGCGACTGTTGAGGGCTTTAAGATCAGCAATCCGGCACTTTCTTTCCGATTCGTCGTCAATCTGAACAGCGACAGAATCCATATCAAACAGGTGGCAATGGGCTCCGTCGTTAGACTTCGTTGTTCATCATCCTGCCAACGAATAGAACAACATTTACCGCAGCCCATCACAACAGCTCTCCCATCATCGGGCGATAGCCGCTCATCGACTTTGGTTTCCAGAACGCAGAGACGGATCGGCGTGACGGATCGTTATGTCCATGATGAAGCGGTTATCAATGAGTAAAAGCCGGGTATGCGGCCTAGGCGACCCTATCGGGCCGATATCAATGTCCAGCAGATCTCAAACCGCAGACGCCGGTCTGCATGGTACTCGGCAATCCTCGCCTTTCTGTTACTGTCAACAGCGCCGCAGCTTCGTCTGGGCCGACGCCTATCTTTCTTCAATGGGCCTGCCTGACCTCCCCGATAAGAAACATGTGGCAGCTCAAACTTACAGGATACATACCTCTCATTCGAACCATAAGGGACGGGATGGATCGGCATCGTGGCCCTTGATCGAGTCAACCGCTCAAATTGAAAACGAAATGCCCGCACAATCTTCCTAACGCCGTTATGCATCGAAGAATGAAACGTTTTTTGAACATTAGGGGTCGGACCAATCGCGCAATACATTCGCCCATCTCAGTAATGCGCGAGCGGCCACGCAGCCAAGTGCGGCTCCACGTTTGACCACAACAGCTGTCAAGCTGATGATCCTGACCGCCAGAGAAAAACATCGACGAAATTTCAGGAAGCGCTTTCTGGCCGAAATATGGAGGCTATTCTCTCCCAAGCCCCGAAATCCCGAGCTCTACGCAACCGCGTCAGTCTCGGCTCCGCAGATTTTTCGGCGCAGAGGCCGCGCAGCCAAAATCTTATTTTCGGCAAAAAGCGCTCGCGACCCAATTTGGCTGAAGCCGCAATGTTGGCAGCCTCGCCAAGCCCCAGCCGGTTAATCCCACGCGTCATTACGGGAACCGCGCCCTCACCGATCCCATCTCGTGCTCAGACGGATGCGCGCAAACGCTCCTTCATTACTGAAAAGCGATAAGAGCTTTGCGCTCGCTAAACCCGCCAGAAATACCGCCAGAAGAACCAAATTTGCTTGGGATAAATCCATCTTGCTACGCTTTCGACTATATGCCGAGCAGCCCCACCGCGCCGACTGGCGCCATCCAGACCTTTCTCACAACGAGCTCTTGATGCCGACTTATATGCAGCAGCGGCATAAGAGTTGAACAAGATCCTCTACCAGTAGCGGCAAATCAGACGAGGTCGCGCAAGCGCGCTCGTAACGGCTCGACAATGAAACTGGCGCATTCGCGCCATGATTTCGGTATCGGTCGCGTATTATGTATCTAGCAAGTTTAACCGATCCACACAGCACACCGCCAACCGGGCCAAGCTTTAAGACCTTCGCTACCGCGCCGCGCGTTGAGGGATTTACGCCCGCAACTGTTCGGGTCGAACCAACCGACCAAACATCAATGGCTGGCAGCCGATAAAAACTACACGCTGCGCTTTCGCGGTCCGATGACCTGCGCGAAGCTCTGAAATTGTCAATTCAAAAACACCATCGCTGCCAATAGTCTGTGCAGAAAAAAATTGGAGCGGACAGGGCGCTGAAACGGCGCGAAGCGGCTTCGGGATCAGCTCCCGCTTCTCCCAAAAATCCTGTCCCGCCTTGGGCGTTGCGCGAAGTAAACCTTGGAATTATCAGCGCCTATCTTGTCCCATGAGGGCCTGCGACGGCTCTTATTTATCCAGCGCATTGAGACGACGACTCGAGGGTGGAGATTTACGCCAATACGCAAACGGCAGGGCGAACGCTATCTGTCTCCTTAACGCGCGGCAGATGACGTCAATTGCAAGAGACGATTGAAAAGCGGACGGCGCATGGCTCGAATGGCTACCCCCGTATTGTTGCCGGTAAAACGGCACATCGCAACATTACCGCATGCTTGGTCATGGGTTTTACTATATCCAGCTGACGACTGGGTATGGCATGGCAATGAAATAAAGTCCGATGAACGAGGTCACAGCGCGCTCCTCTGCCCGTTGACTTGTGGACGGCCATTATATGACGTCATACATTGAAGGCCTTCCAACGAAGAACCGCTCGCTGCCACCGGATCTAACACCGAACCGATGAGCGGGCCTCAGAGGTCATGGCTTCTACAGCCGTCTTGCAGCGCCATCGCGGAAGCGAACGCGATACGCCTCTTGTGCGGCGAAACGAGTTAGCGCTGGACGCGTAGTGCGCCGATCCCCGAACAACTGACAGCTAACACTGAAAGTCCTACAAAAAAAATGTTCCGATATTAAGTCAATTCAACGATTTCCTAGGATTTGACTGCCCTAATGGCCCTTTCGATTAGGAGCACTTTATGTTTCCCGGAAATGGGATGGGATTTTGCCCAATCTCTTCCAATCATCGCGCTGACGACATGCCCGCCGCACGCCACAATGGGCTCCTAGAACCGATTTAATCAGATGAGGACGTACAAAGTCGTTCCGATCTCAAGCCGGACCAATGTTCCGCAATCTGCCAAGGCGATCCAAAATTGTCGCGGCCGGTCACCTATCACCGTGACGTCCGCAAAACGACCAGTCTGCCATTGAATAATGGTTTGGTCTAATCCCGTCTTCCCCAAAGTCCCCGCCAAAAACAGTTTGATATTAGACGCGCGGTCACCGATCAAACGATTATCGGGCGCAGCATGCCTCGGCCCTGTCACGATCGAGCCTCCGTCTAATCGAAAGTCCTCCCTAGTCTCATTCACGCAGACACCTCGCCAAAAAAGCCTGATCAAATCTCCCACAAAGACGGCACGGACACCACGCATGCACCGGCGCACCGCTCGCGCTATAATTTCACAATCGCTGGAAGAATGTCGCGACGGGTCAGAAAACTGGGAGCAGGGTTTTTCAAAGCGGGGCAAGAAAGGCCCGGCATCAATGACAATCTTGCTGCGCCCGGACGTGTCGCGTGAATTTGTTATTGCGTTGTTTATTGAGCCGAAACTATACAAACCTATTCCATCTTAACCTGACGTCGCTACTATGACTATGTGGCTGTAGGAATCCGATATCGGGAATCATAAGCCTTCTCCTATGAGACACAAGAACGTTTACCTCTATACGCACATCGTGTTTAAAGTTCTTACTCTTCCGTGTCTACTGTCCATCCACCAACGCGCCCAGAGTTCACCCCTTCATCAAATCTCGAAAGCCCTATATAATAGCTATTCTCTATGTAACAGATATCTTCTCAATAAACCTTCCAAATATTAATTTTGAATTTCATAATCTTAAAGTACGCGTTAACTCAATATGCATATCCGTCAAATCTAAGTCTACCTGCCGTCCTTGTTTATAGCGAAGGATTATATCCAGTACCGCCGATATATATACCTGCCCCTCTTTTAATGCGTCCGAATGCCGAGGCATACTATCTGTATTATCGAAAAGGCGAGGCACGTTTCGTCGATTCATAACTACTCGACCAATCCCTCATCATTCCCCTCTTGAACCCACATGGCGTGCGCGCAGCGTCAACCACTGAGGTCGGTTCGCCACAAGCTCCGCCGGCCTGGTCCACGTTCGCGCCGTTTTCAAAACTCACCGAAATAGGGCAGCGAGTCGCCCGCAACAGCTATGACAACATCGAAATTAGTCGTTCCGCGTATTAAAGCATCAATCTGCCGGCTTGATGCCGCACGCGCATCTCTCCACGTCCCCGCTATCGAGCAGCGCTTTAAAACCGCGGCAAAAAAGCCAATGAGTTTTGCGGATCATCGCGCTTCTCTTCAAGACACTCGTCATAATTGAGCAGCTCTTTTATTGCACATGCCGGATCGCTGCGTCACGCATTGCGTTCAGAGAAACGATAGAAGCATGAGCTCTGGATCGCAAATTCACGGATGATAAAAGCTTGGATGTATCAACCCTTGCTCCCTATCCTTCGTAATCTTCTCAATATCGTCTTCCAAGCATGCCCCC
>Ga0163217_1038721_pt1 | contig 13983 bp, 23 predicted proteins | sample SynspAceP_FD_185933 | JGI IMG/M metagenome (GOLD analysis project Ga0163217, IMG submission 185933) | Saline lake microbial communities from Ace Lake in Antarctica - Synechococcus sp. Ace-P (PacBio error correction) | ecosystem: Environmental > Aquatic > Non-marine Saline and Alkaline > Saline ... | reverse complement strand
ACGGCCCTTTGGTGCCGCATGGTGGTGTACGCCCTTCTTCGCGTAGTCCCGCCCCTGAGCGTCAGCACCACGGACAAACGCTGGCGACCTGGTGGCAGCGAGCTGAACCGTCTCTCGCCGCTGGCGATTCCCAGTGCCCTTGATGGCGGCCAGCGCCACCCTGGCCCATGCTTGGTGGGCGTGATGCTCTTGCGGCGCGTCTCTGCTCGCCTTGGCTTCATCGCCAACTTGCATCTTCTGAATCGGTTGTGGTTGGGGTTTCAAATCCGGCATCGGGCCTGGTGGATCGTGGTGGATCAAGCGCCAAAGTTGCTCGGTTCTGCATGTGGAGAAAGCGGTTATCTTGCGCGACCTTGCCGCCCTGCTCGGTCAGACCCCCAGGGCGTCGATCGCCACCGGTGCTGCTCTCGTCGCTGTTCAGCTTGCTCTTTGGCCTGAAGCGCTGGTGCCCGAGGCTGCCCGCACCCTGCCTGCTTGGTGGCCGTGGCGATCGCCAGTTTGCCGCCCTGTTTGGGGCTCGATCGCTCGGCGTCGAGCTGGTGGGAGCGTGCCACGGGGCCTGCCAGACTCAGTTGGCCTGAGCCTCAACCTCGGTCGGTGCTCTCTGGGCCAGGTGCGGCGGCATCGGCCATGATGAGTTTACCGAAAGCATCGCAGGCGGGCACGGCGTTCCGCGCCCTCTGACAACCCTTCGAACCCCGACCGGGAGCTGCTGGCCCTGGACTGGCCAACACGGCGGCGGGCTTCTTTTCTGGATGGCAGCCGGCGGTGGCACCACCCAGACCGGTGAACGCCAGGGCCGGCCGCCCGCAGCCAGATGCGGAGCTGGTCACGGGCAGCGGCCGCCCTGGCCACCCGTGCTGCTGCTGGCCCCCTGGATCGCCCTGTGCCCCTGCCGGCCCTGGCGGTTGGTTGGTGATCGTTTATTCAATTCGAACTGATCGCTCTGGGCGAGTTCCTGGCGATCCGCGCGTGCGCGCGCCGAATTCACTGGCCGTGTGGCCTTCCTGGGCGTGGTGTTTTCTGGGCCACCCTCAAGGGCATCCTGCGTGGCCGTGATCCTGTCACTGCTGGCGCTGGTGCAACAGGAGTGACCGCCGGTGTACGCGATCGGACGCAAGCTCGGCACCGATGTATTCCGGCCTCTCTCGCCGCGCCATCCCCACGATGAGAGGCTGGCCGGGGCTGTTGCTCCTCCGCGGCCGAGGGTCGCCTGTTTTTTGCCCATGCCCACGGCGCTTTCTCAGCCGCATTGCGCGCGAGGTGAACCAGCACCAGCCACGGTGGTGGTGCTTCGATGGCCAGTGCCGTGATCGACATCGATACTCGCCCTCAAAAACGCTCACCGAGGGCGAGCAGCGCTTGAGAAGGAGGGAATCAGCCTCTGGTGTGGCGGGCCTCAACCCCACGGTGCTGGATGGATCCGCCGCTCGGAGCTGGGCAGCGTCTGGCAAACGAGAGGATGCACCGCACCATTGAACGGGCGGCTGAGCATTACCTGGCCGTTAGATCCGCGGCCCTGTTGCTGTTGCGCACCCTCTACCCCCCGATGGGGGACCTTCAAGATCACCGTCGTGATTTGATCTGTGCCGGCTCGTTGCTGCTTCTCGATCCCTGTCTGTTTCTGGGAGTTCGCCCTGAGATGGTGAACCCGGCGGATTTACGGGCGACAAAGGCATCGATCCAGCGGGCCTATCCCAAGTGACCAGGAGAGTCGCGACTGATCGCCGAATTCGAAGACGACGCCGGACCACCGAGGTGTTATCGTGCTCAAGCCTCGGCTCCAGCCGATCGCCAGCCTGGGGTTGCTGGGCCAACAAGCGCGCGTGGTGCGGGAAAACCGGCGCCGATGATCATCGCCCCCTGGATCACCCCGCTGCGGGGCCCACGCCTTCGGCATCCTGCGGGGCCGGTGAAAGCTGGTTCTGCAGGGGCTGTTCCACCCTGTTGCTGGGCGGCCTGATCGGCCGTCGGGGTTTCGGTGGTTGACTGGGCTGGCTCTCGGGGTTGGGTGATTTCGGCAGCGAGGTCCAGGCCCGCACGGCCCCCGAACCTGCTGGAATCTCGGCATCGCCTGGTGGCCGGTGGCATCGCTGCCTATGCCCGGTGCCGCAGTGAGGCGGTGGTCGTCGCAGCGGAACGGCGATCGCCGTGGCCTGGTGCCGCCGGTTCTGCGCCCTGCGGCCTGCCTTGCTCTCCGCTAGCAGTGGTTCGGTGGCGCTCGGTCCGGGTTGCTTGTATCTCACCACTTGATGGGCATCCTCATGGCGGTTGCCTGCTGGTGTTGGCCAATCAGGCCTGGCCTGAGAAACCAGATGAGTCGCCAGCCGGCTGGGCATCGTCAGCTCGGCCTCACGCTCTGTTTGGTGGTGCCGCCACGGCAGCTTCCTTGATCTGGTTCGCCGCAGCGCGAGGAGCGGTCCAGCCCAGGTGGCCACCACGATCCAGACCCTGCTGACCAGGGAAACGGTGACACTGGTCAGGAGGCCAGATCGCTGATTTCTCCGATTCAAACTGGATTGAATACCGCGATCATCGCGTGGTGGTGACGGGCCAGCCGCCCGGCGAGCCGACCCCAAACAGGTGGCGGAGGTGCAAACGGCTTGATCAACCAACGAAAAAGAACGCATCCGTTCCAGCTGGTGGTGGAGCGCTCACCGGTGGAGGTGGTGGTCCGGAGACGGCCCGAATCCGTCCCGAACCGCCAGGGTTCGCTGCTGGAGCCCGACCTGCCACCACCGCCTGTTCTGGCTCCTGCAGCCACCCGACCGGAGCCAAAACCGCTGCTCAACGCACGCCCCTGGCCACCGCCGCCAGCGCGGCCGCCCGGGCCGGGCGAGGCCGGGATTGGCAGCCCCGACTAGGGACTGAGGAAGCTGTCCCCCGCAGCAGCCCCGTGTCCAAGTCCCAAACTCACCGCCTTTCGTCGAGGTGGAAGGCCGATTCGGCCTTGAAGCAGCGGGTGGATTGCCGCCGGCCGATCCAGCGCGGTGGTGGACGATCGCCCAGGAGGCGCGGCCACCTGTTTTTCCGGAGGCCACCCTCTCCCCGTCATCTGCGCCACTAAAACGGGCGCTTCTTAAGGGAGGAGCGCTTCGCGCAGCAACTACGATCCGCATTTCGGTTCACCCCGAGACGGAATCACCAGCCTGGAGGCGAGCGGCACCTGCAGGCACGCCGTTGGGTCGGGGTCGCTGGCCAGCTTCGGAGATCATCGATTAAAGCCGAACAGCCGGCTTTCTGCCGTGGCATGGAGTAGGTGGCCGCGGCTCTGCGCCGGTTTCAATCCGGGTGCCTGGCACGCCGGCCAAACCACCGCTGCCAGCTGGGCGAGGGCAGCGATGGGATCAGCCAGCGGCCAGTCTTCCGGACGCAGTGATTGGCCGAGGGGCAGGTGGCAGGCCCCGTCCTTGAGGCGAGGTGTTCGGGCACCGATCCGGCCACATTGCAACAGCGGATGCGCCGCGGCATCGGCGCCAGAAAAGGGTGATTCAGCAGCAGCGAAGCTAGAAAACGGCACGCGGCAGAAAAGCACAAAGATCGTGCATTTTCAGGCCGCCTCCGCCCAGCTGCGTGCAGGCCATTGGGGGAGCGCCAGCGTAAGGGCAGGACGCCTGCTCACTGAGGTCGCCCGCAGCGCAGGATCACCAGATCACGGCGCAGCGGGCGCCCGATTCCAGACCACCCACCAACACCCAGCCGGTCGTTCTTCTTGCCGCGCCGGGGTCGTCACCATCACCGGCTCACTGACAACCCGAGGAGCGGCGCCCAGACCCGCGCTCGCCTGTGTCGAGGTTGATCTTTTCGATGGCCTCAGCGGAGCGTTGCCTGTATTCCACTTTCTGGTCACCGCCATCCAGGCCCAGCTGGCCTTTCAGCCCACCCGGGAGGGGATTTCACCGTGGCGGAATCACGCAGCGCTCTCCAGCAGCCTCGGTGCTGACCTCGCCACTGGCCAGTCGATGCGCAGCGCTTCACGGCGACGGCAGGCTGCGAAAAACGACGAGCGGAAGCACCGCCCTGGGGATCGTCGGAAAATCGTTGTTGGTTAGATCGAACGACGACCAGGCGTGCCGGCGCTACCGGAATCCGGTTCTCGAAAGGCATTGAGATGGTGGAACACGAAGCTTCGGGCTAAAACCCGTCGCGTTCACCGCCCCGGAAGCGCGGGGATCAGCCCAGGAACTCGCCGGGGTTCCGGGCTTGGAAGCCCAGGCATTGGGCGGCCCCTTTTGAGTCCGAATACGAACCGAGCGGGTTGAACGAACATCGCGGTTCTGCAGGAAACACCGCCCAGTTCGGGTGATCGCGAAAGTCATGGAGGAAGGCAAAGCCGGGGAAGTTGCTGCTTTCTGATCCGCCTTCAGTTTCAGCTGTTCCGGCGGCGCTGGCGCGTACTCCATCAGCCGCACCGCTGGCTGCGGGGCCCCGATTTGACCCGAAGCGTGACCATGCGCCGTTCGGCCGTGGTGCCCGGATCGAAGCGAGGGATGGGCCACTGAAGGCCTCGCCCTCCGCAGGGTGCCCTCCATCAGGGTCGAGGCCTCTGGTTTTCAGGGTGTCGGGATCGAGCGGCGTGCGGTGAGCTCGCTTTCCCACAGCGCCAGCCAGCTTGTCGCCCAGGCCGCACCACCATGGGTGTTGGCGATGTTCTTGAGCCGCAGGTCGAAGGCGTTGCGCCGCGGCCACCGGGTTTCTGGGGTTGCCGAACACGCCCCCGATACAGCAACCTTGTCGCGGCTTCCTCGGCCACCCAGCCCTCGGTGCGGCACGAAAAAGCGAATTGCAGAGGCGGCCGCGCCGGATTCCAAAGCGCAGGGCCGTGATCATGCCGTCGCCATCGAGGGATGTGCACCAGCGACCGCGCGCTCCAAGCGGCCGGGGACCATTGCGGTAGAGCGTGGCCGCCCAGCTCTGCGGGAATCGTGCCTGAGCTGGGCGTGAGTGCAAACGCCGGTGAAGCCGCTGCCGGACGTTGCGGAAAGGAACTCGCCCAATCGTCCGCGGATCGTAATCGCCGACGGCTGAGCCGGTGGCTGGGCTGGTGGGTTCGGGGCGGCTGGGGGCGACGGTCATCGGGCGGGCGGCAGGAAGACAACTTGATCCCCATCATTCACGTAACGAACCATTTACGTTGCGGGTCGGCATCCGGCCTGCTCCAGCACTTCCCTTGCTGCTGGGCACCTTGCCGCGCGGCGGGGGTCGAATCGTCCACCGCCAGGCCTTAGGGCCCTGCGAAGGCCTTGAAGCAGGCCTTCGGACGATGTGGTGGAGTTGACGCGGCGAGCGGCGGATGTGCAGGGTGAGGCCGGAGTTGTTCACCACCGCCACGAAGAACTCCTTGACCAGCTCGGTGTTCGTAGGTGCCGATGCCGCTGCGGCCGGATCACGGTCGTAGCTGAGGTGGGGACGGCCGCGAGGCATCGGAGCACCACCTGCACCAACGCCTCATCGAGGGGGCGCACGAAATGGCCGAAGCGCTGGATGGCCCCTTTTGGCGGCTGCCAGGGCCTGGGCCAGGGCCTGACCCACGGCGATGCCCACGTCTTCGTTGGTGTTGAGGTGTTACGATGTGGAGGCGTCGCCGTTGGCCGTGAATTCTCCAGATCGAGCAGCCCTATGGACTGGCCAGCTGGTGCAGCATGTGATCGAGGAAACGCACGGCCTGTGCTCACCTTGCAGAGGCCGGTTTTCCTCCTATCGAGGCCCAAGCGCACGCGCACGTCCGTTTCACCGGTGACGCGCTCGATGCTGCCCGCTGCCGGCCGACGGGGCTGCCGTGATCGAGTCCGAAAGGGAGGACACAGGGCCATCGGTCGGACGGTCCAATCATGCCGAAGTTCAATGAACGGCAAAGCAGTCACAATCCCGCATCGCGTCGGCCGCTGCTTGAACAACTGTCCCCAGGCGGTGTCGCCGAGCTGCACGCAGGCCAACCGGCGCTTCCTTGACGGGTGAATCGCTCCATCCCCACAGCAGCCGTGAAGCGCATGCTCGAAGGTGGATCGGGCCCAACATCCAACGGCAGCGGTGCTGGGGCTGCGCGATTTCCCGGGTGCCGGTCGAGCTGTGTTCGACACAGGCTCGGCGGACCTGTTTCGTGCGTCCGCAACGCCGGCACCCTTTCACCACCGCGGCCATCGCTTCCCTGGAGTACGGCCGTTGCCCCACCTGGTCGTGCCGGTATCGTTGGTGCTCGCCATGACGCTGCGGTGCCGTTTGAAGGCGGCCCTGAACCAGCGCCTGAAGCTCACCCCGAGCCTGGCCCCAGGTGGTGGACAGCTCCGCCATGGAGCGCTCAGCCTGGGCGGGCAGCACGACCTGGATCAGGCCTCCCGCCTCCCACACCTCAACGCGGCCCGCAACCTGGTCGACTTCAAGCGTGCTGCTCACCGATCTGATGCGCGGCGGCCGCCTGCAGGTGGAGGCTTGCCTTCTACAACCTGCACAGCACCAGCATCGACTGGATGGGATCGGTGATGCCACATAGCGCTCAGGAAACACTGATCAGCCCCGTTGATGCGGGCTTCTCGGTCACAGCGCGGCTCACATCCGTTGATGCAGTAACCGGCGTCCACGTAGATCACCTGGCCGGTGATGGCCGAGGCCAGGGGGCGGCCAGGAAGGGCCGCCGTCTTCCCACCCCTGCTGGTGACGTGCGCCTTGAGCGGAGCTTTTCACTTCCACGTTTGTGGATCATGTCGAGAATGCCGCCGATGCTGAGCTGGCCAGGGTGCGGATCGGCCCGGCACTGATGCGTTCACGCCGCACCTGCTTCTGGGGGCGAGCTTCCGCCGCGAGATAACGCCAACCGAAAGCCTCCAGGGCTGCCTTGGCCACCCCCATCACGTTGTAGTTGGGATTGGGCGCGCTCAGCGCCGAGGATAGCTGAGGCGTGATCACGCTGGCCCCCTCGTTGACAGGGTTGCGTGGCGCAGAGCGGCGCCAGGGAATAGGCGCTCACCTCAAGGGCCCGGGCGAAAGCCCTCAGGGCTGATCGCCGCTGTAGTCGCGACCAGCTCCTCCTTGCGGCGAAGGGCCAGCAGGTTGAATCAGGCACGTCGAAGTGGCCCCACTGCGCCTTCGATTTCGCTGAACCACCGCCTCGACTGCCTCAGGGTTCTGGACATTGAGCGGCAAACAACCAGGCTGGGCTCAAGCGGAGCGGTGAGCTCGCGCACCTTGCGCCTCGGAAACGGCCCTTCTCATCGGCAGGAGGTGACCCGCCAGTTCGCAGCCCTTGCCGCCGCCAGCTGCTGGGCAATGCCCCAGGCGATCGAGCGGTTGTTGGCGATGCCGGTGACGAGGGCTTTCTTGCGCGCAAGATCGCCTGGGGCACTTGCCCAGCAGGGCTGGCGCGGCAGGCTGCGAAATGGCGGTCACCTACCTGCCCGATGTAGAAGGGCCGATTTTCGAGGCCAAGGTGCGCGAGCTCACCGCTCCGCTTGAAGCCCAGCCTGGTGTTGGCCGCTTCAATTGTCCAGAACCCTTGAGCAGATCGAGCGGTGTTCAGCCGAAATGAGGCGGCAGTGGGGCCACTTCGACGTGCTGATTCACTGCCTGGCCTTCGCCGGCGGAGGAGCTTGGTCGGCGACTACAGCGCGATCACCCTAGGGGCTTCGCCCGGGCCCTTGAGGTTTGAGCGCCTATTTCCCTGGCGCCGCGGCCGCCACGCCAAACCCCGTTCAACCGAGGGGGCCAGCGTGATCACGCTCAGCTATCTCGGCGCTGAGACGCGCCATCCCCAACTAACAACGTGATGGGGGTGGCCAAGCAGCCCTGGAGGTTCGGTGCGTTTTATCTCGCGGCGGAACTCGGCCCCCAGAAGCAGGTTGCGCCGTGAACGCCCATCAGTGCCGGCCGATCCGCCACCCTGGGCAGCTCAGCGATCGGCGGCATTCTCGACATAGATCCACAACGTGGAAGTGAAAGCTCCGCTCAAGCGCACGTCACCCAGCAGAGGTGGAAGCACGGGGCCTTCCTGGCCAGCCCCCTTGGGCCTTCGGGCATTCAACCGGCCAGGTGATCTACGTGGACGCCGGTTACTGCATCAACGGGATTGTGAGCCGCGCTGTGACCAGAGCCCGCATCAACGGGGGTGATCAGTGTTTCTGAGCGGCAATGGCATCACCGATCCATCCGTCGATGCTGGTGCTGCTTGCAGGTGTAAGAAGGCAGCCTCCACCTGCAGGCGGCCGCCGCGCATCAGATCGGGTGAGCACACGCTGAGTCGACAGGTTGCGGGGCCGCTGTTTGAGGGTGTGGAGGCGGAGGCCTGATCCAGGTCGTGCTGCCCGCCAGGCTGAGCAGCTCCATGCCGGAGCATGTCCCACCACCTGGGCCAGGCTCGGGGTGAGCTTCAGCGCTGGGTTCAGGGGCCGCCCTCAACGGCACCGCCAAGCGTTCATGGGCCGCGAGCACACGTCACTCGGCACCGCCCAGGTGGCAACGGGCGTACTCAGGAAGCGATGCCCGGTGGTGGAAAAAAGGGTGCCGGCGTGCGGACACGAAACAGGGTCGCCGAAGCCTGGGTCGAACAGCAAAGCTCACGGCACCCGGGAATCGGCGCAGCCCAGCACCGCTGCCGTTGGATAGTTTGGCCCGATTCCACCTCGAGCATGCGCTCACGGCTGCTGTGGGGATTAGGAGCATTCACGTCAAGGAAGCGCCCGGTGCCTGCGTGGCAGCTCGGCGAGCACCGCCTGGGGACAGTTGTTCAAGCAGCGGCCGGGACGCGATGCCGGCGATTGTGGGGATGCTTGCGTTCATTGACTTCGGCATGATGGTAACCGGTTCCCACCGATTGCCCTGTGTCCTCCCTTCGGACCCTCGATCACGGCAGCCCCGTCGGCCGCAGCGGCAGCATCGAGCGGCGTCACCGGTTTGAAACGGAGCGTGCGCGTGCGTTGGGCCTCCGATGGGAAAACCGGGCCCTCTGCCAGGTGAGCACAGGCGTGCCGTTCCCTCGATCATCATTGCTGCCACCAGTGGCCAGTCATGGGCGCTCGATTCTGAGATCACGGCCAAACGGACGGACCTCCGACATCGAACGACCATTCACACCAACGAAGACGTGGGCATCCGCCGTGGGTCAGGCCCTGCCAGGCCCTGGGCAGCCGCCAGGGCCATCCAGCGCTTCGGCCATTTCGTGGCGCCCTCGATGAGGCGTTGGTGCAGGTGGTGCTCGGACTGCCTCCGGCCGTCCCCACCTCAGCTACGAACCTGGTGATCCCGGCCCAGCGGATCGGGCACCTACGGGACACCGAGCTGGTCAAGGGGAGTTCTTCAGTGGCGGTGGTGAAAACCAACTCCGGGCCTCACCCCTGCACATCGCCAGCTCGCCGGCGTCAACTTCCCACCACATCGTCGAGGCCCTGCTTCAAGGGCCTTCGCCAGGGCCCTAAGGCTGGCGGTGGAGATCGAACCCCCGCGCGGGCCGGCAAGGTGCCCAGCAGGCAAGGAGTGCTGGAGCAGGCCGGAGGCCGACCCGCAACGTAATGGCTTCGTTACGTGATGGATGCGGATCAAGTTTGTCTTCCCTGCCGCCGCCCGCATGACCGTCGCCCCCAGCCGCCCCGAACCCACCAGCCCAGCCACCGGCTTTCCAAGCCAGTCGGCGATTTACGACCGCGACGATTGGCAGTTCTTCCGCAACGGTCGGCAAGCGAGCCTCACCGGCGCACTCACGCCCAGCTTCAGGCACGATCCCGCCAGAAGCTGGGCGGCACGCTCTACCGCAATTGGTCCGGCCGCTTGGAGCCGCGGCGCGTCGCTGGGTGCACCATCCCTTCGCATGGCGACGGCATGATTCACGGCCCTGCGCTTTGAATTCCGGCCGCGCCAGCCTCTGCCAAATCGCTTCGTGCGCACCGGAGGGCTGGTGGCCGAGGAAAGCCGCCGACAAGGTGCTGTATCGGGCGTTGTTCGGCACCCAGAAAACCGGGTGGGCCCGGCGGCCAACGGCCTTCGGACCTGCGGGCTCAAGAACATCGCCAACACCCATTGTTGGTGCGGCTGGGCGACAAGCTTGCTGGCGCTGTGGGAAGCGAGCTCACCGCACGCGCTCGATCCCGGACACCCTGGAAACCAGAGGCCCTCGACCTGATGGAGGGCACCCTTGGCGGAGGGCGAGGCCTTCAGTGCCCCATCCTCGCTTCCGAATCCGGGCCCACCACGGCGAATACGGCGCCATTGGTCACCTTCGGGATTCAAATCGGGGACCCCGCAGCACCGGTGCGGCTGATGGAGTACGACGCCAGCGCCGCCCGGAACAGCTGAACTGAAGGCGGATCAGAAGCACAAACCTTCCCGGCTTTGCCTTCCTCCATACTTCGCGATCACCCGAACTGGGCGTGTTCCGCCAGAACGCCCGATGTCGTTTCAAACCCGCTCGCTTCGTATTCGGACTCAAAGGGGGGGCCGCCCAATGCCTGGGCCTCCAGCCCGGAAAACCCCCGGGCGAGTTCTGGCTGATCCCGCGCTCCGGTGGCGGTGAACCGCGGACGGTTTCAGCCCCCGAAGGCTTCGTGTTTCACCATTCTCAATTTGCCTTTCGAAGAACCGGATTCCGGTAGCGCCGCGCACGCTGCGTCGTCGATTCGATCTACTAACAAACGATTTTCCGACGATCCCCAGGGCGTCGACTTTTCCGCTCGATCGATTTCGACAGCCGCCGGTCGGCCAGCTGAAGCGCATGCGCATCGATTGGCCAGTGGCGAGGTCAGCACCGAGCTGCGTTGGAGCAGCGCTGCTGTGAAATTCGCCCACGTGAATCCCTCCCGGGTGGTGAAGGCCAGCTGGGCCTGGATGGGCGGTTGACCGAAGTGGAAAAAGGCCAAACGCTCCGCTCAGGCCATCGAAAAGATCAACCTCGACACGCGATTCGGCCGGCTCTGGAGCGCCGCTCCTCGGGGCTTCGTCAGTGAGCGTGATGGTGCCACGCCCGGGCGCAACGGCAGAAGACGACGGCTGGGTGATGGTGGTGGTCTGGAATGGCGCCGCTGCGCCAGTGATCTGGTGATTCCTTGCGCGGCGGGCTTACCTCAGTGAGCAGGCCGTCCTGCCCTTACCGCTGGCGCTCCCCCATGGCCTTGCACGGCAAGCTGGCGGAGGCGGCCTGAAAATGCACGACTTCTGGTTTGCTTTTCTGCCCGTGCCGTTTCTAGCTTCGCTTGCTGCTGATCACCCTGTTCTGGCTGCCGATGGCCGGCGGCGCATCGCTGTTGCATGTGGCCGATCGGTGCCCGACACCCTCGGCCTCAAGGACGGGGCCCTAGCCCACCTGCCCCCTCGGGCAATCACTGCGTCCGGGAAGGGGACTGGCCGCTGGCTGACCCATCGCTGCCCTCGCCAGCTGCAGCCGGTGGTGGCGGCGATGCCAGGCACCCGGATTTGGAAACCCGGCGCAGAGCCGGCGGGCCCATTCCTACCTCCTGCCACGGCAGAAAGCCGCGCTGTTCGGCTTCATCGATTGTCTTCGAAGCTGGCCAGCGGACCCGACCACGGCGTCCTGCAGGTGCGCTCGGCCTCCAGGCTGGGTGATTCCGATCTCGGGGTGAACGAAAGGCGGATCGAGGTGCTGCGCGAAGCGCTCCTCCCTTAAGAAGCGCCGTTTTAGTGGCGCAAGATGACGGGAGAGGGTGCGGCCTCGGAAAAAACAGGTGGCCGCGCTCCTGGGCGATCGCCACAACCGCGCTCGGATCGGCGGGCGGCATCCACCGCTGCTTCAAGGCGGATCGGCTTCCACCTCGACAAGGAAAGGCGGTGAGTGGGACTGGGACACGGGGCTGCTGCGGGGGGAACAGGCCTCAGTCCTAGTTCGGGGCTGCCAATCCCGGCCTTTCGCCCGGCCCGGGCGGGCCGCGCTGGCGGCGGTTGTGGCAGGGGCGTGCCGTTGAAAGCACGGTTTTGGCTCCGGTTCGGGTGGCTCAGGAGCCAGGAACAGGCCGGTGTGGCAGGTCGGGGCCCCAGCCGCGGAACCCTGGCGGTTCGGGGATCGGAATTCGGGGCCGTCTCCGGACCCACCACCTTCACCGGTGAGCGCTCCACCACCAGCTGGAAGCGGATGCGTTCGCGGTGGTTGACAGCCGTTTGCACCTCCGCCACCTGTTGGGGCTGGCTTCGCCCGGCGGCTGGCCCGCACCACCACGCGGATGATCGGCGGTTCACATCCCAGTTGATCGAGAAATTCAGCGATCTGGGCCTCCTGACCCAGTGTCACGTTTCCCTGGTCAGCAGGGGTTGGATTCGTGGTGGACCACCTGGCGCATGGACCAGCTCCTCGCGGCTGCGGCGAAACCAGATTCAAGGAAGCGCCGGTTGAGCGCACCACAACAGAGCGGTGAGCGGAGGCTGACGATGCCCAGCCGGCTGCGGACTCATTCTGGTTTTCTCAGGCAGGCCCTGATTTGGCCACACCAGCCAGGGCAAACCGCTGAGGATGCCCATCAAGTTGGTGAGATAACAAGCAGCCCGGAGCCGAGCGCACCGACCACTGGCTAGCGGAGAGCAGCAGGCCCAGGCGCAGACCGGCGGCACCCAGGGCCACGGCGATTCGCGTTCCCGCAGCTACGACACCGCCTCACTGGCGCAACGGGGCATAGGCAGCGATGCCACGGCCACCAGGGCGATGCCGAGACCAGCAGGTTCGGGCCGTGCGGGCCTGGACCTCGCTCCGAAATCACCCAACCCCGGAGGAGCCAGCCCAGCAACACCGAAACCCCGACGGGCGATTCAGGGCCGCCCGAGCTAACAGGGGTGGAACAGCCCCTGCGAGAACCAGCTTCACCCGGCCCCCCCGGGGGGGGCCCCCCCAAGGGGATTTGGGGGGGGCGAGAAGGCCGTGGCCCGCAGGCGGGGTGATGCCAGGGGGCGATGATCATCGCGCCGATCACCCACCGCGGCGCTGTGGCACAACCCCAGGCTGGCGATCAGGCTGGAGCCGAGGCTGAGCACGATGAAAACCACCTCGGTGGGTCCGGGCGTCGTCTTCGAATTCGGGCGCATCAGTTCGCGAAACTCTCCTTGGTCTTGCGGATAGGCCGCTGGATCGATGGCCTTTGTCGCCGTATCCCCGCCGGGATTTTTTTCCCCCCCAAACCCATCTCAGGGGCGGGACTCCAGAACAGACAGGGGATCGAGAGAGCACGGGCCGCAGAGGATCAATTCACGACGGTGATCTTGAGGTCCCCTTCGTGGGCGTATAAGAGGGTTGCGTTCACAGCAACAAGGGCCCGGATCTACGGCCAGCGTTATATGCTCAACCGGCCTTCAATGTGCGGGCATCCTTTCGTTGGCCCAGACGTCGTTCCTAGCTCGGAGCGGCAGCGGATCAAATCCAGCACCGTGGGGTGAGGCCCGCCAACCAGAGGGCTGATCCCTCCTTCTCCAAGGCGCTGCTCGGCTTCGGTGGAGCGTTTGAGGGCGGAAGTTAACTCGATGTGATCACGGGCACTTGCCATTCGGAGCACCACCACCGTGGGCTCGTGGGCTGGGTTCCCTCGGCGGCGCTATGCGGCTGAGAACGCCGTGGGGCATTGGCAAAAAACATGCGGACCCTCGGCGCGGAGGAGCAACAGCCCCGGCCAGCTCTCATCTGGGGGATGGCGCGGCGAGAGAGGCCGGAAATACATCGGTTGCCGAAGCTTGCGTCCGATCGCGTACACCGGCGGGTTCACCTCTGTTGCAACAGCCGCCAGCAGTGAACAGGATTTTTCACGGCCACCAGGATGCCCTTTGAGGGTTTGCCAGAAACACCACGCCAGGAAGGCCACAAACGGCCCAGTGAAATTCGGCGTCGCGCACGCGGGCGGATCCGCCAGGAACTCGCCAGGAGCGATCAGTTCGAATGAAATAAACGATCACCCACCACCGCCAGGGCGGCCAGGGGCATCAGGCGATCTCAGGGGGGCCAGCAAGCAGCAGAGGTGGCCAGGGCGGGCCGCGTGCCTGAAACCAGCTCCGCCAGTACGTGGCTGCTGGCCG
>Ga0163217_1008277_pt1 | contig 13983 bp, 15 predicted proteins | sample SynspAceP_FD_185933 | JGI IMG/M metagenome (GOLD analysis project Ga0163217, IMG submission 185933) | Saline lake microbial communities from Ace Lake in Antarctica - Synechococcus sp. Ace-P (PacBio error correction) | ecosystem: Environmental > Aquatic > Non-marine Saline and Alkaline > Saline ... | reverse complement strand
CGGAAGGTCATCCTCGCCCTTGTCGTCCAAAGGCTGGCCGCGTGCCTTCAGAGAACGTTTCATCGCGCAAGAAGTCTTCGTCGACGCTGTGATAAGAAGCGGGGATTGCAATGGGTTTAGAACATATGGTTCTTTTGCGTCCACCCGACCCTAGAAGTAGAAAGATGCCCACCCCTTGCTAAGACGACCGGCTGAAGGCGCAGTGTGCCTCACTTGCCGCAATAACCTAGCGCGTACGATTCCCGAACCGCGTGGCCGCCAGCGCAGGAAGCCGCGCAATCACATGCCCGGCTACGCTTGCCGCGTGGGTATGTCTTCCAGACAGGTATCTTGGCCACTTCCTGCATGTTACACGGCCCACCACCGGCGTGCGTCGCCGCTTTGGTCAGGACCTGTGTCAATGGCCACGAGCTGCCCGCCGACACGCGGGGCCGCATCCTATGCCCATTTCTTGCATTACCGCCCTCGTCTGTTGCGCCGATACGCGGCGATCCTTGCGCGGCCTTCCATGGCAGCTTTACTGCACACGCCAAGGAACATCTGGACCTCGCCCGAGTGGAAGCTGTGCCGCGAAAAGCTTGACCCCCCGCCAGTCACGGTGCCGCCTTCGGAGGCCACGCATAACAACAAGATTCAACGACGCAACATTTCTGCGCAAGTCTCTACTGGCGATTCCCGACCGGATTGTATCTGGGGTCTATCACGGGCGTGATCTGGCACGTTAACTCCCCGAAACAACTGCAACGCGTAGTCCGCGCGGCAAAGCGACCCGTTTCCAGATGATGTCGAAGGTTCAGGACGCCGATGCGTAGAGAAGAAGGGCTTTAAAGATAATCTGCATCGACCCTTGGCGCTGCTGACCCAGACAGCTTGCAACTGGCACTGACACACATCGGGCGGCTCCGCGTTGACCTGTCGGACACTCATGGATAGTGCGCGGCCCAGAAGTCGCATTGAATCCAAACGACCGTATTATCACGGGCGCGGGTGGCCTGCGACCAGCCAGAGGTGTCGCACGCCCATGGGCCGCCGAACCTGTTCGTGCTGCCATCGCGTATTGCCAAAAGACGGCGACCGCGACGGCCTGCCCAAATGTGTTGATGGAGGGCCGCTGAGCCAGGGAAGCTCCCTATGCTCAAGCACGGCCAGTGTCACCAATTCCCCGAATTTATTCACCAGACGCAGTACGGCGCATACTAACAGCCGATGACGCCCCCGCCGCCTTGGCCGATTGCGATGCTAGGCGTTTCGCTCGAATGACCCCCTGCGCTGCCCGCGACTAGCAGCCCACGATCGCTGCACGCCGAATTCACCATGGCCCGGCATCTGTCAGCTGCACCAAGACAGAGGCTGGACCGGCAACTGCTGGGCACCCAGGGCGTTGATGTGCAGCTCGCGTCTACGCTCCGAATTGATAATCGCCGTGATGCATCCCGGTCCCGCCGGATCGGCATCGATGGCGCGGGGTTTAACGCTTAGCACTGAAACCGCGGGTCCGGCGACGCCGTAGCGATGCGCCAGGCACCTGCGCAGCCGCGGGAGCGGGCGCCCGAAGGCGATGCGCGAAATTCAACGCAGGACCTACCATTGACGGCCGCCACAGACCGAAATCACAAACGCAATCGCCGCGGCCACGCCGAAGGCTGGCAAGCGTGATCACCATATTCGACACAAATGTAATACAAGGCCCCGCGCAACCTCATGGCCCCCTGTCCCAAAACGGCCTTGAGGGCAATTCCCTATTTGCTTGTCGAATCCAGTCGCCTGCGCGCAAACGTCTGAACCGGTCTTGGCCAGTTTTTGCCCAAGCCGCAGGAGGCCGCCAGTGCGCGGCGGATGTGATTTCTTTATCTTGACCCATTTCCGGGATGCGGGAAACGCTGCGCGCGACCAGACGCCAACCAACGCCTTAATCGCGGGATCTGCGCCGCCCCGTTTCTGGCGCAAAAGAAGCCTTGCCAACCGCCCTCGACGCTGGACGGCCCCATGGGCTGGCCGTCGGCATGCTGCGCGGGGGGGACAAGCGCGCCTCTTACCAAACAAATCATCGCCGACCACGCTTGGCGCTGCTTGCCCCGTGACACCTGGCGTTTGGACATCGGCAGGCGACTGCCCGCCGCGCAGAGTCGCGACATTGATGGCCCCCTTGGCAACGCAAGCGTCCGTTTCTGGGCCAGCTCGATGCGCCGGCGATGGCCACAGGGCCTATCAACCAGGCCGCGCTCTTGTTCTGGCCCGGTGTGAACGAGGCCTTTGGCTTGGCCTAGGTGGAGGCCGCAGGCCGCGGGTCTGCCCCGTCGTGGCCCCAAAGGAAAAAAAAAACCCTCCCCCTCCCCGTTTTTTTCCCGGCGTTGCGCGATGTTCTGGCCCCTGTGCCGGCCTCTCCGCGCCCTCAGGACCAAGGAAGCGAACCGCTGCATCCCAGATCCACAGCGCTGCTGACACCGAATGACGCGATGCGCCTATTGCAATTCCGCAGGAGCACTCGGGCCCGCGCCCTTTGTCGGCCGGCCTAGCATTCTTTACCCTCGGCGAAAACGGCGACCTTGCTGGCCCGGGCTTGGCCGAATGCGGGTGCACCCGTTTGATTCCGCCTTGCTTCTTCTTGCGCCACGCCATACGGCGATGGAACCGCGCCTGGCGGCCGGATTTCAGAGGCGCACAGGATTATCCCGCTGGACGACGAGGCGCGTGCGCAACTTGGCTCCGCATGAGGGCAGCTACCCGCGCCCTTGCGAACCGCGCTGATCTGGGGTATCAAGCCCTTGGCCCCGCGCGGTTGAAACCGCCCAGCTTGTCGCAGCGCGCACCGCCGTAGAGACCTTTGCAAAACCTATGGAAATGAACGGGGGCCAATGGGAAGGGCTGCAAAACGGCACCGAGCGCTGAAGGCGGGACCCGGCCAGTGGGATTTCCCGAGCATTCGAGGGATTGGGTGTTTGCACGGTAATACCCGCCGGACGGCGAAAAGCAGCGCCGAAGCCTGCGCCAAACGAGCTGATCCCTTGGGCGGGCATGGCCGTGGACCCGGCGATACCGTTGACCGTCTGGCGCGATATCGGCCGTCATGCGCGTACTGGCGGCCCATGCGAGGTCGGCTGGGACATTTGACGGCCCCGCCCCCTTTCAGATCAAAACGCAACCGCTTATATCTCCTGAGAGATTTCACCGGAGAACGGCTGGTGCCGCCGCTGCCCCCGCCCCGATCCGACGGAGGCCTCGGCTTATGAAGGTTAGCATCGTCGTCACCCATCTGCTGGGCCACCGGTCATCTGGCCGCGCCCTGACCTTGGCCGCTGCCTTATACGGCCGCGGACGACGATGTGCAGGTCGTTCCGGGGTGGGAATGCCTTGCCCCACAGTTAGAGGCAGGGATGGCGTTGATTATGGTCCAATTGCCGCCGGCCTGCGGTGGGCGAATCCGACGGGGGTGCGATTTTTCGCGCGTATTGTTGGATGTTTATGTTGGATGCGCGGGGGGGACGTTAATCGACCTCGGAGTGCAAAGGTCATGACGGGCACGAGCGCCGAGATGCTTGGGTGACACATATCAAGTCTTGGCGCAGCCTGATCTTCTGATAACAGAGCTGTTCCCCCTTTGGCGCGCCGCACGCGTAAGGTCGGCAGGAATTCGGTCGGCCGCTTCTTGACGGCTGCACAGGCGCTGCGCAGTGCGGCCCCTATCTGCGCTTCGGGTTCGGGATATCCTCGCACCGCCGGTTCAAAAATCGCCAAGCGCACTGCGCAGAGGGAAGACAAATATGATCGCGGCGGGGAATACTATGACGCAGGTGATGGTGCAGCGTCGAGACGGCGACGTCACACCGCTGTCGCCTGGCAGAGGCTGGCCGGTGTCACCCGCGTGTGCAGGCCAAGCTTGCGCGGGTATACCGGCTCGTGTTGCAACCGCCCGCGGCCAGGCCCCCATCGCGACCAGCTGGGTCAAGCAATGAAATAATCGTCAGCGGCTGGGTCTGAAAGCGGCGACGTGGGGGCGATGTCTTGTTGACACCTGCCTTTGCGGAGCTGCTACGCGCGGATCCGGAAAATAGAGAGGTGGCCGGTTGCTGGCTGGCGGTCAAGACGCTGGCGCGGCGCCAGCGCCAAACTGATGCAGGAAATGCCCCCCGGAGAGTGTTTCTATGATCGAACCCGCCCGCCCGAGTTCCGGAGAGAGGGGGGGGGGCCAGATGCTGTATCACGCGCGCCGCTTCGGGTTGTCGCTGTGCGGGGTACGATACAACCGCACTGACGTTCTGGCAAAAGCGGGGTGGCGCGCCGTAATTTGTGCCTTTTGATTGCGGGGCAGATTGCCACAGTTGCAAACGAAGGGCTTCGGGCCGGATGCCTCGCCGCGCTGCCGGGAAATCGAGGTGGCTGGCGCAGTTTGGCGGAAGCCCTTAGCGGCCGGGATGCGTGTTGGCTGTCAACCTTACGCATAATGGTAATGGATTAATGCGCCGCGCACCTGCACAAGATCCGACGGGTTGGACGGGGCGGCGTATGACCGTCACCTTGACGAACACATAAGAAAAGTCAAGCCCGCCATTGGACAAAGTGTGATTGGAAAACCCAGTCCTGGACCACGGTATGCTCTGCCGATCTGGTCTTGCGCGCAGGGGCGACCCCTGCGCGCTCTCGTGGCGTGACGATGATTGCTCATTGCTGCCGACCGCCCGACGTTGGACCGTCTGGCTAACAATGTGCCGGTGACCTCCACTCCCCCGTGCATTATTGCGCCGTGATCCCGAAACATGCAGGACCCGTCGCTGGTCACAGCTGTTGCCAAGAGGCCGCCCGCTGGTCGCCCGCTGGTCCACGGCTGGCATACACATTCAGTCCACGCGCCCGAATGGGGCGAAAAGGCATGTAGTCGCCAGCCCCCGCCCTGAAGCGGCACACGGAGCTAACCCTAAGGGTTGGAACGGATGCAAAGGCCTGTTTGGCCGTAATTGACCTGTGCCGGATATTTTGTGTGCCGCGTTGGGAACAGGTTGACGGACCGGGTTGCTGCCGGGTTTCGGCCGCAGGCGCGGCTATGTCGGGGTGTCGACGTAATCTGCCCGCGCGAGGGCCGCATTGGGCAGCACCGGATCTGGTACAAGATCAACACCCATAATCGACCCGATTTAACTGGCCGCGGCATCACGCGGGCTAGTTCGCCAGGAGGACGCTGATCGCGAACCGTACAAAACTGCATGCCAAGACCGCCGCAGCTGGAGGATAGACCCTGTTCACGAACCGCTAGGGTTTCATGACGCCACTCACCTGTGCAATGACGAAGATATCTCGCGGGGTTCCAACACACGGCCTGTCTGTCGCGGTTGCTAGACGGTGCGGGCGGTGCCGCGCGGATGGTGCGCAGCCGCCCTAATCCGTTCGAAAAAAGGGGCGCTTGATGCCCCTTTCGAATTTAATCTGCCTTAGTTGCCATCCTTTGAGCGCTGGAAATGAAACGCTTCCTGAGGGATGTCGACCTGGCCGAATTGGCGCATCTTTTCCTTACCCGCCTTCTGCTGTCCAGCAGTTGCGTGTGCCCGCGAGGTCGTCGCCCCGTAGCATTTCGCGGTCACATCCTTGCGCATCGCGCTCAGGGTTTTCGCGGCGCAAGTCACCTTGCCGCCATGCCGCTTGAATAGGGAATCTTGAACATAGTGCGCAGGGATTCAGATGCCTTTGACTTTTCAACCAATCGCACGGCCCCGCATTTACGGCACGGTCACGGTGCCACCATGCGTGCTGGAGGCGCAATCAACGGGTTCGTCGTTCACCAGAATAGACATTCTTGACCAGCGCATCCTCGCGTTAGGCGATCATCTTGGTAGTCGAAAGAGGCATAGCCCTTGGTTCCCGATTCAAGCCGGTCATAAAAGTCAAAGACGACTTCGTTTCAGCGGAAGTCCATAGGACCCACCCCATGGGCGCGGGGTTCGCTTGGGGCCCGGGCGGCGCCCCAAAATAGGTCAGGTCCAATCTGCATCCGCGGCGGTCCTGACAGAGCTTCAGCAACCCATCACCAAGATATTTCATCGGGCACTAAGGATCGGTTCGCTAATGATGCGCGGCTCTTTTCGATGTTGATCGAGGCAAAAGTTCAGGTTCGCGGCATGTCGCGGGGGGTTGGCAAGACTGCCTCGACTTTCGTTGGCCGTGCTCCTTTCATTGTGGATTTGTCATAGATAACGACGGCGGCATTGGTCGGTGATACAGATCGCATGGCATTTACTCCGCGCTCGATTCTGTCGCGGATCACCTTTTCGCAGGCCCTGAGCAAGCCGAGGAAACCACAGCGGAAGACGAACCACTTCAGAGCGCATATTGTTTCCACTCAAAAAAGCTAATGAACGAAGCGAAGTCGTCAACAGTTGCCAGCTTTTCGAGCTGTCGACCGCAGGTCTTCGAATTCGGCGGCGCCACGGGGAACAGGACCACCAAGACACCACAGCGCTGCGCCCGGCTTAAGAAGCCCGGCAGCGGCCAGGTTTCGAAGTTTGCCTTTTTTCTCGGCTGCTAATCGTATGCAGCCGGGGAGGCTTCCTGTTCGTGGTCACGCACCTGTTTGCATCGTATGCGGCGAAAATTGGTTCAGTGAACCCGTTTCACCAGGTTGAGGCTGTCAATTCTCGGTCATGGCGCGGGCGGAAAAACGCCGTATGGCGCTCAACATGGTGCACCCGACCCGTTCTGCATCATTGCGATAACGGAAGGTCGCCCTTTTCAGCTGGGCGCCATCCATAAATCCGCATCTCAGAACGATCACCCAAGATAGCTGTCGTACCCGAATCCCACCAGCCATGCCTTAGGGGCGCGTCCTTGCGTGCCCTTGGCGGCGGGCAGCTTGTGCACGATTGCGCGTTTCGAGTCTGTTTCGGACAATGCCCTGGCCGTCTTTGGCGAGGACCGGATCGCTTCGGAGGCATTTTTCAATGCGCTTGATCACGTCTTCGATTCTGTTCGGCTAACCAGGCTTGGCCACAGTTCTGGAATGCGGGCAGGTCGATCTTGTTGTGAGTTAACCGGCACGATTGTCAATGATCCGCGTCAATCCGCGCATGAGTAGACGTTGCGCTAGCGTCTGCGGCTCTACGCTTGCGGTACTATCGACAACCAGCAACGATCCTTCGACCGCGCCGGATGGACGCGACCAACCTCGTAGGCAAAATCGACGTGACCGGGGTATCGATCAAGTTGAGCGACGGGATTCCTCGCCATTCTTGGCCGTGGTACGTAATTGATCCCGCACTGTCTGGCCTTGATCGTGATCCCGCGCTCGCGCTCGCGATATCCATCGAGTCGAGCAATCTGCGCCTTTCATATTCGCCGCAGGGGAAACGGTGTCGTCTCTATGGATCCAGCGATCGCGCCGAGCGTGGATTTACCATGAATCGAGTGCGCGGACGATGGGAGAAATTGCGGATATGTGAAAGTAGGTATCATGGATCCAACGATTGGTGCGGATCTCATGCGCTGGGTCAATGGGGCTGGATCCGCCTGTTCCCGTGATCCTTTGGGGCAGCGAGACTCATCGGCGGGATTTACCTGCCATTCTGATCGCGGGCTGATTCAAAGGGGATGCCGATGGGCACTGATGTACCAGAAGAAATACACTTTTCTGACTATCAATTATTCAGTTAAAATTGTGAAACGTGATATTCCTGCGATTTTTTCGCGGCGCATCTGGGCATTGCCAAATTCCGCATACCGCCGTTCGAGGGCCAAGTGCAGCAAGGCAGTTCGGTACCGGGCCGGTTTACCCCGGCACCCTACGCAAGATGCAAACCACAGGCGTTTAGTAGTGGCTGCCTTTACAGTTTTTACTGCCCTCAGCCTCTTGTTAGAGGAACTTCTCAAATGATCTTGCACCCTCGCAGATCGGGCTCGGAATAAGAGGAATTTGAGATGAAGATGAAACACCCCTCTTGGAAACAGGTGACCGTTGCAAGCTCTGTGGCTTGGCGTCGCTTCCCGCGTTTGGCCAGCCCAAGGAAGGCCCGTCTGGGGACATTTACGGGCCAGGCTGATGAACTTTATGGGCGTTTCTGAAGCGGTGACGACGGCGTTCGATACAAACACCACGTTTGATCGACAAACGACAACTCAACAGCGCGTCGCCTGACCATGGACCCAGCGCTTGCAAAACGCGGCTGAATTGCGCCTGACCTTCGAAGCGGGCCTGGCCTGACGGGGTGTCTTTCCGCAATCAATGGTTCCGACGACAGCCTGGACGTCGACTACCCACCGCACCGAGCTGCGCAAGCTGGACTGACCTACCGCAACGCCAAAACGCGGCATTTTCTCGTTTGGTCAAGGCGCACGTCGACCGACGGTTTTCCGCGAAGCCGACTTCTCGCGTACGGCGTTGCAGCCTATGTGGGCATCAGCGACATTCCGCGGGCAGCCAGCTGCTGCGTTTTTGCAGACGGCACCCCTGTCGTCCGTCGCAATCGGGGACACCAACGGCGTTCGTTTGATGGCAGCCGTCGTTTTCCGCGTCCGCTATGAACAACCCCCGGTCTTCAACGGCTTCTCTGGCCTCCGTATCTACGGTCAAGAAGTACCTGAGCTCGGCAATGACAACGACTATTACGATGTTGGCACCACGCTACGTTCAAGACTACGGCGATTATTCGGTCGACGCACGTCTGGCTATTCGTTCCGTGGACACCACCAACGATTCTGGGTCATGGGCTTCCGTCGCTGTTGCTGCACAACCAACCGGCTGAACCCTGCGGTTTCCGCTTGGCCGCAAATCGCGGGTTGACGCAGATTATGCTTACATCAAAAAGCGGCATCAAACGCGTGATTACAAATCGCCGCGGGCGGCGACCATCCTTCTCGGTTTGATTACTACGCGGCAACGACTTTGTCGTCGCAGGTTCCAGCACGTCTTCGGTTGTGTCGCCGTTGTGCAGCGTCTTGATGCGTATAACACCGAAACTTTACGCGACACACCGCAGCTATGACTTCGACGACTCGTCCGGCCCTCCTTATCAGGATCTGACGTGACCTTTGTCGCGCACGCTGGAAGTTTAAGCAACATTGCGCCTTTTGCCCGGATTCCCTTCGGGCAAGGCATTTCCGTTTGCATCATCAGATCGTGAATGCCCCAACCATGCAGTTACGGCATAAATGCCAGCAGCATGTTAGGCAGCCTCGGATCAACCCCGGCGCTCCAAAAGAGATGAGGCCAAAACGATTTGGTAACGGGACTTTTCACGATTCTGTGTTGTTGGCACGCTGGCCGCTTGCGGTGGACCGCGCGGGCTATAACCCAGCGGCGGACTTGGCCGGGGCGCCGTGCTTTTTGCCCACGGGGCCGATTAATTCCGCATTTGCTTGCAGTCGGTCGCAAACAGGCCAAAGCGTCGGCCACGCTGCGGATGCATTCAGGCCGTCGCCGACAGGAGTGACTTTCCTCGTCCGATCAAACGCCGCGGTGCGCGCGTATTCGACCGACCCGCACACCCTGCAAGAGGCGCGCCAGCGGACCACCGGCAAAGCGACAAATTGATTTCTGGGCCGTCTGGAAAGCCTACGGGCAGACCGCACTCGACCCTGTTGCAGCGCCACCTAAAATATTTAACCGCTCCCGGCGGCAGGGGACGCCCCTGCCCTAGGGCTTTGTGCGCGTTGCCGGGCCGAAACGATCGATTCAGGCGATCCTTGATCTGATCGCGGGCCCGCCCGATACTGTTCTATCTTGGCGTTCACGGGTTTTCACCCAAGCGCCGTCGGCATCAAGAAAATTGGGCCAATATGCCACCGTCAGATGATTAAAAAGCGTTGTTCCAGCCTCCAAGCGCGCGGCGCTGGTGGCCAGGGCTCAAAAGCGCGGATGATCAGGTCAAACGTAGCTTAGGTCATCGCCCCAATTCTCCATTCTCGTCAAAAGCTGCGCGACGGTGGGCGCGACAGTTCCAAACGTCGAGTTCTTGGCACACGGCATCGAAAACCGTCGATTCTCGTAGTGAGATACGTTCACCTTACGCCGACGGATTTGCACATAGGTGCCCGTGTCCCAACGTAGAACTTTTTCATTCAACCCTTCCGGCCATAGGCGACGCACGCGTTTGGTGATCGCAGCAAACAAGCATCCGAATCCTGTGCCGGCAGTTTCGTGTGGTCATCTTTATCGCCAGCCTGTGCTCCTGGCGGTAGTGCAGAACGCAAGTTCAAGGTGAACAGTCGGCGACCCGTTGTCCCGGTCGGGGTTGTCTGATCTCGGCCTTGCCTTCAAAAGCCGTTCTTGCAGCAGCCCTTGAGAGCTCTTCTTGTGAATCCCACGCCGCGCCATGTCGATGTCTCGATGCTGTGGCTGGCGCTGATTTCTTTGACGCCTCAAAGTAGTGCTGGTTGATTCGCAAATCTGGAAGTAGTCTTTGACGACCTGCACGGAATGGGCCCAGCCGACAGAGGAATTCTGCCGCGCTCTATTCAGCCGGTTTCGTGTTCACCATCAAAACACCAGGGCCGTTTGTCACGGATCGACACCTCCCAGATGGTTCGGCCCTGTTGCCAACAGGACGGTCGTCGCGACACTGGCAGGGTAAAAAAACGTATCCTCCAAGCAGGTCAAACATCGGCGACCCTGCCGCTCTTGTTCTATCTCGGGCGAATGGTGTGGGGCAGGTTCGCGTTCGTCAAGCGCAATACTGCGCGTTGATCCGGGTACATGGGGACGTCTTCCACTTTAGTGTCAATCCCGCCCGACCTTAGACCGGGCGCGGGGTTCTACAATTGGCATCGGCAGACCGAACATGGGGCCGTTGCGTCAGTCGCTTCAATTTGCGCAACCGCGCGTTAACCGACTAATCCGTTGTTGCCTCGAGGCTTTCGGATTCGCGCCAGTCGTTCCTGCCGAGGGCCAATGTGCCGCGCAACGCATCCGGTGTCATCGCGCCAAAAGTCGTCCGCTTCATGAAATTCCAGCACGGACAAGCCCCGCTGGAAAAACGCGTGCCAGAGGCGTGCCGTGGGCAGCCACATTTGGTTCGGCCCGCCAACGTTAATCGCAATCGCTTCTGGCGTCCACTGCCCAAGGAAGATCGCGCCCGCATGGGTGATTTTCGCGCTCAGCGCATCCACATCGCGACGCCAAAGTTCAAGTTGCTCAGGCGCGATACGGTTGCTCAGCTTTGCTGCCGTCGCACATTTCCGGCACTTCGCGTTGATAATCGCCCCGGTTCTCGCGCCAGCTGAGTGCCCGCAATCGCGCGCCGTTCCAGCGTTTCCAGTCGGGCATCTACGGCATCCGATGAGCAGCGGACGGGCCCAAAAAGCGGGGCTGTGGTGATTCAGGCAATCGACTGGGCGCCTTTCATCGTGCTCGGCCTGGCTGAGCAAATTCAAGTGCGATCCCAATCGGCGTTCATTTATCCCCATCCGCGATCAACACGAATTTTCCGACGGCCCTGCGAATGTACTCGATGCCAACCTTGTCCGAACACCCGCCGTTTCGGCCAGGCAGCAAACATAGGCGTTGCCGGCGGCCGGTGAACTTGTCGACGGGGCGGGATTCGTGTTCAAATGGGTCCATAGGCCAGCCGCGGCCACCGCCTGCGCCCCGCGATGCAGGGGTAGATTCATCGACGCCCGCCAGCCGTGCGGCCAACAGACACCTATGCGGGTTCCGAAAACCCCATCGGCGTAGGCACAACCAGTCGCAAAGCCGTTCGACGCCCGGCAACCTTGGCAGGGATCCGCATCATGCAAAAACCAGAGTGACGGGCTGGGACTTTAGCTCGCCAGACGCCCGTGCAACATAAGATCCCTGCCGGCAGAAACCGCTGCTCCACCGCCAGCGAGCGTGTGCCACCGCGTGTCGTGGTCTTTGCCATTCGGCATCCTCGGGCAATTTGTCCGCGCGTGGGTAGGCGTCCGAAGAGATACGCGGCGCGTGCAAGCTCAAGCGCGCGCGTCCTCGGTCGATACTTCGGCCACGGCCGCGTCAACTTCGGTCTACCGTGATGCGCAGGGCTTCTGGGGCTGTCAGGCGATACCGGTCGAATTTCTTTGGTCAGTGTTCGATCACAAGCGGCATCACCCGACGCGCCGAACTGCGCTCGATTTAATGCCGGCGACCGTTGTGCGTCCACATCGGACTGTCTTCGCGTTTGGGCCGACAGCAGCGCTGTAAACGCCTGTTCAAAAATCGGGCTGAATCAGAATATGTCAAGGAATTGCGGGCATCGGATGTCCTTATTGCGCGCGCGCAATGGGCTTTTGAAGAATCGTCGCATCAGTCAGGCTGCGCGACGAGGGACAAGATAAAAGAACGCTTAGGCGCGCGATGTTCCGGAAGCTTGTCGTGACGGGGCGGCTATAGGGGCGCCGTCCACATCTTTCAACGTCCCACATCCAGGCGCTTCGACGCGTCAGACGGATCACGCGTCCCCTGCGATTGTCAGCAAGGCACGGTCACCCGATGGCGCGTCGGTTTCGGGAATTCGATCTGCGAACAGCGAACAGGATGGTATTTCCGCATCGACCCATTGTTCACGCCCTGGCTTGAGACGCGCTGACACGTGTCGTGAACATCAAAATGGTTTGGCACCCGCTCAGGGACGTGACGCGACTTTGCCGCGTCCCTCCCAGCGAACGCGGATTCAGCAGAAGGCCAAAGCGCCGCTTCCTTTTGCAGCAACGCATTTCCACCCCGGAAAACACAGCAGTCCTGCGCAGCGACAGATCACCTTTAAGGTCTTCGACGGTCCAGACGCGCCGAGGTTCAGCGGGGGCTTGTCGCGCCCGTCTTCGAAAACGTGCCATCTTCGGTTTCATTCTTTGATCCGTTCACATACTTGCCGCCCACGCCGCGCAGTTTTGCCCTACCACAGTGTTTTCTACCCGCGGATCCAGCATGTAAACCGGCTGGACGGTCGTGTTCACCTTCGGCGGCCATACCGGGCAAGATCAACGAGATCGACGCCCCGCAAATCGTCGCCTATCACCGGCGCACCTTTCAACGTTTTGGACGCCGATGAACAGTCGCAGGGTTTGGCCACCATGGACTTCAATATTTGCCCCCATGCGGATCAAGCTCCGGCGCGTGCCATAAAGCGGTTCTCAAAGATTTTCTCTTTCCAGCAACGAAGTGCCGTCCCGCCGTACAGAGCAGCGCCATCATCTGCGCCTGCAGGTCGGTTGAAAGCCCGGGGAAAGGTCCGCGTCGTGCACATTCAACTGCGCTGATTACACCATGCGCCGCGCGACCTTGAGCCCTTGTCGTCTCGGTCACATCGATCCCTGCGGCATCCAGCTTTTCAAAAAGGCCGATAGCAGGTTGATTGCGCCCCGCCAAAGCAGTTCGACTTCGCCACCGCACATCGCGGGGGCAAGCATATAGGTGCCCAGTTCATCGGTCGGCTCAACACACCCGGTGGGTGGCACCATGGCAGACGGTCCACGCCTGAATCTCGATCCGGCTGGTGCGTCGCCGTCAATCTGTGCGCCCATAGCGCGCAGGCAGTCGGGCAAGGTCCAACGATCTCGGCTCGCGGGGCGTGGCGTTGTTAATCACCGTTCGTCCCCTTGGCAACGTCGCGGCTCATCATGATTTTGTGCCGTGGCCCGACAGAGGCATAACGCGCGAAATCCGATTAGACCGCACCTTTCAAGGCCCCACCCCCGCCTCGCGCGGCTTGGCATGCAGATACCCCGTCGCGGCAGGTTCGATTCAGGCGCGAGCATCCCATCAGCGTCCAAAGCACCATTCAGTGTGAATTCTATTCCGGGACGCGCACGATCGCGCACCCCCCGGGGGCAATGACACCTGCGCGTGCCCTTCGCGGCCCAACAGCGGGCAAGCACAAGTTTCGACGCCCCCGCATCTTGGCGCACGGATTTGTCATATTCCGGCGCGACATGTGGGGTTATCTCTCCGTTTTGCATATGACATCGCCAGACCTGACCCGTCCTGCATCGACGTCACCTCTGCGCCCAGGGACCGCAGCAATCGGTCATCGTGCGAATATCGGACAGGCG
>Ga0163217_1061576_pt1 | contig 13984 bp, 16 predicted proteins | sample SynspAceP_FD_185933 | JGI IMG/M metagenome (GOLD analysis project Ga0163217, IMG submission 185933) | Saline lake microbial communities from Ace Lake in Antarctica - Synechococcus sp. Ace-P (PacBio error correction) | ecosystem: Environmental > Aquatic > Non-marine Saline and Alkaline > Saline ... | reverse complement strand
TATCCTGTTGATCCTGAATATCCCATGCTCGGAAATCCCCCCGGGTACATACGATGTTATTAGAAGTTTGCTTAGAACTGGTTTGCAGGCACACCCCTTAACTGGACATATATTCAAGAAATAGGAATTTGGTGACACAGCGAAGAAAGACGCTTGTACGAACAAGCTCACGCTGACTTTCGGCTCCCGGATAATAGTTATTCAAGAAGTGGCATGGAGTGTGCGTAGCCTTCCTCCTCTCGGCAGTTCAGTCGTTGCCTGCGCCTGAATCAGTGGCAAGCTGACTCTCCTTCCAAGCCATTTTCTGCTTTCTATAGAGAAAGAGAAGAAGTGGTATCGAAAATGAGGTTTGCTCGGCCATTACCCGGCTCCACCTAACGCTCAAGATCAGCGGCCGGAACAACCACACAATTGACCAAGGAACAAACGCCGTCCGTCCGCTGAATTTTGTTGTGAGCCAGGGCCAAGCACGGAAGTCTAATGGCTGAATAGTATTCAGCATATCCTTATTAAACCGCCATCACCCATAACGGTTATACCTAAGTCTTGGTCAACGTCTAAAATCTTTTTTTTTTTTCCCCGGGCCCCAAAAAATTGGGACATTGTGAACTGAGGTAGTTGCCTGCTCCGAAGTCAGCATAAACCGTCCACTCCTTCATTCAGCTTTTAGAATAAGAATTTCCATTATTGCAGTAAAGTTCTTCTACCATTCCTAAGGATTCTAGAGGCGAAGATCGCTTGGCAATGCTTTTGTATAATTCTTTCTTCCATGGCTCACTCTTTCATACCGCTTTAGGGACCCTTTGGCCAAGAGGGATCAAAATGTTACATTTTCCCTCGGATACGGCATTATAAAAAACTGTAGTTGTCCTATCAATAGACTTGATACTTCTTAATGTTGGCTTTGAAGCTTCTGCAAGCACTTTGCTCCTAATCTCCGCTGCTCTTTTGCTGTTGTGCGAACACTTCGCGAAATCATTAGGGCGCAATCACCGCCGAAAAGCAGGGGGCCAAGAAGAAGAACATCTTCTTTTAAGGAAAGTCCAAGATCAAGGAAGGGTCGGAGCTAATAGTATAAAGCAGAGGAAATGATCGCCGCTTTCTTTCTAGTGTCTGTGTGAGTCTCAAAGAAGGCTTGGATGTATCCGTTCTTCCAGTTACCCCAAATCGTGCAGGAGGCCCAAGCCAAGCTAGAATTAATCAACAACAGAGAAGGGCCCATTGATGACTGATTAGCTTTGAGTTGGCATTCTTGCATTGCTAAATTCTCAGTGGAACAAAACTTACCAACATATTCAAAACTCGTTTAACAGAGGATCAGCCTGCCTCAGGCCCAAACTTGTAATTGGAAGATTCCGCATTAAATCCCCAGCTGCCGCTTTTGCTTCCGCATAAGAAACAGATCGGATCTTGCCTTCACTTTAGCGATCTGTTGCTGGAGCAAGCATCCGGCCTTGTTGGTCACATGCGGCTTTCATTTTATCCGCGATTCGGATAACATCGCAAAACAATCAGTCCCATTTCCTGGCTGGGGATCCACAGCAACTACAGCAGTTTCAGGAGGCTAGGTTCCCATACCCGACTAGGCCCCACCCCCAGGCCTCTACCAGCAAACTCCTCACGAGGCCTAGAGCAGCAGCTGCGCCAACTCCAGGGAAGCCCTGGTCGAAACCATCGGCTGGACCCCAGGAAGCCCGCGCCTGTTGGCCCGCACCTGGCGGGTCTTGCCGCATTGCCCTTGAAGCACCTGAGCGTGGGCGCCCCACCCCTGAGCACCAGCTGGGCCTTGGTTGGAACCAAATGGTGGCCCTGCTCCAGAGCCATTTTTGCACCCCGGGCCATCTCCACGCGGCAAACCTGCTGCCATCCCTTACCGCCGGCTGCTTCTCGGAGATCCGATCCCACGGCGCTCCTGCCGGCGCCAGGCCGCCACCTCCGCCAGGTGCTGCGCGATGCTCCTTCGGTGAGCTGCTGGTGGAATGGCCCAGCCGTCCCAGCAGCAGTGCCGCCATTGTGTTCGCTTCGGTGCAGTCCGCTCGCGGCGATGGATCCGCCGGGGCCTGCGCCGGGGCACGTTCGACGTGGTGATCGTTGATGAGTTCCACCCCACGCCGCCGGCCTTCCAGCTACGAGCGCTGGCTGCCCACCTGGCGCCGGTCCCTTGCTGCTCGGCCTCACCGCACTCCCGAACGATCAGACGGGCTCGACATCCTCCATTGGTTCGGGGGCCACACCCGCGGCCGAACTTACGGCTCGCGCCTCCACGACGGCCACCGACTCTCGCAGATCGAATGGCGCCGCAACGGCCTATGCCAGCGAGGCGCTCACCAAACCCTACACCGCGACGACGCCCGGCACTGCCGCCTGATCCTGCGCGAACTCGAGAGGCAAAAGATCACCCAAACCTGCACACGATGCGGGCCCTGGGCTTCTGCGTGAAGCGTGGAGCACGCCGGCTGGATGGCCCGCAAGTTTCGCCGATGCCGGCCTGCGCGCCGCCTCCTTAGATGCTCGAGCTCCACGCGACGAGCGCGCCCCCGAGCAGATCCGCCGCCTCAGGTTCGGTGAAACTGAGCCTCTTCGCGGGTGGCATCTGTTCAACGAAAGGGCTCGACATCCCCGAGATCGACACCGTGCTGTTCTGCGGCCCACCGAGAGCGCGATCGTGTTCTGCAGCAGCTCGCGCCGCGGCCTGCGCCCTTCTTGCCCTGGCAAGAGCTGCCTCACGGGTGCTCGATTTTCATCGGCCAGGCCCATCGCCGCTTCCGGCCACGACTCCGCTACCGCCGCCCTTGCTCGGCGGCAGCCGGCGACCAGCTGCGCCAGCAGATCGAAGCCGGCTTCCCCTTCCTCCCCGCCGGCTGCAGCCTCCAGCTCGAATCGGTCTCCACGGAGCGGGTGCTTTCAATATTGGCGCGGAATCGCTGCCCAAGCCGCCGGCCAGCTTGCTGGCGAATGCCGTCGCCTCGGGGCCTGCTCGCTGGCGCGCTGCATGGAGGGGCTCGGCATGGAGCTGGGGGAGTTTTTATTCGGGTGGCGGGTGTTGGGCGTTCCTGCAGCGGGTTGGAGGTGGGGGGCAGGCGGCAGGCCTCCGGGGGAAGCCCACGGCGGATGAGGAGCGGTTGGGGCGGGGTTCGCCGGCGGCCTGCTTCATCTCGACGACCCAAGCGCCTGCGCTGGCTCGGTTGGATTCAGCCATGCAGCGGCCGCTGCGCGGCCCATCCGGCGAAGCTTCGATCCTGTTGCCGAGCCGCCAAGTGGGGATGCTGCTGCCCAGCTCTGGGGCAATGGCCGCACATGTGCCCCCGCAGAGGCGTTTGGTGCGGCTCTTGGGCCGCCGCCGCCATTCGCGCCGAGCTGGTGGAGCGCTGTTCGCGCCTGCTGCTGGAGCGCCAACCGACCTTCCTTGCGCTGCGCCGCTCGCCTGGCCGGCTCTGCCGCTGGGCGAACCAGGCCCCGCCGCTTGCCCCTGAAGCTCCACGGCGCTACTCCCGCGCCGAAGTGCTCGCGGCTGTTCGGCGTTATTGAACGAGGCCGCCCCTTTCCCGGCCGCGAGGGAGTCTTTTTTTGATGAGGACGTCGCGCTGCGACGTGTTTCTCATTCACCCTGAAGAAAGTCCGAGCGCTTTGTTCTCCCCCACCAACCCGTACAACGACTACGCCATCTCGGCCGCCGCGAGTTCCACTGGGGAGAGCCAGAGTCTCACCCGCGAAGCCTCATTCACCCGGCCAGCGTTTATATCCATCACCGCGAGTTGCGGCAGCCGGGTGCTGTTGTTGGTGCGGGAGAGAACAGGCGCGGTGCCGTGACGCTGCGTTTCTGTGCCTCGGCTTTTCGACTACGTGAAGCCACGAGGCGAACGCCCGATGCGATTCGCTGGCGGCTGCAGCGCGGCGAATTCGGGGGCCTTCTATCCGCAGCTGGCGGTGGCAGTGTGAAGGGGTTCAGAATTTCAGGATCTTCCGGCCGCTGCCAGCCCTGTCAGGATTGGAGTGAAAAGGCCGTAAGGTCCATGGAACTGACAGCCGATGCTCAGCCCAAGGCCGAAGAAGGCGGCTATGTGGCCTTCAACCCCGAACCGCCCGCAAGCCAGGCTGAGTCCCCATTGATGAAGCACTTGCCCAAAACCTGCGCGAGGCAGACATCTTTGTATCTCGAGGTGTTTTCCACTCGTTTTGGACGCGGTTCACCCACTGGTCACGATGTTCAGCATTTCCTTGCCCATTTCCTGAACTTTCGCACCTTCTGGTTCGGGAGGTCATTCGGGCATTGGACGCCCTGGGGTTCAGCGCTGTCCGGCAGAACGGAAAGCCACGTGGTGAGCGCGCGGTAAGCCCGAGGTGCGTGGGTTCCTTTGCATCGACCGGTTCAGGTGGGCACCCTCGCAGGTCTTTCTTCGCAGGCTCCGCGTCGACGTTCAGTGGAGTCACTCAGAGTTCTTTGATTCCCGCCACGATTGATGGCCGCCTTTCAGTGCATCTCCTCCTGGGCTTGGCGGTGGGCGTTTAAGGGGGCCTTCCCCCTTTCAAAGCCTCCTATCCTTGGGGTTCTGGATGATTGCCATGCTCTCGCCATTGAGCCTCAACGATGAACAAGTCCCGGGCCCTGGCCGAGGTGGCCGGGCTGCTCAACGTGCCCCAGGAGGTTCCTGGCCTTCGGACGCCGTCCGCGATCTCCTCAGCGGGGCCCTCCGCAGACTTTCGAACCAGGCCGCATCGAACGTTGCTGGCAAAGAATGAGGAATTTTACCGTCGTTCTGGCGTGATCCGCTATCTCCGCCTCAGTGCAGGTACTGGAGCTGCACCCCCGATTTGATCGCCACGTTCGGCGGTTCCACCCGATTGCGGGATCTTTCAGGTGTTGATCTCTATCCCACTTCTCATCGAAAAATCTGCCGATCTTGGCTTTTCCCTGATCAAGAATCATCCCTTTGTGCGATGGCAACAAGCGTGTTGGCCATGCAGCCATGGAAGTGATGTTGATGCTTAAACCGCTATGGAGTTAAACCGCTTCCAACGAATCCACCGAAAAGCCGTTTTTCTTGCCCGTGGCCTCCGCGAACGCTTGATCGGCAGGCATTGACCGAAGTGGGTTTAGGGAAGCAAGATAAACAAGCCCTTGGGATTGCAGGTGGCGGCGATTCCGGTCGGGTGTTCTATTCCGGAGCTGGCGGTTGGCGGTTTAGCCTTGTGCCAGACCATCCTGAGCGTTCCAGTCGGCCATGGACGTCAGTGCAAAGAAACGTTTGATCAGCCAGTTACGCCAGCACGCGCCCGTCTGTAGTGAGCGTTCGGCGTGCACAGCCTGCGATTATTCCGGCTCCTGGGCGCGTGGCCACAGCAACATCGAGCAGCGATGTGGATCTGCTGGTGGCCTTCGGACGGCCCTGCCACCGCCAGGACGCTTCTATGGCCTTCAAGCTGTTCCTGGAAGAATCTGCTCAGCAAGCCCTGGTTCGATCTGGTGACAGAACAAGCACCCGGCAGGAGTCAGACCTGCAGCTGGAGGCGGCATGCCATTCCCCCTCTGACGGAATCCGAAAACGTGACTGGTGCCCGCACCCGCGACCTTGGTGCCCTCGGGCCCCTCCCGGTTCCATTGGCAGAGCCAGTGCCTCGGCTTTGCCGAACTACGGTTTGAGCCATGAAGGTGAGCGCGCCGCTGGCGATTCGCTGGCGGCTGCAGGGGCCCGATTTCCTGGGCGGCGTTCTACCCGGAGCTGGCGGTTGCGCGGTTTGAGGGTAACCCACGGACTCCACTAAACCTGGACTCCATGGACAACGGCTGCCCCACTGCTTGCCCTTGCTGTCGACCGGCTTGAGCCGCTTCAGGCCACCTGTGCGATCGCATACGGCGTGGTATCGGCTTGAAGTGTCGGCTCGCGGCGAAGGGCCTGTATTGACCCTGCCAACAGTGATATGGGACTTCATCGTGCAGATGACGCCCGGCCAACGTGAACCGGGCCTATGCCCGGCGCTTCTGTTCCTTTGCCGATGAATTTGGAAAGCAAAACCTCTTCGGCCGTCCGGTTGGATCTCCTGACGGAATCCATGATCCACAATCCCTATTTCCGCAAAGACGTGGACGCGTCACGGCGGCTTCTCCTGGAACTCGAACATGCGAATGGAGGCCGCTGAAACGCCTGCTTGACGCCTTGAGGCCATCGAGGCGATCCCAGCGTTTCTTGATGTCATCCCCGATCTCCGCCGCATCCGTGGGTTACCCGCAAACAGAATCATTCACGTCTACCGAAACCGTGGATCAGCGATTCTCTGGGAATTCGATCCAGAATGACCTCCCTGGCCTCAAAAACCTCTCTGCAGGGATGTTACTGAGCAAAGACGCCCAATGCCTTAGCCAGCGACTTGAACGCATCCAACGCCTGGATGTGCCTCGTCCCTCCCCATTCACTCGAGATGCGGCGTCTCCACCGCTGCCGTCCTTGTGCCTTGCGCATTGCCGGCATCCATGAGCACGAAGGGCGAACGGCCGGATGGGCGATTATCGGAGCTGGCGGTGGCGGTTGTGAGGGGGCGCTGAGGCTGCTCTGCTGCGGCAGCCTCAAGCGCAACGTTCAAGCAGTGAAGTTGTTGGGTTTCCTGATGAACGACACGATCACATTCCCGCCTGGTCAACAGAATCCTGGAAAATGTTTTGAGTGCTGGTATTGCCGACAACTAGCCACAGCCACCTTGGGTGGTGCCACCCCGTTAAAAAGGGCTCAGTCACCGAAAAGTCATCATCCTTCGTGACGATGGTTGAACCCACGCTGTTGAAGCCGAAACTCCAGATTTCAAGATCCCTGCACCCTGAGGCCCCGCATCGCGAATGTGGATGCTGCTTGGAAAGAGCCAGCCATTGCAGATCCAGACGAGGACTGTTGAGATTCATCAATCAGAAGGGGCCCAGCCATCGAAGCAATCACGCGGTTCGTGAGGTCACTCAGGGCGCTTCTCACGAAATCTGCCGCGAGCTCAGACCAGCCTGGAAGATGCTCCACCCGCAGGTCAGAAAATCGGGCCAGGATATTCCTCCTGACGCATTGCGCTGGCCCAGGTACTCCAAACACAGTCAAACACTGATACGGGTGCCTGCAATACAGGGTTTGGCCGCTTTCGGATCCGGCGTGCAGGTTAATCAGAGGAGTTTGCTTTCTCTCACCCGATAGTCCATCCAGCCGCTTCTATCAACGATAGGCGAAACCAAAAGGGTCACCATCAACGAGAACGAACGCCATGGCGATCCGCTGCGGCTGCAGCGGCCGATTCCGGAGAGAGGCGTTCTATCCGGGAGGCTGGTCGGTGGCGTTTAGGGGCCGCTTCCCCTTTTCGACCTCCTCTGTCCTTGGCGAATTCCGGAGGACTTCCATGGCTCTCGCCAGTGAGCTCAAACGAAAGAACAGTCCCGCGCCCTGGACCGAGCTAGCCGGTGCTCAAAGTACCCAAGGAGTTCGGTCTCCGCCGCTGTCCGCGATTCTCCTGAGCCGACCCTCCGCAGACTTCGGAAAAGCAAGCCGCATCGAACCTGCGGGCAAAAAAAACCGAGGAGCTCTACCGTCGGTTCTGGCGTGATCCGCTATCTCCGGCCTCGGGAGGTACTTGAGCCTGCACGCCGATTGAATCGCCACGTCGATGGTTCACCCGGCATTACGGGAATTGGCTTGCTGGAAGGATCCAATCTCCCAGCTCCGCCAGACTTTTTCAGGTGTTGATCTCTATCCCACTCTCATCGAAGGCTGCAGTTCTTGGCTTTTCCCTAATCAAAAACCCATCTCTTTTGTGGATGGAACAAGCGTACGGCCATGCAGCCATGGAAGTGAATTTGATACTCAACAAGCATGAGTTTGGCCGCTTCCATCGAAATCCGCGAAGCCGTAGTTCTTGCTGTGGCCTCAGGAACCGCCTGGATCGGCAACATGACCACTGCATCCATGAGCTGTCTGGATCTCCTTGCCAAGTCATGCCGTAGTGGCCGGTGATGGTCGATCTCCGGGCAGCAGTTGCACTGGAGAGCCAGAGCTCGGCCGCGCGCAGCCGGGTGCTGGCTTCGGCAAAAGCGCTTCCAGGCTGGCGAGCCCGTGATCAGTGCGCTGGCTCGCCGGAACCCTGGTGGCGCCAGCGTCCAGGCTCCAGCTCCGAATAACCAGAGGTTCCGACCATGCAAACGGCCTTGCCCCTGCTGCCATGAAATGGAGAAGGGAGCCACCGGTGGATCTGGAGCTCGGGAACAAACCGCGCGACGAGCTGGCGTGAGTGCGGCTCTGCTCGATGTGCAGGTGGCAAATGGATGGGGCCACCTTGCCTGCTTCACAAAGAACGCTGTTCCTGCGCGATCCTCGGCCAGCCCGCTATTCCCAACAGCCGGGGCCGCCGGCGGTGGTGGCCCCTCTGGTGGCGGGAGCTGATCCGCCCACCGCAGCATCCGGTTCTGGCCAGACTCGCTCAGCCTGCTACCAGAACCATGTGGATGCATCGCGGTGGCCGGGCTGGTGAGCTTCGATCCGCCGCCTCGGCTTATGAGGGGGTCGCTGGCGGCCGCGAGGCCCTGTGCTTGGCTTGAGGCTTGAGACCGGGGTCGCCAACGTGGGATTCGGCTCACGACGAACAGCTGTAGTGAGGACACACCGCAACACCCGAGCGGTTGAAGAATTCTCTGGGCTTCAGGCGGTCCGTAGATGGCCGCCAGTTCCGCCGAATGGCTCGTCATAGGGATGGCAACAACCTCCTGCAATTCCTCGATTCAGGCTGTGTCACCTTCTCGGCCTGTTGAAAGGCGGGCGCGATCAGCCACTCGCGGCCAGGTGATCTTGCGGCGTTTTGAACGCGCTTCATCGCTTCGGATGGTTCACGCGGCTGTCGCCGCTTTCTGTGATGCGCCTCCCGCCAGCGTTGCAGCCAGTTGGTTCCACTGGCGCATCGAGTGCTCTGAAAAAAAAAAACTGGCGGGCAGGTAGAAGCTCTCTTTTCAGGGCTTGAGAGTTGCTCGTGGGAAATGTCAGAGAGCTGCGGTAAAGAAGATCGTTGTAGTCAACCTTGGAGAGAACCAGGAGCTCCAGTAACTCGTTCACAAGCGTGGGTCGTAAAGGTGGATCAGTCCGAGTTTTTGTGGCCCCACATTGCCTCGATCTCCAGCGGTCATCGCTTCAGCGAAAGCCATCGTGGATCTGATCCAAGCCGCGCCAGTGGCCTCCCCGTGTTGCCAATCCGAGACAGCCAGTCGGATGGAGGCCAGAAACATCTTGATAGTTGGCTGGCTTGCACCGGTGGTTGAAGAATTGAAAAATGCTCGCCGCCGCCGGTCCAGGCTGAAATCTGGGCTCGAAACAGTTTCGCAGAAGCCGAAGGTGGGCCGTTAGTCGAGGGTGAAGCCTCCTGCGGCGCAGTTGTCGCTGTTGGAAATTGCCCTGGCAATAACCCACGGCGCATCCAGTGGCCACCGAGCGAGTGAGCCGTGCGGCGAAACAATCCGCCAGCCTCCACTAGCTGATTCGCTGAACTCCAGGCCCGATCAATTTCGCTGCCGTAATTGCGCTCAATCAGGTGACTCGTGATCATCGCAGTTCGTTCAACGCACCCGGATGGCTCGCTGCGGGGCGCGACGGTGGCGAACAAGTCCAGTTGGCCCACCCGCAAGGAAAACGACGGGGCCACGCGTGTGCAGGATCGCCGCCGGGTGTCCACCAGGATGTCGGGATGAAACGAACCGGAATTCGGCGGGAATACCAGGGCCTGCGCACGTTTCGCCTCCGCGAAACATCACCAGCATCAGCGAGCGTTGAGGTGGAACCCCAAGGGGACGTCATGAACTCCTGAGCCAGAAACTCGCGCACGCTGGAGCGCAGCACGCGCGTCCATCAGCGCCCGGCATAGGGGGCTTGGGGCCACCGCCTTTGAGTTGCATCTCCCAGCGCCTGCCCTTCGAAGACGCCTTCGAACACGGAAATGGCCCGGCCATCGCCGTAGCCGTTGCCGGTTCCAAAACGGGGCACTGCTGGTTGTACTCCGTGCCCGTAGATCGACAGGGCATAACCGGTCGCCAGCCAAACGGTCGCAATTCGGCCCCTGCGCCACGGCTGGATGGTCGCCGGAAAAACAGTCGGATGAACTGGTCGTTCCTGGGCCAGCGCATCGCTCAGGCCCAGCTCGTGGAACAGGGGTCGGGCTGTGCTGGCAACGATCTCCGGCGCTGATATCGGCGTGGGTGTCACCGGCACGTAATGGCCTAGAAAAACACCCTGGCGGGGCCGAGTGATCGTGGCCATTCAACTTACTCGGCCCTGGAGGATACGCATGCAGTGACTCCAGCAGCGAATAGTCGGCCCGTTGGGCAAACTCCGCGAAAGTTGTTGTTCGAACTGCTGCTGGCACTGTTGGTTCGTCACGGGTCTCTCGGCTTCTGCCATGCCTGGGCCTGGGCCCAGGCGTTGAGGCCATCATCCTGGCGAGTCTGTCGCCATCGTTGTCACGCCAGTTGAGGAGTGCGCTCAAGCACGAACCCAGCTGCACCCAGGAAGCCAGCCTGTCTGGCCGCTCAGAGCTGAAATCCGCCTGGGAGAGCCTGTATCCGCCGCCGCAACCCGGAAACCAAGACCATCAAGTAGATCGTTGGGGGCCGAACGTACCCCGCTGTGCGATGGTGAGCTGGAACAGGGGTGGATGGCTTCTGGCTAGATTAGGTTCCCTCCCACACGACCTTTGATGGCACCGCCATTTCCATTGCAGAAGACGCAGTGCTCTGTTGGCTGTCTATTTGACACCAAAGCCCTACACCTGCTGCCACCTAGCCAGCAGGCTGCGGCGCGCCTCCGATCTGGATCTTGCGGCTTTTTTCTGGGGGGGGGGGGGGGGAAAATTTTCGCCTGAGTGTCGATACAGCGGCTACGCGGCCGAATGGGGGCGCGGGCTGTTGTGTGTTTGTCAATGATGTGATTGACAAAGCTGGTCTTGAATCCTGGCCAGCCAGGGCGTCGACCTGGTGGCCCTGCGCTGCACCCGGGTGCAAACAACGTGGGACATCGAAGCGGCCGCGATCTGGCATGGCCGTGACCCGCGTGCCCCATCTACTCACCAATTCCGCTTGGCCGAGGCATGCCGTGGCGTTGCTGTTGACCCTGAATCGCCCATGTGCACCGCTCGTTCAACCGGGTGCGGGCAACTCAATTTCTCCCTGCCAGGCCTGGGTGGGCTTTGATCTCAATGGAAGACGGCCAAGGCATTGTGGGAACGGGCAAGATCGGGCGGATCGTGGCCAGGATTCCTGCGCGGTTTCGGCATGGTGGTTTGTCGCCCTACGACCCCTACCCGATGCGGCCGGCGATTTCGCGAGGCATTCACTATGTGGATCCGATTCACCCTGTCCCAGCCTCAGTGATGTGATCTCCCTGCATGTTCCCCTGATGCCGGAAACCCATCCACATCATCCGCCGTGAAACCATCGACTGCATTGAAAGCCGGGTGTGATCCTGGTGAATGGTCAGCCGGGTGGCCTGATCGCACCGGGCCCTGATCGAGGCCTTGAAATCCGGACGCCTTTTGGTGGCGTGGCCGCTTGGATGTTTATGAGAGAAGAAGGGTGTTTTCGAAGATCTTTCCGGAGAGGTGTGCAGGATGATCTGCTGGCGGCGGATGCTCACCTTTCCGAATGTGTGATCACAGGCCCACCAGGCCTTTTCTCACCACGAAGCTCTCCAACGACATTTGCTCGCGTCACCGCCTCCAATCTGCAAACGCGCTGATGCAGGGACCCCCTTTCGTGGGTGGTTCCCTACTCACTTTAGGCCAGGTGGTCTTGCTCCGCGCCAGCGATCTCCGCCACGTTAGGCGAACGTCCCCCGGTGAGCCGTTGTCGCCGTCGGCGATCTGGTGGCCAGGTTGGCCCAAACGATTCCGAGCTAGGACCGCAGCAGGCCTGATTCGCTCTGCCTTGAAGGCTCCAGCTCCCAGGTTCAAGGCCCTTGCCCCCCAGGCCGCTGCATGCTGAGATCTCGCTGCGACAGCTCCTGATCGGCGCCCTTGGTCCTGGCCCTGGCCACCGTGCTTGGGGCTGCCGGCGCTTCAGCGGCTCCATCCCCAGCGGCCTCGCCGGCTCGCGGCAGTGGGGGCTCAGCCCAACAAGAAGCGGTCTCCCTTGATCCGCAAGTCCCGCCCGATCAGATGCTTTTCGCTGGAGATGGGCGTGTCGGCGGAGGATGGGTTCTTTAGATCCACTCAAAAACCGGCTGAGCTCCCTCAAAACCTCCGTACCCTGATTAGCTGCTGGATGCGGCTGGGCAGCTGGCCACGGAACCACTGAGGGCGGAGGCAAGGCATGGGGCTGAATCGGGGGCCAAGCCGCCGCCGCTGCTGGCCGGGCGTCTGTGGCGCCGCTGCTGCTGGGTCTGGCCTCAGCCTGCTGCTGAGGGCAACCCGCCGCCGCGGTACTGAACCCCCCCGTGGTCGAGCTGGTGGCGACGACGGGGCGGAGCGGAAAGAGGGCTGGCTGGATCGCGAGCAGGCCTCTCGTTGCGGCCGCCTTTTAGGTGCCAGCACCGTGGGGTTCCCCCACGGGACGTTCTCAGCACCCGGATCGTTCCTTGGCCACGATCCGGCGAATCGAATGTCGGCATCAGACGCCGCGCGGCAGCGGAGGACGCGGGCCGAAACGGTGGAACGGGCAGGCGTGGAGGGGGTGAATGCCCAATCTGCGCCAGGCCCAGCGGAGGAAGCGCCGGCCCTGTCGCCGGAGCGCCGGCAAGGCCGCGGCGGCGGTTTGCGTAGAGCACCGCCGACCGCTGGCCTGTCGGCGGAGGGCTGAACGTTCTGGAACGTTGTTTTCAAACCGCCAGGCCTAGCTCCCTTCACGCCCACCGTGCGGTGGGCTTCCGCAAACAACGTGCCGGTTGGTGTTTCATGCCCGCCGCTCCTGACCTGGGCCTGGGTCCCGCGACCCTGCTCACGGTCACCGAACCCGATTGCGGCTTGGGCCGGCCAGGCACGACGATTGGGTGGCGGCAGCGCTGGAAAAACAGTGCTCCAGAAGGTGATCAGCGAAATTCACTTCTTGGGGCTGGGAGTTCAAACGCCGCTTTCCCGCCGGTCGCCTGGTTGCTGGCGGCGGCGGTGGCCGGCATCGTGCTTCTGCGTCCAGCTGGGCCCCTACTCGTCGATCCGCTGGGCCGCTGCGGCACCCGCCGTTGCGGGCTTGCGGGACAACGCCGAGGCCCTGCGCCGGAATCGGCCCACGCGGGAGGTGATGGCAGCCTTCAGCGGCAACTTTGAGGCCAAACGCCGGCGCCCCAGTTCGGAGGGGAGCGACGAGAGGGTCGCCGATTTGGGCGTCACCCCCAGCCCCGGCGCAGCTGGCTCAGCGCCTCGGCCGCCGCGGCCAGCCGCCACCCCAGCAACTTGCATCGAGGGCACCGGCCGCCTGATCGAGGGCACCAAAGCCCGGCCTGATCGAGAACCCTTTCGGTCGCCACCGCGTCCGGTCAGCAGGGCTTGGCGCGACCAGCCCGCAACCTTGCTCGAGGATGCACTCTGATCCACCGGTATCTGCTGCAGTGAGTCTGGTGCGGCCGGGCTCGCGGGCGATCGCGATCTTTTTTCCCAGGCATCCGCATTCCGCCTCCCTGCTGCTGATGCAGAAGTCGGTTGAGTGTGCCCGGCTGATGTGGGCCTTGGGGCTGATTTTCGTGGTGCGCTGGTTGCTGCATGGCTGGCGATTGAACCACAAGCCGTAAACAACTGGGTGATTTTGCCTTTCCCACCCATTTCAAGCAAATCCCGGTCCCGGCGGCTATGCCCTTGCAAGGCGGTGACCTACACCAAAAAATGCTCAGGGAAACACGGCCCACGAGGATGTGCATCACGATCGGCACGTTGCTTCACCCCTGCTGGCTCGTGGCATCAAACCGGTTTTCGGTGCTCCCCAACCGGTTTTGCCGGGGTGGTTGGGCCGTGGCGGGCTGGGCCGGCTGCTGCGGCAACCTGCTGGAATCTCTCTCTT
>Ga0163217_1073673_pt1 | contig 13985 bp, 13 predicted proteins | sample SynspAceP_FD_185933 | JGI IMG/M metagenome (GOLD analysis project Ga0163217, IMG submission 185933) | Saline lake microbial communities from Ace Lake in Antarctica - Synechococcus sp. Ace-P (PacBio error correction) | ecosystem: Environmental > Aquatic > Non-marine Saline and Alkaline > Saline ... | reverse complement strand
CAATCGGGCTGACCCGATGCGGATGTGGATCGGTACGAGCCGTGGGCCAGGCCGCCCCTGACCCAGCGGGCCCGGGGCTGTTGACGGATCGCGACAGGCAGCAGGGGTGCCACCGTCCCTGGCGGCCAGGAACGCGGCCCCAGCTGGGGATCGTTCACCCGACGTCAGCTTGGCGGCGTGCCATCGGAGAAACACGGCCGGTGGCCCAGCCCTCCGCCAGGGCGGGCCATGGCGACGCGGATCGCCTCACGCGTCGCTGGGCAACCCCGTGACACCGGGTTAGGCCCCAACAAGGCCGAGATGATCGCGCCGAGAACGCCACTTGGAACAGTCGGCCTTTGGCCATGAGGCCACCGGGCGGCGAGGGCATGGCCAGCAGGGGCGGATCGAGATGGGACCGTGGTTGGCGGACACACCAGCGGTCCCTGCAGCGGCACCTGGCGGTTGTCTGCCGTACCGTATGCGCCGCAGGAAGAGCAGCCGGTTAGATTCGGGAAACACCAGGCAGGGAGCTGATCAGCCGGTAGGTGACGCTGGGCCGCGGTGTCAGCAGGGCCGGCCTGGGCAGGCCGGATCTGGAACCAGGGGCAGGTTGCTCAAAGGCCCAGATCCTCGGCGCAAGCGATCCGGGCGCGGACCACCCCCTCAAGCTCCCGTTTGACCAGGCACGCTGAGCACGTTCCCTGGCCGATTCTTCACCACGGTTTGCCGATCCCTCGCTTGGAACTGGGCATTGTTTCGCGCCAGCGAACGCACGCACCATCTGCCCAAGCCAGCCCTCTCCTTGAGCAAAGCTCGCCATTGGTCTGGGGCTGGGGATTCGGTGTTTGCTCAGCACCGGGGATAGAGGGCCGTTGGCGAAGGGCACAGCGTACAGTTCCGCCGCGGAGGCCGCAGCCGCCTCTTGGCAATCATCGGCGAGTGAAAAAAGCGCCAGACACGCCAGAGGGAATGGCGGCGCTTACAGCGCAGGGCACGGCCGCACCTCCGCCCACAGCCCTCCGGTTCCCGGAAATCCACCACCTGGGCCGCACTGTTGTCGTTGGCGATCACCACCCCGTTCGCTGCTGGCCACACAGCCGCTCCAGTTCGTTGCGATCGAAGCCAATCACCGGCCGTCATGGCCCCACCGCCGCAGCGGGCCATCAGGTTGCTGCGGCACTGGATCAGCCGCAGGCCGGTGGCGACGTCAAAACACCGGCGATAGAGGGCCACCAATTTTCCCCCCAGACTGTGCCGCCACCAGTTGGCGCTGGCGCCCCTGGGGAGCAAGCCATCACCCAGCAGACTTTCACACAAACAGGGCGGCTGGTGTTGCGGGTTGTCGTTGAGGTCGTGGAGCTGGTCGGTGATCCGGGACGCTGCCGGAGCAGAATCGCCAGCAGATACGGCCCAGCAGCTCCGAAGGCGATCGCGAAGCGCTGCCTGGCGCCAGGCGAGCCCCAGGCAGGCCTTTCAGCCATGCCGAGTTTCTGTGATCCCTTGGCCGGGAAACACCAGGGCAAATGGTCATGGAGGCAGCCGTTGAAACGCTGGAGATTAGGCGCCGCTGACCGGCCGGACCCCGCAGGCGCAGCAGGGCGGCCCCCCAGCTCAAACCCAGCGCCCCGAAGCCACTGGTTGGCGATCAGATGGCCGGGGGGCGATCCGGGCCATCCCGCACGGCCTCATCGAGCATTGCAAGGGGATGGTGCGGCGGAGTGTGTTGCCGTAGGCGGGCCAGGATTGCTAGCACCCGATTCAGCTGGAATCCCCAGGGTTGTTGCCCACCCGCTCGAGGATCCGTTGGTTGGCCCTGGTGCAGCAGCAGCCAGTCGATCTGGTGGTGCGGTGCCCGGTGTCCTTCAGAGGGCTTCCAGCACGGGCAGGCACCTCGCGCACGGCGAACTTGTTAGACCTCCTGCCCATTCATCTAATCGGCTGGAAGCCCACCGGCGCGGGCGCGTATGGCCCTCCACCAGGGGATGGCGCTCCTGCCCTGGCATTGCAGGGTCAGGCACTCGGCGCGGCGCCATCGGAGTGCATTCGGGAAACCCAGCAGGACCATCGTCCAGCGCCAGGGCAGGCTTCGAGCGGCCACAGCGCGGCGCATCGCCCGAACGGACGCAGGTGCTGCGGTCATCCCAGGTCAATCAGCGGCTGAGCTGGGTCAGCGCCGATGCCACCAGGACGGCCGCATCGTTGCCGCAGCGCAGTAATGCCGGGCCGTGGATCAGGGGCAACAGGAAAAGCCACTGCAGGCCGCCGTTCAGATCGAAGCCACCGCCGGTTTGCCCCAAGGGCCGCTGGATGCGGGGGGGCCGTGCGAAGAGGTCGTCGCGGGCTGCAGTGGCCAGGCAGGATCAGATCGAAGATCCTGAGGCTGCCAGCCCGCATGGGCCAGAGGGCGCCCCGCCCCGCACGGTGGCCAGGCTTGGTGAGTGTCTCCCCGGGACCCAGCGGACCCGCCGGGCGGCGATGCCGGTACCCGCGCTGCGAATCCAGGCGTCGTTGGTCTCGACCGATGCTGAGCTTGGTCATTGCTCAGGGCTGAGGCTGGGCAGGGCACTGCCAGCATCCCACCAGCGCCATCCAGCGCTCCATTGACGAGCGACACCTGCGCGACCACAGTTGGGCTCAGTCAACCACAGGCGGGGATGGCCCCGGCCTTGCGCCGGCTTCAGGAACCGGGTTCGGCGCCCGCTTCTTCACGGCCCCGCTTCGGCAGTCGAGGCTCACTGAGCTGGTGGGAGATCTGTCCCATGACGCCCGTGGCTGGCGGGCACGGTGGGCCAGGCAGGCGCTGCACCACCGAGAGGGCCTTGCTGCTGCCGTGGACCGATCACGCAGAGCCGTTTGGACACCAGCAGCAGGGCTCCGCCATGTTTCGGCATGTCGAAGCCGTTTTCTGGGATGCGGCACCAGGGTTGCTGCGCAGGAAGGCGGATCCAACCTTGCCGCGGCGGCCACGGGGCAGTCCGCCCGCAGCACGTCGAGCAGAACGCCCGCCCACCATTCCAGGAACTTGAAGCAGCACGTTGCCGGTATAGCCGTTCACAAACGACCACATCCGAACTGGCGGAGAGCACGTCGCGCCTTCGCAGTTGCCGCAAGCGAAAGCGACTCTCGGCCTCCAGCTAGCGGATAGGCCTTTGGTCCGTGAGGTCATATGCCCTTGCACGACTCTTCGCCCGATGTTGAGCAGGCGATCCTGGGGTTGGCCCACTTCCAGCACAGTCGCGGCTGTAGATGCTTCCCAGCAGGCCGAACCTGGTGGAGATAGGCCGGCTTGCAATCCATGTTGGCGCCGCATCCCAGCACCAGCACCTGCTCGCGGGGTCTTTGGTGGGGACAGGGGCGCGGATCGGCCGGGCGATCGATTCCTTTCAAGCGGGCCAAGCCCGGAAAATGGCGGCGGCCATCACGGCTCCGGAGTTCCCGCCCGAATAGACGGCCATTCGCCTGCCCTGGTGACTGGTCCATGCCAGGTTGATGCTGGCATCGCGCTTGCGGCGCACCACCTGCCTCCTCGTGCATCTGACCGAGGCGGGCCACTGCTGATCAACTTCCAGCAACCCGCCGGCCACCGCCTCCCGGAGTTTCCTCCGGCCAGGTCGAGCGCGCCCACGCTTCCTGGAGCGCAGCCTCTTCGGCCACGAAACGCACGCGCAGGGGCAGCACCCGGGACGGCATCGAAGGCAGCCCGCCAGGCGATCGGCCCGGGGCGAATCGCCACCCCATGCCATCGGACGGCCACCCAGAGGCGATTCGGCTTCGCGAATGGCGCCTCAAGCCTCAGCACCCTGCTTTGCAGCCGGCGCCAGGGGGTTAGAGCACCGAGCGGCCGTTGAGGCACGAGCCCGCCCACAGGACCCCGCCACCGAAGGCCGGCGGCCGAGGCCATCGTGGTCGCCGAGGAGGGTGGCGGTGCCCACCAGGCTGGCACGCAGCGTGGCGGCTGGTTTACCAGATCACCAGCCGGCCGGATGGCCCGGCCTCGGGCTTCGGAACGCCGGTACCGGCGGGATCGAATTTCAGGCTTCCTCGCTACCAACGGATTCCACGATGCGCTGGAACAATTAACCCGTGCCCCGGGCTGTGGAGGATTCCAGCTCGGGGTTGGCGGGATCGTCTTCAGTTTAGGAGCGCAGCCTGGAGATGTGACATCCACCACACGGTGTTCCACAATGACGCGTCCGGGGTATAGCCCCCCAGACCTCTTTGAGATCTCGCGCGCTTGACGGCTCGCCCGAGGCGGCTGACGAGCAGGCTCCAGCCAAGCTTGAATTCCATGGCCGGTGAGGCGGATGCGCTCGTCGTTGCGGTACACCTGGCGTTTGTTTGGGTGTCGATGCGCAGGTCGCTGACCTGATCACCCGGAGTTGGGGATCCCCACCACTTGCTCTTTGTCGACGCCGGCGCAGTCACGCAGCGATGCTGCCTCAGTTCCTTGGGGCTGAACGGCTTGACGACGTAGTCGTCTGCACGAGTTCGAGGCCCGTGATCCGTCGGCCACATCGCCGAGGGCGGTGGCATCACGATGCGGCACGTCGGATTCCTTGCGCAGCTCCTGGCAGAACCCCGTAAAGCCATCCCAAGCTTCGGCATTCATCACGTTCGAGCACGACCAGGCGGCGGTGAGCAAAAGCAGCGGAAGGCTTCCAAGGCCTCCACGCCGTCACTGGCCGGTGACCACGTCGGTACCAATCATCGACAGGCGGGTTTCCAGGATCTGGCGGATGCTGCCTCGTCATCGACGACCAGGATTTTTCCTTGGCGGGAGGGATGCCGTCATCGCGTCGCTACACGGATACAACAGATGCGACCACTGAAAAGGCCGAGTGCCCTCTGTTCACTCAACGCCCCATTCTTCATACATTCTCCTTTGCCCCGCCTTTCCACCTTCTTACGTCTGCCAAAGCTGTGGAGCGGCAGTCGCGCCAGTACTAGGCGCTGTTTCCAGCTGTGGTGGCTGGAAACACGCTGAATCGAGCAGGCGGCCCTGCGCCGATGGCGGGCGCAGGCGACAAGGGGCCGCCTGCCGGCGATGGGACAGGCGAGGCGACAGCCGTGCAAGCCCGCCGATCCAGCCGATTCACGCCGTCGGCGAGCGGCCGCTGCAGCGCTGCCAGCGGGTTTCGTTCGAGCTCGATCGGTGTGCGGGCGGTGGCCTTGTGCCGGTCCGGTGCTGGGTGCGACCGGCATCCGCAAGTCCAACCCGCTGCTGCAGGAGCGCCCTAGGTGATGGCGCAGTTCGTGCTTGGTGGCGTATGTGAGCCGAAGAGTCGGCCCAGCAGGTGAAGCTGCGCTGGCGACGGGCTGGTTCGCCGGCGGCGTGGGAGTCGATCAACTTCCAGTTCCTGGCTGAAACCGACCCTGGAGGCTGGTTCTCCAGGAGCTCGAGCCCTGCGGCGGCCGTGGCGATCATCGACAGCAGTCAAGCGCTCCACGAACGCCGAGCTCAGCAGTGGCCCGGCTCGGTGGCCCAGTGTGCGCGACTGGCGCCGCCGCCTTGCAGCGCCTGGCAAAGCGCCAGGAACGGCCTGCTGCTGGTGGGCCATGTCACCAAGGAGGGCATGCTGGCCGGCTCCGAAGGTGCTGGGCATCTGGTTGATGCCGTGCTCACCTTCGAGGGTGACCGTTTCGCCAGTCACGCTTGCCTGCGGGCAGTGAAGAACCGCTTCGGCGCCCACGGCGGAAACTGGGGGGTGTTCTTGAGATGCCGCTGGATCGGGGGCTCGCTTGAATGTGAGCAATTCCCAGCGAGCTGTTCTAGGCAGCGATGGACGGACCGCAGGGAACGGCCACATCGGTGCCTGCGAAGGCGCACCCGACCCCTCCTTGTTGGAAGTTGCATGTCGCTGTGGTGACAGGCACCAGTTATGCCAGCCCGCGGCGCACCGCCACTGGCATTCGGCATCAACCGTCTGGCACCAGATCCTGGCGGTGGCTGGAAAAAAGCACCTGGGCCTGCCGCTTCTCCGTTTCGATTGCTATCTCGCCGTGGCCGGCGCCTCGATGTGAGGAGCCGGGCGGCGGATCTCTGTGTGGCGGCGGCGGTGGTCACCAGCTTTCGCGATCTGACCTTGCGGCCGGCACCGTTTCTGGTGGGCGAACTGGGCCTGGGCGGGCAGTTCGGCCGCGTTCGGCAGCTGGAGCTGCGTCTGGCAGGAGCGCCCGCCTGGCTTCGCCGTGCACGTGGTGCCCCGCGGCAGTGGCCTGGGGAAAGTGCGCTGAATTGGGGCTGGAACTACTGGAGGCAGGCACTGTGGCGGAGGCCTGGTGGCCGCCTGGGGTTTAGATTCCAGCGGGGCGATCCAGCCACCCATCCCGGAAGTCGATTGAAGACTCAGAAGTAGACGTCGACTGAGCCTCGGCCGCTGGTTTTCAGCCAGTTCTGGGGCCTCGAATGTATTGTTCGGAAGCCATCCGGAATCGCCTTGCCCCGAATTCGGCGGCGCGGAGGAAGCAAGCGGGTCCGACTCATCGGTGTCGCCCGTTCCTCAGCCAGGGAGGCCCAGGTCGTGATGGATCACCGCCATGTGGTTGAGAGCCTGGGGCATGTTGGCGGTTGAGATCGAGGACCTCGTTCTAGAGATCCAGAGCCTCTGGTGATCCCCATTGCTGGTGAACACCAGGCCCATGTTGTAAGGGATGAACGCCCGGGCGTTCGGGTCGTTCTTCGAGCCTGAGCGCTTCTTCGTTAGTTTCTCAGGGGCTTTCGGCTTATTCCCGTCGCCCCCTGGGCCACTCATTGCCATCGCGGTATAGGCGAAGCTTCCTGGAGGCCTGTTGGTGGGCTCAGCACCTTGAGGATTTCAGTCGCCATCACCGTGAAGCTTTTATCGGATGAATGTCGTTCGTTTGGCTGCGGGGGCACGGGCGGCAAGGGAAGCACTTCCTTCCCTCAATTCTTTCGCCTGCCGGGCAGCGGTGGTTGCGGCTGTCCCGACTTCCCTAGCCTGGGTGCCCCGACCCTGGACTGTGCTTGCCTCCCGTTCATCGCGCGGACACCGGGTCGCCGCCAATCCGGTGGCACCGCAATCGGTGGACGCCGGAATCCGTGGCGCCTTGAATCCGTGACGATCGACGCTGGACAGCTGGCGCCGCTGCTCCTCGATGTGGGGGATGAGTGCGGCGGCTGTGTGCGTGCCGGTCGAGCGACTGGCTGCTGGAGCACCAGGCTTCGCCAGGGCCAGCGTCAACCTGCTCACCCGCACGCCTGGGTGGGGCGGATTTCAACCCCTGCCCGCCCGCCTGGGGCTGAGCGGGGGATGGGCCGGTGGAGGCCCTGGTCGCCAGCCTGCGCTCGCTCGGTTTCAAAGGGCCCAACCCCGCAAGCCAGGCCGCTTCGCTCGGGCAGGGGCTGAGGTGGTGGAGGGCCATCCCGCTGGTGGCAGGAATGGCGGCAGTTGATTCGTCGCCCTGGGCCTGCTGCTGCTCTCGGTGCTGGGCCATCTCACCCTGGCTGCCCACCGGTGCCCGCGTTCGCCGCTTTGGTGCCCTTTTTGGTTCCACGCCCTGTGGCCAGCCATCGGCCCTGCTCGGGGCGGGGCGCCCGATCCTGGTGGCGCGGGACGCCCGGCAGGCGGGCCATGGGCGGCCGAGCGTGGACACCCTGCGTGGCCTGGGGGATTGGGTAGTGCCTACCTGGCCAGCCTGCGTCGCCTGTCTCTGGCCTGCCGCTGGTTGCCCTGTTTCTTTCAACGAGCCGGTTGATGTTGCTGGGGTTCTGTGCTGCTGGGCCGCTTCCTTGAGGAGCGGCCCTCGCTTCCGCACGGGCCGTGCCCTCCAGCAAACGTGGCCGAACTCAAGCCCGATTCCGCCCTGCTCCATGCTCGGCGATGGCCCGCCTCGGCAGGTGCCGGTGGGCGGGTTGCGCGCGGTGACCGGGCTGCGCCTGCTCCCCGCGACGCATTCCGGTCGATGGCTGTTGGTGCTCGATGGCTGGCTCGGCCGTGGATGTCTCGAGCTTTCACCGGAGGAACCCCTGCCGCTGGAGGCCCAGCCCGGCACGGATCTGGCCGCCGGGCATGCTCCAATCTTCAGGCCCCGCTGGTGCTGAGGTTGCGCCGGGCTGGCGCCGAAACGGCCCTGGCCCGGATCATCGCCCTCGATCGAGCAGGGCCCAGGCGCGCGCAAGGCGCGATCCAGAGCCTCGCGACCGGATTGCCCGGCCGTTTCAGCGTGGTGGTTTGCTGCTGCTGGCCCTGGCCACGTTTGGTGTCTGGTGGCAGTGGGGCAACCAGGTTGTTGGCCCCAGTGTTGGCCGCCGCGCCCCAGGGTTCATGCGGCATGGGGCGGGTCATGCCGTGCTCGGGGCGGTGGCCGGGTACGCCTTTTCACTGGCGCTTCAACTTTGGCGATTGCCGTGCTTCGTGGTTGGCCTGCCCCTGTGCCTTGGGGCTGGCCACGCCCCACCCGCCATCACCGTGGGAGCGGCCTGGCGGCCGCTCCGCCGCCTGCTGGTTCCGCGGTGGCGATGCGATCGAGATATGCCTCCCGCCTGCAGACCGTTCTGGTTCGACAAAACCGGCACCCTTCACCGGGCCGGGCGGAGGGTGATCGCCGTGAGCTGCGGCGGATCTGGATCCGGTATGCGAGCCGGGAAGGAAGGCCTGAAATTGAGCCCGGACGCTTGCTCAAGTGGGCCGCCAGCCTTGGAGCAACACACTCCACCCCCTGGCGACGGGCCCTGGTGGAGGAGGCTTTGGCCCGCAGTTATCGCTGCTGGCGGCTTGGGAGGACAGCCGCACCCTTTGGGCCGGGGCAGCGTGCAGGGGCAAATCGGCGGCTTCGATGGGGGTTTGTCGGGTCGGGCAAGCCTGGCTGGTTGGAGGGGCTGGGCGTACGCACAGACGCGAAGCTGCTTGGCGTCGCGGACTGCGCTTCGAAGGCCCAGGGGGCCACCGTTCTGGCGGTGGCCGCCGGCGATGGGGTTCTCGGGCCTGCGTGGGCGTGACGACCAACCCCGCCCCGACGCAGGGCGCACCCTCGAGGCGCTCCAGGCCATGGGGATGGACGTGGCGATTCCTCAGCGGCGATCAGCGCCAAGCGGTACGCCGGCTCGGCGCCGAGCTTTGGCCTGGAGCCAGAGGCAATGGCCTGGAGCTGTTGGGCCTGAGCAGAAGCTGGAGCAAGCTGGTGCGCTTGCGCCAGCGGGGGCCAGTGGCGATGCGTGGGCGATGGGATCAACGATGCCCCTGCCCTGGCCGCCGCCGATCTCGGCATTCGCGGTGCGACGGGCACCCAGATCGCCCAGGAACACAGGCCGATCTGGTGATCCTGGGCGATCGTCTCGAGCCGTTGGTCGAGGCCCTCGGCCCTGGCCGCGGGACCACGATGGGCCAAGCGTGCGCCAGAACCTGGCCTGGGCGTTCGGTTACAAACCTGGTGATTGCTGCCCCTCGCCGCCGGGGCTGCTCTTGCCCCGCTTCCGGCCTGCTGCTTTCGCCTTTCCGTTGGCCGCCTGCTGATGGCCACCAGTCGATCCCGGTGGTGCTCAACGCCCTGTCCCTGCATGGTCCGCCGCTGACGCCCTCCCCGCCAGGGGGCCCCGGTTCCTGGTGGCTCGAAGGCATCGGACGGCTGTGGCAAGTCGACCCAGCTCGAGCTCCTTCCGCCAGTGGCTGCCTGCCAGTGGGCTGGCTCCCGCGGGCCCGGCGTTGATCAGCGGTGAAACCCGGTGGCACCGCCTCGGCCAGGCCCTTGGCGCCCAGTTGCTGCTCCATCCTCCTGAGGCGTCGAGCCTGTCCCACGCGGAGCTGCTGCTCTATGCGGCGGACCGGGCCCAGCACGTCAGGAACGGATCGCCCCGGCGCTGAGGCCGGTGACGGGGTGCTGTGCCGAACCGCTTCACCGCTCGACGGCGGCCTACCAGGGCTACGCCGCCGCCTCAGCCTGGAGCTGACCGCCGGCGCTGGGAGGCGATCGCCACCGGCGGCTCAAACGGCCGATCTCACCCCTCTGGCTGGAACCTGCCCCTGGAGCTCCGCTTGCAAACGGCGTGGCCACCGCCGGCGAATCGGATCGAGGCCGGGGGGTGGCTTTCCTCGGGCGCGTTCAGCAAGGAATTCGCCTCCCTTGCCGCCGAGCGCGACTGGCGGCGCATTCGATGCCAGCCCGGCGGCCCCTGCTGTGGCCCGGGCGCATCAGCCAGGCCGTTGGGGCTGAGCTCGATGGCTGAGCTGTTTGCTGACCTGTTCGGACGACCTGATCGGCCAGGCCCAGGGCCATCCAGCCTGCTGCAGGCCACCCTTGGCCAAGGGCGGCTGGCCACGGCCTTATCTGTTTGTAGGCCCCACGGGGGTGGCGGCGGCCTCGCCGCCCGCGCTTCATTGAGGGCCTGCTGCGGGCCCGGACGGTTCGTTCCGGCTGCGGCGCCGGCTTCCTGGAGTGGGAACCACCCCGACCTGCTCTGCGCGAGCCCCACGGTACCAGCACCAGGGCCAGCTGTGCCGGGCCTCCCAGGCAGGCTGAGCGGGCTCTCCAAGCGGGGCCTGCCCCAGCTCGGCTTGAGCAGTGTTGCGTGAGATCAGCCGCTTTTCTCCCGCCGGCCGCTGGAATCGAGCCGCTTGTCTGGTGTGATCGAAGCGGGTCGAGGCGATGGCGGAGGGGGCGGCCAACGCCCTGCTTCCAAAGACCCTCGAGAGCCAGGAGAGGGGGGTGCTGATCCTGCTCAGCTCGGCGCCGGAGCGCCTGCTCGCCACCATCCGCTCCCGCTGCCAGCAAGCATCCCCTTCGGCCCGGCTCGATGCCACGGCGATGGCCCGGTGTGCCTGGACGCTGACCCGGCCTCAGAGCTCCCAGCCGGGATCCCGATCCGCCGGCGCGGCTGGATCTGGCCGCCGGCTCTCCCGGGCCCTGCTGCACCATCGCGAGCAGGTGGCGAGCCCTGCCCGAGGGTGCGATCGGCTGCTGGAGGGATCCCCGGCTCCGTCGGAGCCCTGCCTGGCCCGCGACCTCGCGAGGCCCTTGACCCTCCAGGACCAGCAGCTCTGGGCTGACCTGAACTTGGTGGCCAGTGGCGCCAGCGGCTGGGCAGCGTGACCACCGGGCCTCGGATCAGAGGCGGCATTCGAGCGCCTTGCGGGTGGCAGCTCAGGGGGGTTTTGTTCAGCCCCGCCTGGCCTGGGAGGTGGCCTTGCTTTGGGAGCTCATGGCGCAGGAGGGCCAGCCTGGCTGATCGGGCAGCTCCAGGCAGTAGCCAGCCCCGTACCCGTCTTGATGTAGAGGGTTTGGCGCGCATCAGGCTCCAGCTGTGCGCAGGTGGGCGCACATGCACCCGGATGGTTTTCGATGTCGCTCGTCCGGTTCGTAGCCCCAGACCGTCCTTGAGGATCAGCGATGGGGGCCACGGTCTGACATGGGCGTTGCATCAGGGACAGATTGCAACAGCTCGAATGTCCAGATGGGTGAGGCGCAACGGCTTTGTCGAAACCAGATCCGCCTCGAATCGGCTCCGCACCAGGGTGAGGGGCCGAGCTGAGGAATTCTCGCTTTTCTCGCAGGCAGTTTGGGCCCCGGTCACTGCGGCGCAGCAGGGCTTTGACCCGAGCCAGCAGTTCTTCGAGGTCGAAGTTTTGGTCAGGTAGTCATCGGCGCCTGGAGTTGAAACCGGCCTCACCTTGTCTTTGTGCCTCCCAGGGCGGTCATCACAGGATCGGCGTCCGGGTCGCTGCGGCCGGTCCGCCTCAGCGTTGGCAGACAGGTTCAGACCATCCACCTTGGAAGCAATCAGGTCGCAGCAGGAATCAGGTCGGATTTGGTCTGCATCGCCAGGCCTTGGCCCCTTGATGGCCGTCTTGGCGCATCACGCGGAAACCCACTGTTCCTTTTGGTGGCCCCGCCACAGTCCGCATGTCCTTGTCGTCCTCGATCGCAGGATGCAGGGTTGGGCGGAAATGGGGGCCTGGGAGTTGGCTGCATGGAACGGTACAGAATCCAGGTATTCGAAAACGAAGGGGGGGGAAGACTTTTCACTGCTGCAAGCCAGAAGCGGGATTTCTGCAAGCAGAAGCGATTCTTTCACTCAAGTCGAACCAGGATTCGTTGATTGGCCTCGTTCAGCGAGCACCTTGCCAGCTCCGAATCAAACCACCCCCCCCCCCCCCCCCCCCCCCCCCCCCCCCCACCCCCCCCCCCCCCCCTAAAAACAGCATCCAAGCCAGTGCTGGGTTGGCCATGGAGCAAACAAGCGGCCAAGCCGCTCTTTGCCAAGCAAACGCCAACCATCTTCAGCTCTCTTTCGGATTGGCCGGGCTGTCAAGCCCCCAAATAGAAAAAACGAGCCTCAGAGCTGAGCTTGAACAAAACTCCCCGGGCGGGAATTCGAACCTGCGACCCAATCGGTTAAACAGCCGACCGCTCTACCACTGAGCTACGAGGATTTGTGGCGCTTTGGAGAACCTACCGCTTTCAGCACGGGCCGCCGGCAAGGGGGGAGGTCTTCTCCAGTTGCTGTCGCAGCGTCACGCCCTGCTGCCAGGGCCCCGGACGGCCCTGGTCCATTCAAGGGCGCGCCCGGTCGCAGCCGTCGAGTTCTTCGAGCCGATGGGTTGATCAGAGCGCGGTTCAGGCTGGCCGGGGCCTGGTTGCACAGGCGGCGAAATCAGCTTCAGCACCTCCTGCTGTGCTGGTTGGGGTTGAGCAGGGCGGTTGTGGTTCATCCATCGCAACAGCCTGGCTTCACCTGCGAGGGCGCCGGCGATGGCCAGGACGCTGCTTCTGCCGCCGCTGAGGGTGTGGATCGGGCCCAGCTGGCGTCGAACCCTTGCCAGACCCACCTTGGGCCAGGGCGGCGCCAAGCGGGTCTTGCCGTGGTGTGATCGAGGCCTTCGGGCCAGCGAGAGCCTGGCAGGTCGGTGCACAACTCGCGCAACAGCAGTTGTGATTCGGGGGTGTTTCTGGGACACCAAGGCCGCCTTGACGGGGCAATGATGTTGGCCTGTGACCCGGTCCAGCAGCCGCGATCAGACCGCAGCAGGTGCTCTGCCACTTGCCGTTTGCCGCCCCCAGCATCCACAGCCCAGGCGGGGGCAGCCTCCAGGTTGCGAATTCTGGTAGGGCGCCGGGCTTGCCGCCGGCTTCAGCGTGAAGTCAGCTTCTCCACCCGCCAGCGGGCCTCGCCAAGGATCAGCTCCGAAGGAGAAGCCTGGACGCTTTGGCTGCCCACACCCTCCGGTGGCGGATTTCTCATTACAGCTGCACGGCACCAGTTCGCTGCTTCAAAAAGGTGACTCTGTTTCTCCTCGGCTTTTTTCGCAGGAGGCTCCGCACCTTGAGGCTGGCCGCTCTCCAGGGCTGCCTTGGATCTCCGGCCATAAGGGGTCTGGGCTCAGCAGTTCCTTGCCGCTGCACAGAGATCGGCATGGGACTGAGTTTGAGAGAAAGTTCTCGACGGACGTAACCGGGAAGAAGGAAAGGCCGGAAGCCACTCTGGCGAATGGGCAAGGGCGCCGCGCTTTCGTCGTGGTCCCGGGGCTCAACCTGGTTGGTCTCTGGGCCCCTTAGGTGTCTTACTTCATCTGGCGAAATCAGCGCTCTCTCCAGCCGCAGTTAGCCTCCCCAACGTTCCCGTTACAGTGGGGTTTGTAAAAGCTTTTTCGTAAAGAGGAATTCCGTGACGATTGCTTCTAGGGGCGCGCGCCAGCAAAGCCGGGGATTGGTTTGACGTCCTCGATGACTGGCGTTCAAGCCGCGGACCGGTTTCGTTTTTTGTGGCTGGTCCGGCCTTGCTTTTGCTGTTCCCACGGGCCTACCTGGGCCCTTTTGCGGCGGCTGGCTGACCGCCACCCACCTTTCGCGACTTCGTGGTACACCCACGGGATCGCCAGCAGGCTACTTGGAAGGCTGGGCAAATTTTTCTCCACCGCAAGGGCGGTGAAAGCACCCCGGGCCGATTCTGCGATTGGGCCACAAAAGGGGGGGGGGCCCTGTTGCTTGGGCTCTGCGGGCCCCGGGAAAGGCCCAAAGGGGGGGGGCGATTAATTTTTCCTCTTTTCTGG
>Ga0163217_1031244_pt1 | contig 13985 bp, 11 predicted proteins | sample SynspAceP_FD_185933 | JGI IMG/M metagenome (GOLD analysis project Ga0163217, IMG submission 185933) | Saline lake microbial communities from Ace Lake in Antarctica - Synechococcus sp. Ace-P (PacBio error correction) | ecosystem: Environmental > Aquatic > Non-marine Saline and Alkaline > Saline ... | reverse complement strand
AGAAAACAAACCAAATACCTTCCATCCGCATCAAAGAGATTCACGCTGCAATGCGCGATCTAATCTAATCGAGTGCGGCATCAATTACAAACATCGGTACAGCAAAGAAAACAATAGCTGCCCCACAAAGCTGGTATAAGCGGCTGGTGATCAATTGGCAAGGCCTACAACCAAACCAAACGTACAGCAAAGAACCAGAAGCCACTACGCGGTAACGAACGCTAATTGCATCCCCGTATAGCCAGTAATAAAATCATGGAGCCGAGCATCAATTAGGTTTCCGTAGTAGCTATGCCCCATTAGCGATAAATCCAAACATCCGGGTCGCGTTTCCCTTAAAGCCATTAATCTTTAATTAGTGCAAGGGAACTGCACAAAACATTGATACAAAGCGTCATAAATATGCCTTTAACTAAACGCAGGGAAAGCAGGATCCACAAGCCAGATCCAGATGTTTCTAAACGAAAATCACCGAATGGTGGAACCAAGAGTCTTTGACCATTGATTATGCAAAGCCCAGCTGAGAATCCATTGAAAAAAGTACCCCATAACCGTGAATGAAAAACATCTCAGCCAACGTCGATTCTACTGAAACATCTCGTAATCCAGTACGACTACGAACGTGTTTGTTAATCGACAAGCATAGATTCCGCCGGTAAATAAACAAACAACCGCCTAAAAATGAAGCCGTTTCGTACCCCAAATAGTGGTGCGTTAAACATAAACGCATGAGGCACTTCATAAAAAGAGAAATGCAAACGGTGAGAACAATATAAACTCAAAAGGCATTACCAAGCGTATAAATTAAAACGATCTAAAGCGTTTCTTGGCTCGTCTGAGTTATCAGTAGAGGGATGGGAATGTGTCTTTCCATAATTTTTTTCCAATGAAAAGCAGGCGTGAATATCACGCCGCTTTACTGGCTTAATAAATCATCTTATTGTATATTTACAACTTATAGAAGGACCGTTTGTTTCTAGGTTAGTTCGTAATTGGAATCGTAACTTCTGGCAATTTTGAACCCCTTAGCAAACTCTTCCCCAATTGCGTACGAGCAACTCGCGCGAATTCCTTACGTTCTTCAGAAAGACCAACATGGGGATAGTGATATCCGGGTTAACCATCGGCTTCCTTGAACGGCTTTCTAATCGGCCATTGCTAGCTGAGTAGTAATACTGTCTTTAGCAAATCACGTACGGATACCTTAGAGATCTCTGGATGTCTGCAGTAGCGTTATTCCACTTTTTCAGACTCATAGACACATCACATCCAATGGTAATTGAGTGAAGAACCTGATAAACTGGATTTGTGGCGCAAATGCATTTCATGCCCGCTTTTGGTTCGTAGAAGAAAACCGTTGTAATCAGCGCATCGATTACTCCTTTGTGTAGGCCATGGAATACTTCGAGAACCTGGTATGTTTACGGGTGCAGCACCCTGCGCGGCAAACACTTTTTGAACCAAACCTTCAGGAGCGCGAAAGTTTTAGTTCCCTTTTAGATCCGTTCAAATACATTTAGTGCAACTTTATACTAGCTTCACACCTTGTTGAGAAACCGCAGATGAAATTTTACGCCATAAGGAGAAATAAAAGCTCATTCATTAAGCTGGTAACCACCACCATAATAATGTATTGAAGCAATTGTTGCCGCATCAGACCAGCGCCCAACGTATTTACCAATCAGCCAAAAAACAGGATCTTTGCCTGAGAAATAACCGGACACGGTGATTGCTTTAAGTCCATTCCAGGAGATACCCAGTTTGATACCGTCTAATGGTTTCTTCTGTGTGTTTATAAAGAAGTACTACCTACAGGAACGTAGAATCTATGATGAAACACGACCGCCAGTCATGGCTTCAAAAAACGCGTGCTGTCATTCTTTGAATTTTTTGGAAAAAGCCCTCGTCGCCGCGCACGGGTCGGAAAGACGTGAAACTTGAATTTGTAATCATGCAGCAAATAGCAGAGGTAGAGACGTGCGCCAGCAAATGGCAGTCAGAAAAGAATATTGTAACTATCTTGCTCATAATTTACTTCCTGATTAGATTATTGTTTGTTAGGAAAAAAGAGTAGTGATTCCGGCTTTATGTTTACCGGTAACGCTAGAAGTTGATAACTAACTTATAGATTTTTGCCTTCTACATCAAGTCTTTGATAGGGAATAAAGTGTAAGTATCGCGCTCGAATTTTATAAAAAAATGCGAGGTTTGTTAGGGTGGTTTCAATAGCTAGAAGAGATTTGAACGAATTATTTAGTATTTTTTTCATTTCATTTCATTTTTCCTTTTCTTGTTTAGTAAAAACAGTTTTCGTGAGATGGTTACGATTAATCAGTGAATATTACGAATATTATTTTATTTATTAAAATGTTATTTATAAGAATATGGTCTAGGTGCTTATCCTTTCATATTACTTTAAGTTATGTGGCAAGGTTCGAGGCAGCCCCAGTATGAGAGCTGACAAAAAAGTTGTCGGTACATTTCTTGCCATGGTGTTTGAGATGCAGGAAAGTTATGGAACCCATTTCTTCGCGACGTTAGTTCATTATTCATCATCTTCAATTAGAAGATTGACTGCACGATTATTGCAGATCATAGAAGTTTTGCATTTGGTTACGAAGCAGCGCGAATACCCACCACCAACAGCCGGCTTCAGAGGACATATTATTAGAATAGAGGGGCTGCCCAGAGGTTTTATACCACTTTGGCGACCATTCCTCCTAGGCAAGGTAAGGAAAGTGGACACCTTTTTTCATTTAATTCTGAAGGCGGGAGTCCATATGGACGACCTGCGGCACTGCCTGGATAACCAAACTGTGCCTGCTCACGAATAACTAAAATACATTTTCATCAATGTTTAATTTTCGATCTTCTATACGAGCATGGTAGTCCTCAGGGTCCTTCACGAATTACGATTGCGCGCGGCATTCAAAAGAATTTTCAGCACCGGGTTCTGTAAATAGGTTTTCTTGAAGGCGTCACCGAGCTACTGAAACATCGTTCATAATGGCACTGTCAAAAAAGTTACCGCTAAGGACAATAAAGCCAGCACGATGTTTTAATGTGAAGGCACCACTTCATAAATCACATCAGATTGTAGTTTGGCTAGCTATTGCACAATTTTCACCATCGTTTACCGCTGACTGGTTTACAGTTTTCATAAGGAAACCTGATTTTTGTAGCCTCATGTAAAACAGCTGGGAACACCGCCAGCACGAATGAAAGCCCCTCTCCGAGATGTTTGCCGTGCTGGCATGCAGTTAAACGATTAGGGGAATGTCTTCCCCCAACTTCCTGCCAATCATGTAGAAGAAGATTCAATGCCCATATGACGAAACACATTGACGAAAAATGCGGCAGGGCAGTGTATTGTCGATTGCACAAGCCGGCTGAGGGTCGGGCAACAGCACATGATAGCGTTATGAAATGATTCTTTTGTCATATTTCTGACGGGCGAAAACTCATTAGAACAAGTTCACATATTCGCTTGCCTGGTTGCATAAGCCAGCTTTGGCCCCTGTCCGCTCTTCAGATCAAGGCCGCAGGGTAATTACTGCGCAACCTGGGTATAATTGACATAACCTAATGCTTCAAGCCAGGCGTTCATGGACCAAAGCAGTGCCCATTGTATTGCAGTGAGCCAATAGATGAGAGGCTGCGGTCGTCCATTCCCCCCAATAAACCTCGTAATCAATTTTTGGCCTGTTGCAAGAGTTTAGTTTCGTTAGAGCTTTCCAAATGACGGTACCTGAACCGTAATTCTCCTTTATGATGGCCGTCAAGCATTAGGGCCACCAGATAATACAATCGAAGGTAGGTCTGTTGTGGCTGCTTCCATTAAGCAGGCAGGCGTAGTTTTATCACACCCCTGTGGTGAGCACACGCCATCCAATGGTAAACCTTTTGCAGGATTTTTCTACTTAGTTCCTTAAAAGTAGGCTAAGTTTCTATCTTAGTGCTGCAGGTTAGGGCGACGGTGGCTGCAAGGGTGGACTTTTGAAAACTGCCATTCGGAATACCACCAGCAGCACGAGAAGACCATCGGGGACGCCGTGTGGGAGGCGGACAACAGCGGACTCAAGCTCTGATCTCGTTTCCGCATTACAACGTGGGCATTGAATAGGTAAGGTTCGTCCGCACGCGCACGTGTGCAAAGTGTAGTACAGCGCATAGCAGAAAGATCCCGGTGCGTCTGTAGTCCCACTAGATGACTTAGGCGCTCAACGTAGTGCTGTTTTCGCAGTCTTCCAAGCCCTGCCTTACTAGTGTAAATATGTAGATGGTGTCGCTCCTAAAGTCGATGCAGCTCTTGTTGCATCTTGAATCTATCAAAACCGTCACCCGCTGTGGTTAATCTTTAAAACGGGGCTAGGTGAGTTTCTCAGGTATTCTCTTACGAGGTAAGTATTCTCACATAACGTAAATTTCTGAACATACATAATTAACGAGTACTCATTTTCATAATTTATGTCTGGCCATCAGACTATTCTGGAGGTGTAATTTCGGTGCAATCGACACACTTTCGTGGGTCTTACGGGTCAAGAAAGAATCTGCTCCATTTCTCCTTCGCTTTCCTATTCGCGAGTTTTGTGGAAAATGATGGAAATAAAAACGAGCCGTAGAGATTGAATGTCATTGTACATTCTTTGTGCACGAAGAGAGATCGTTACCGTCCCACAGCTCGACTGGTTTGATTTGAATCTATAGTAATGCAAATATCGAACTGCGTTGATTATATGTAGAACGCTATATGAACCTAAGGAATACTTCGTGAAGAATATGGCTCAATCAGGTCGACGTAGTAAATAAGTATATGCCAGCAGGGAATGTGTGATATCTCACACCTTGCAAACCGCACCATTTCTGCGCGCTCAGGAGGAGATCGTCAATGGTGGTTATCTCCGTGATGCTGGTGGCATATATTCGATGGAGTTTTACATGTACACCCCTATGCACAGACACTCAAATTACCGTCGCCCATACGCTCTGCTACACTAATAGAAACTTTATGCTTATTTTAGGATAGTAGAAAATGCATGGTTACCCATTGGATGGCGTTAGTGCTCACCACAGGGTGATAAAACTTCACGCCTGCCTGTCTTAATGGCAGCGAGCCACAACAGACCTATTCGATTGTATTAATCTGGTGGCCCTATGGCTTGACGGCCATTCATAAAGGAGAATTAATGCTCACGCTCGGTTCAGGTACCGGTTGCATTCTTGAAGCATCTGCTGCATAAAAACGTACTGCAAAGGAGCAAAAGTGTAGTTACGTAGTGTTTATTGGTAAATGACGACCGCACGCCTCTCCATCTATTGGCCACTGCATACATATGGCACTTGTCTCTTTAGTCCATGAACGCCTTGCTTGAAGCATTAGGGTATGCTTCATTACCAGGTTGCGCCAGTATTCCTGACGCACTTTATCGAGATCTAGTGCGCAAATGGCTTATGGCACAGAGGCAAAGCGAAGAAATTGTAGAACACCTGTGTCTTTAAATGAGACTAGTCTCTGTGCCCGTTCAAGGAAATCACTTTGTGATTCACAAAAGAAGCTCCTTCTTCTATAACCGCCAAATCACTGCTGTTCTTACAGCCGCCTTGGTTGCAATCGGCAAAGACCTCCCTCCGGCATTTAATCGCATGCTCGACATCATCGCAATTTGATCCTATCGACTAATTCATTATGTGCAGGAATGATAAGAACGTAAAAAAACATAAGAACAACTTACTAATACAATCGAGAATTGGGGAAGAACAATTGCACCTAAATCGTTACATAGCATTGCCGCAGGCAAACATCTACGGAGACGGGCTAATTCACTCGGCTGTACGTGGCATGTTCGTAGCTGTTTTAATTCATTAATGAGAAATCTAACAAGATAATTCTAGGTTTATCCTTAATGAAAACTCGTAAAACAGTCAGCGGTAAAACGATCGGTGAAATTGCAATTAGCTAGCCAAAACTCCACAATTCTGATGTGCATTTTATGAGAGTGTAGACTTCACCTATTTAACACAGCGTGGCTTGGCATGTTATTTCCTTAGCGCGGAGTAGCAACTTATTCTTGCACAATTAGCGCATTATGAAGATTCAGTTGTCGGTGACGCTTCAAGAAAAACCATTTATCAGAACCCGGTGCTGAAAAATTCTTTGAAGGCCCCGCGGCAATCGTATTTCGAAGGAGCCTGAAGACATACCTATTGAGCTCGATATAGAATCACACACACACACAATTGATGAGAAAAATGTATTATTAGATCGTGAGCAGACAACAGTTGGTTATCCAGGCAGTGCCGAGGCGTCATATGATCCGCCTTCAGAATCTAAATGAAAAAAGGGGTCACTTCCTTAACCTTGCCTAGGAGAATGGTCGCCAAAGTGGTACCTCTGCCAGCCCCTCTATTCTAAATATGTGCTCCTTAGAGTCCCTGTGTTCGTCGGTGGCTATTGCGCTGCTTCGTTTTTAACCAAATGAGTCAAACTCTTATAAGTAGATCTCACATAATCGTGCAGTCATAATATGTGCTAATTGATTGAATGTATGAATAATAGACTAACTTTACGACTCTGAAGAAAAATGCGAGCTATCTTCCTTAAATCAATGTACCTCATCTGCAAACACCATATTATTCGAGATAGAAATGTTACCGACAACTGAGTTGGTCAGCTCTGAAACGGTGGCTGCCTCGAAACCTGCCACATCGTTACATCTAAAAAGTAATATTCAAAGGTATAAGCCATCTCTAGACATTCCCATTACAGTAGAATACATTTTTTATAATAACAATAATATCGTAATATTCCACTGAATTATCCTGAACCATCTCAGCGAAACTGTTCTTACTAAACCGAGGAAAAAGGGAAAATGAAATGAAATGAAAAAAATATAAAATATACGTTCAAATCTTTCTAGCTATTGGACCACCCTAAACAAACTCTCTCGGCATTTTTATAAAATTCGAGCCGCGATATTACATTTAATTCCCTTATATTCATAACTTGATTTAGAAGGAAAAATTATCCCTATAACTATGTAGATGCTGAAACTCAGAAAGTTACCGTCAAAGGTGCACGAATAATAAAACCACGGATCATACTACTTTGTCTTACAAAACATTATTTATCAGGAAGTAGATAAATTATATTGTAACGTCAAATATTAGTACAATTTCTCTACTTAGTCTTGGGCGATTCGTATCTAAACTTCTAGCTATTGCTGCAGATTTACACAATTCAAAGTTTCAGTACTACCGTAGTCTCCAGGTGCGACGACACTAGTGGCTCTTCCAATATCGCAAAAAATGGACGAAAACAGCTGCTTGGAGTACCAATTCGAAACTCATCGAGTGGTTCATAAAAAGCATTCTATCTTCCAATGCACCTCGTTTTTTTTTTCCCTTAGTTCACGTTAGCTAATAGTTTAAACTACAACAGAACACTTAGACGGTATCCAAAAATTGGGTATTCTGGATTGGACAAATCACCGCTGTTCGGGTTATACAGGGGCAAAAGATCCTTCTCTTGGCATGACTTTTGGTAAAATAGTCAGTTGGCGCTTGGTTCTGATGCGCACAATTGCCTTCAAAGAATTTGATCTCTGAATATACACACATATGGTGGTGGTTACAGCTTAATGAATGGTTATATTCACTATCACTATGGGCGTACATTAAATTGATTGGAGCGTAGAATCAAACAGCAATGGTGAGCTTAAAAGAACATAATGCTTATCTACACAAGAGAGCCAAGTCACACATGATGACTAGACAATCTTATAAGTGGACATACACACTATCTCTCTCACTCTCGCTCTCCTGGAAGGTTTGGTTTTCATTTAAAGGGTGTTTTGCCGTGAGCGCAGAGCTGCACACTACACGGTAGAGAGACCTTTCCATGTTATCTGAAGTATGCACTGGCCTAAGCAAATGATGACCCAGTAATCGATGTAACGCTGATACCACGGTTTTCTTAGCCGAAGCCAAAAAGCGGCAGAATGATGATTGCCGCCAGCATACAGTTTATCCCACGGTTTTCACCTTACACTTGATTTCCAATGAATATAACTAGTGTCTAATGAAGTCACTGAAAAAGGTGGAATACGCTACTCTTGCAGAGGCATCCAAGAAGATCCTAACGGAGTATCCGTACTGAGGCTTTTGCTAAAGAACATCTATACTAGATTACGCTCAATGCCGATTAGAAAAGCCGTTCAGGAACGATGGTTAACCCGGATATCACTATCCATGATGGTCTTCTGAAGAACGTAGAAATTTCCGGCGATTGCTCGTTTACTCATTGTGGAGAGTTATTGCTTATAGGCTTCAAAAAATGCCCAGAAGTATACGATTCAATTACGACCACTAGAAACAAAGCGGTCTTCTAAAGTTTGTAAATATACATGTGACTTAAGAGGAAATTATTAAGCCCAGTAAAGCAGGCCCGTTATATCCACGCTAGTGCTTTTCATTGCGAAAAATATTATGCACACACACACTCTCATATCCCTGCTACTGATAATACTAACTAACGAAGCAAGTATAATCGTCGCTTTGGTAAGTCGTTTTATATTTATAAGCTTTTGTGTCAATGCTTTGAGTTATATTTCATTTAATATTTGTTCTCACCGTTGCTATTAATGTATCCTTAATTTATATCAAATGACTATCGATTATGTATAAACGGCAAATCACCATCATTTTTGAGTACTGATCTCGAACTCGGACACTAATTATATATAATGTTTAAGCTCGTGTGTGTGTTATAATACACATCAAGGCGCGAATATCTATAGGCATTGTCGAAATTAACAATACTACGATTTGTCGATCGTACTGAGTTCTAGAACTCTCTAATATATTGGTTTCAGATTAGACTCGATCTTGAGCGCCTGAGATAACTGTTTTTTCCATCACTTTATGTGTGGGCTTCTCTACTTTTCTAGAGGAATATTGTCTCAGCTAGGTACTTGTCATATCAAATATTGGCTCTTTTCAATCACTTCTTGCGTTCACACGACTTCGGTGATTATTGTTTAGAAAATTATGGAGTTTCACGCGCTCTCGGATCCTAACTCGTTTCCTCGGATTATTTAAGGCATTGATATTATTTGACGCCTTGTGTATCATGTTGTTGTGCTATTTACTACTTTCATAGTACCAATAGAATACGAAAGAATTTAATGGGCTTAAGAGTATAGACGCGAGCGGTATCGAAATGTTATGTGATTTATCCGTCTACTAAGTGTCAAAAGAAGGGTGTATAAGCCTAATTTGATGCTCGGCTTTGAGTCATGATAATTTCCAAAAGAGTGGTAATCTAATTACGCTTCGTAACCGCGGTTAGTGGCTCTGGTGAATTTTTCCTTTGTAGCTTTGGTTTTTCTTGGGCGTAGGCGTCCATTGCCATTGGTCAACCAGCCGGTGGTAATACAGCTTTTGGGGCAGCAATGTGATACTTCCTGCGCCATAGTGACCGTGTTTGTAATTTGCATGGGCCGCCACGCTAGAAGATCCGGCATTGCACGTGATCTCTTTTGATGCCGTGAAGGTAAGTGCTTGGCTTAAGTTTGACTGCGTGCTCGGCGGTTTGCAGAGTTACAAACATTATTTCTAGTAGCAATTGTTTTGGCCTCTAATTGTTCCAGTTATATGAGACGCTCGGCGTAGAGAAACGCGTTTACCGATTGATATGAGTTAAGCTATTTCTGGCCTTGCCACCAAATTGCTGTGCCATGAGCGTTAAACCGTAAATTTTAGCAATCGGGGACCACCTGTGCCGGAGGCCTTACTTTGTCTCTTAGCTACCATGTTGGCCTCCAAGAGTATGCATGTATATATCTATGTTTATAGACCGCCGAGTGTTTCTATTTACGTTGAATCTTAAGTTTAAAGCACGAGCCGTATTATCACCTGCTGTTTATTATTTTGGCTTTTTTTGCCTGTCATGGCATTACGTTTACTTCACTTATTCGTCTAAAATCCTTACTTCTAACATTCTAAATCACTATGAGCGACCCTATATCCTAAAAGCAAGCACGAAATAATACTTGTCTGCTGATGAAATTGATATCATAACTATTTCTAAAGACTGCCTTACTTCTCTTCTGATGCTCACCGTGTATTGATCAAGGTTATGTATGCCTCGGAGTCTCTCTCTCTTCAATCAACTACGATTATTACTCGATCGTGTGTCGTTTTCGGGCCACGAGGCGAAGCTCCTCAGCCCTCATTGTGTGTGGTGACTTGGTGGGCGATACGATCATCACAGTTAGCTCGGCTAATTCGTGGGCGAACTGAAACTTTTCCACTGCTTAAAGACAGCGCCACCCGCGACGAAGCCCTGCGCCATGATTATCTGGATCGGCATTGGTTGCAACCGCGCTGTGGTGTTTACAACCCTTGATGGGCTGGTATCACTCTGTGTTCGAAGAAAAAAGGAAATCATCTTTGCGTGCCTTAAGTGGCTTGAGTTAATTCAGCTAGTACGTATGAAGCGCTTAGGGCTGCGGCATACCTTTATGATTCTATGATTGTGATACATTGTCTATCGATCTTATGTGTATCTTTCTCTTCAGATTGATGGGTGGGTTGCGCTCGGCTTAACCATCCTCTGATCTTGGTCCTCCTATCGATGTAATCGGTCTGTGGGCTTAAGCACCCAATCTGGTTTGGATGTGTGTTCTGTTTGAATTGCAGTGTCGTCTTTTCCGCCCCGTTTGGCCCCGCGCGTTTTATTCTTAAATCGTGGCCCCAAAGACCATTAGTCTTGGTGAAATATGCAGCTCTTGAGTTCCTTTTAGTGCAATGGCAATGAAGTTTCGCGTAACGTCGCTCCTTTGTATCTGGTTATATTTTTCGCAGAATTGCCCTTTGGTGTTGTGGTAAAGATTCACAAACGCTTGGAACATATATAATACTACATAAAAGTTACGCGAATTTTTGATTCGTAAGATGCCAGCCGCTTGCTGAAACAGCATAGGATAAGAGATACTTTTGTATGATTTTAAAAAATTGTGTGCGATGGAGCATCCTATCAAGCTCTCTCAAAGGCGCAAGTCACTTATTAAGGTTTACGAAATACACAGCAATTATACTAACTGTGGCTATCTATTCTGTGATGGCTGATTGATTTCCACAAGTACAGACTAATGTAGAAATTAATAAAAATGAGTTCAAGCACATGTCTTCCAACAGTTTTTGAATTACTATGAATTAATCATTGATTATATGAAGCTGGTAGCGAAAAGAGTTTACGATGCTTTTATATAAATAGACCTAATAAAAATCATTTGTTTTCTTCATTTCATCGGTACACATTTTTTTTGTTTCATGGCAAAAAGCGAAGGACCATTTTTGCAGGCTATGTCTTGAAAAGGCGAAGGTGTTACTTATGAATTGCTCTCGAGCATGATTGAGAAAGAGGAAATGGTTTCACTCTTAGGAAAAAGTTAAACCTAGAGCCTGTTTGTACAATCACTGAATTAATTAAAAAAAATGTTTGGCGCCCGAGAGGATTCGAAAGACCCTTTTTATAATCATTAGTAAGGAGTACAGCGAGCTATAACGAGCATAAACCAAAAGGCTGTATCTTTTCTAACACTGCTTCATGTGCACATCATTAAATGCTCTTATTTTGCGATGAGACATGATGTGTCAGGCATTATTTGGATGCATTGATACTTTTCCTTATTAAAGCAACCAGTCATAGAACTATCTATCTTACTTTGACTCGCGCAATTCAAATTTATATGACAAAAAAAAAAATAGCCTGTAAACTAATTTCTATCTGTTTACATTGAGAATCGAAATATGGAATAAGGCGTTCTTCTTGACGTTTCGCAAGATCAGAACTAAATAAGTAGGCGCTCTAATATTGTGTTTAGTTGTAATGCTTAAAGATAGAAACCAAAACCATTTATACGCCCTCGGATGAGACGAAATAAGATAGACACTAACTGCACCATGCATGGGAAAGACATCGATTATTAAAAGGAAAGGTCAACTGCCACTTTATGCAGTGTCATATGATAGTTAACTCACAAATAGAAAGCTTTATTATAAAGCGAAACTCCCCAAACACATGGTTAACTTTCTCAATCACCTCTTCAGAGTAGCAGCTTACGGAGCACTAAAGGGCACCCGTTTATGCTAAAATCTTCCAACTTAAAGAAATACATCTAAATAGTAACCTCAATCACTTGTATGGTGAGCACATAAACGTAAAGTAGGTCGCAATTGCCGTCTCTTTAACACTACACTAACTCGAAAACACCAACCCGTAAGTCACCAAAAAAAAAACCAAGACCACAAGCATCAAATCAAATAGAAAACAAACTAAAGAATTTTTTTCATATTTTTTGGGGAAGAGCGCACTGACAAATCAAATACTGATACTCAAAAATTAGTATTATGAATAGTTATTATACAAGCTTAATAATATGGCTTGTAACAAAACACAATATGAATCGGACAGCCTTTAAATGATGTGTTGATTTCCCTCTATATGTAAGTTCCTAACATGAGAGCAGATTGGAAGAATTTATATCACAAGTAAATTTCAGTATTGATGAGTCCGATGGCCCTCACAAAAAATCTACCTTATCGGATTATGGTAATGAGATTTCCTTCTTTCATAAAGAAGCTGTTAGAATCATTTTTTGGGGTAAGAAAATATTTTCTCACAACGGAATGTAGTGGGGAGTTCTACCATTTGGCTATACATAAGCAGACTATTGGCATTCCGTAATGCAAAAAAAATCTATTGACTTTTGATGGGGACTGCTTACAGTTTAATAAAAAATCAAGAAGCTTTACTTGTGTGTTTTGTAGTCTGTTATAAGCCTGACGACTATTATAGTTAAAAAAATGGAAAAGTACTTTTATGGGATATTTAATGATAGTTTCATCCCTAACCTAAGAGACACGTGACCACAATAACTAAGCGAAATTTAATTATATATTCGCTTAACAACAGACCCATAGTTGCACCCATTAGTGGTTGGAAAAGTCTCTATATTCATTCAGCTACTATCGTCTTACATATAAGCACATCAATTCCTTCTCGCAGAGTACTTTACTTCTTTCATGATATTAATAACCGACCATATCTGCTACGAACATGAGCGAATCACAAGTGCTAGTTGCACGCGCCCTTTAATATTATAAAAGTGCCTCCAATGGCAGTCGTCGTATAATAGGAGCTATGGTATGTCAAATTTTATAACCACTAAACAGATATTGAAACCTGTTTAGTGGTTTTTAACGGATTAAACCCTGCGGCTCGGATCATCGGATCAACTCGAAAAACACGTTTGCAAGAAGCAACTGCATGCGAGCTTACTTGTTCATTTTTAGCCAAACCAACGATTAAAATAGACTTTCTAGAAACCAAACTGACATTATGATTACTAAAAGGAGTCGTGACGTTATTGCTTTTCGAAATACTTGGGCGCGTTTGATAATATTCCGTTCGGCATGTGTGATTTAAATTTTATATATAGTGAGTGTTTTTTTAAAGTGTGCTAAATCGTATTTTGCTGGAAATCTACTGGCAAATAAACGAGTCTGCTTTGACACACTTTTAAACTATCTTCTCTCTTTTGAGCGCCACCCGATTAGCCAGAATCCGCGAGACAAAACACTCTTCGCCTGATAGAAGTTCGCTGTTCTTGATGGTCATGAACGTTGGCCGCTTGTACTCACTGCTGTGAGTTAAACCCCGTTCTAGCGTCAACACCAATATGGGCTTTAAGCCAAGAACCCACTGCTAAACCCTTTTGAGTTGATGCATCTCAAGGTCTCTTTTCTTTGGTTTTATTTTCGTGACGCTGGCTCGCTTCGACAAATAGTTCGCATCCACAATGGTGCCTTCTTTGAGATAAAGCCGCATCAGACAGCCATCGATTCATTTTCTTTAAAAAGCTGCGCGAGAGTTTGGGTTTATTTTATTTACTTTCTAATATGTCGAAGCTGAATTCATGTTG
>Ga0163217_1025769_pt1 | contig 13985 bp, 15 predicted proteins | sample SynspAceP_FD_185933 | JGI IMG/M metagenome (GOLD analysis project Ga0163217, IMG submission 185933) | Saline lake microbial communities from Ace Lake in Antarctica - Synechococcus sp. Ace-P (PacBio error correction) | ecosystem: Environmental > Aquatic > Non-marine Saline and Alkaline > Saline ... | reverse complement strand
CTCGGCCCCGAGTGCTTGCGCAACCGATCTCCTGGGGTGCGCTCACTCACCGAGACCAACATTTGATATCATGATGCCGATCGCCACCCACCAGCAGGGAGCCCCGCCGATGGCTCCAGCATCAGGGTCAGCCGCCGGTGATCGAGCCACGATCGGAGAGCCGCATTCCTGTGGAGAGCGCACGCGAAAAATCGTTCCCCGCAGGATTTGCGGTGGCGGCTGGCGCAGCAGGATTGGTGATCTGGAAACTGGCCGCTCCCGGTACTGGCCTCATGAGCGCCTCGAGCGCTGATTGAGGTGAGGCTCACCTCAAAGCGGTGTTGCGTCCCCCCCAACTTGATTGACATGGTGCTCAGCGGGATGTAGGCAGCCTCGTCCTGATTGCTTGCCAAAAACGCTGCGCCTTTTGGGCGCCATCACGCCGATCACTCGAACGACTGATCACGGATTCCAGGGTCTGGCCGACGGCGCTCCGACGGCAGTAACTTGTCGCGCAGGTCGGGGCCGATCACGGCCACATTGCGGGCGGATACCTGTTCATCCGGGCTGAAGAAACGCCCCTGGCCACCTCAAAGCGGCGCACGGGCAGGAATTCGGCGTGATCCCCGATACCGACGATTGACGCTGTTTCGAGCCGGCCTGACCACCTCGTTCAGGGTGATCTGGGGGGCCACGCGGCTGACGCTGGGACCTGGTTCAGCAAATGGCGTCGGCCATCGTCGGGAGCACAGTGGGTCCGTAGGGGGTTGCGATTCCTTGCCTTGCGGGTTATCGTTGCTGCCCGGCACGATGAACAGAACATTGGCGCCCGAGGGTGTTGAGCTGGTTTTCCGCCAGGTTTTGGGCGCCCCTGCCGACCCCCAACCGAGTTGATCACCGAGGCGCTTGCCGATAACGATGCCTGCATTGGTGAGCAGGCTGCGCAGGCGGTTGGCCTTGAGGGTTGGTTTAGGCCATCCCCACGGTTTTCGAGAGGCGGAAGTTTTGCAAGCCATCAATCGCCAAGCAAGGCTTCCGGCCGAAACCATCATGGCCAAGATTCAGATCCTGCCGTTCCGGTCGGATGCGGTGTTGTAGCTGCGTGCGCCTCTGTGCACCAGGGCCCTCGCGCAGCTCCATGGTTACGAACTCGCCATGGCGCAGGTCGGTGGTGGGCCGTTGCTGACACCGACGATCACCGGCACGTCCAAGCCTCTGGGCGATCACTTGCCGCGTGGCTTCACTGCCGCGGCCTCGGCAATCACCGCCTTGGCTTTTGCGGATCGCGCTGAGTAGTCGGCCGTGGTTCGCGCACCACCAGAATCTCGCGTCGACCAGGCGGGCGGGCGGCCTCTGGGCTTGGTGGCCACCCGCACCCTGCCGCTGACGGAAGCCCGGCCGATTCCTAGCCCCCTGCCAGCCCGCCCAACGATTGCCCACCTTTGGAAACCCAGATCCGGGAGCCGCTCACCCCTGACAAGTTTCGGCGGTCTGAACCACCAGATCCCCTTTCCTTGAGCAGCCCTGCTCTGGGCGATGCCCATCGCCAGCGTGTGAAGTGCTTGGAGGTGACTCCTGGTTGTCGATCAGCAGGGGGGTTCACGCCCCAGGACCCATCTGGAGCTGGCGGGCCACATTTCACATCGCTGGGGTCCCAGGATGTGGTGCAGGGCCGGAACTTGCTGACCGTCAGCGTTCTGGCGGGTGGCGGCCGCTATTTGAGTGAGGGGCAGGATCGTGCGGCCTTCAACTGGCGGCAATCGTGCCACGCTTGGCTGATCCGCGTGGGGAATGGTGCTGGCCAGGTGGCTGTCCACGAGGCGGCTGGGATTAGTCACGCTCGATCCGCAGGCGATCCGCGCCATCGTGGCCACCGCTCCACCGGGTAGTCGCCCACGGGCGTTCGGTTCGAGAGCATCACAGCGTCAGTGCCGTCGAGAATGGCGTTGGCCACGTCCACTCACCTCGTGCGCGGGTGGGGGGGGGCCAGCTGGCCATTTGCCTGTCGAGCCATCTGGGGTGGCCGTGATGATCCGGGATGCCGAGGAGTTTGGCCTGCGGATCAATTCCTTCTTGCCAACAGCGCACTTCCTCCGCTGGCACTCAACGCCCAGGATCGCCCCCCGGGCCACCCCATGACGCCGTCACAGAGGGGCCAAGATCTGATCGATCTTGATCGATTACGGCCTCGAAACTTCTCGATCTGGCGATTCACCGGAGTGTGTGGGCCGTGGCTGTTGATCAGGTCGCGGATCTCCTGGCATGTCCGAGGGGTTGCGCACGAAGCTGAGCGCCACCCAGTCGACACCCTTGTTGCAAGGCGAAGGCCAGATCGTGGCGGTTTCCTTGTCGGTCAGGGCACGGATCGAGAGCTGACATCGGGGAAAGTTCCACACCTTTGTTATTGGAGAGCACACCCGCCCACCACCACGGTTGCAATGCAGGGTTGCTGAGCTTGTCGACCCGGTCGACGACCTTTTCTCGACTCGGGGCCGTCGTCGAGCAAGATGCCGGCTTGCCTCATACACCTTCAGCGGAGAGTTTTGTTGTAGGTGACGCGTGGGCGATCTCCTGGTGAGGCCAACATCGCGTTGAGGTTGAGGTCGAAAACGACGCCATTGGCCAGGTGATTGCCCTGCCGATGAAGCGACCCAGACGGATCTTGGGCCTTGAAGATCTGGAGAATGCCGGACGTGAATGCCCAGTCATGGGCCACCTGCGGATGGTGGCGAATGCGAGGGCATGCTCGGCGTGGTCGCGTGGGAAAAGTTCAGCGGAAGGTGGTCGCGCCGGCATGGATAACTGCGGAGTCGCTCGGGTGATTCCCGTGCGGACCGATGGTGCCCACGATTCTGGTGCGTTCGCCGACAGATCGGGTTTGGGCCACGGGGGGGCCAAATGTTTAAGCGGAAAACTACCATCCGGTTTCCTTGGCCCGTGCGCCGCAACAACGGAACCGATGGAGCTTCAACCCATTACCAAGTCCAGGCCCGTTTGCAACGGCCCGTTACCCCCAGGTGGGGGGCAATCCTATTTATCCCACCTGGGTTCGTGCGGTTTGGAGGCCGGTGAAGTCGCTGACAAGGTCAAGAAGGGTCCTCCGCGACCAAGCGGCGTCTTCGACAGCGCGGGCACTCGAGAGTATCAAGTTGGAGCTTTGGCGATTGTGGCTCTGGTACGTCGCCCAGCTTCCAGTGAATTCGCTTCGACCTTGCGAGGTGGCCAGCGGCAATTTGCTTCAAACTGGCCAGCCGGGCCGAGCGCGACGTGATCGGCGGCAGCGGCGACCAAGCGCTGAACAAACCAAACTGCAGAGGCAACCACTGCAAGAAGCTTGATTCCCGCGGAAGAGGCCTGAGTGGGCCAGCCTAGTTCTTGATTCTTCGCTGGCCTGACCCTTCTTGGCCCGATTCGATGCCTGCTCAAAAGCCACCCAAATCAACCGTCCCTTTGGGGCTTCCCAGGCCCGTTTCAGGGCCGCCTTTGTACCGTTTTGTTGGCGGCTTTCTGGCTGCTGGTAGTGCGATTGCCACCGGCGCTGGCCGCGATTCTTTGCGGGTCACTGAGATCAGCCTTGTAGCCTTGTCCTGCTGAGGATGCCGGGGCCCAGCCCGACTGCGGCGCCCGGTTCGGGGTGCCAGTATTGTTATTGCCCTGCGGGGGGGGTGACTAACCCAGGTTCAAGGCCTGTGCGTGGACACCGACTTGTTTCGCCCAGATCCCGATGCAAGTGGCGAGCCCGTGCTGCGAAACCGCCAGGCAGGGTGGGATCGATCGGGGATGTGCCACCAGGGCCAATTGTCGTTCGCTTTTGCGCCTGGCGTGCCGCAGCGACTCCAGGTCCAGTTGCAGGTGAGGCCCAAAGCCAAGGCCCGGGCTTCAAGGAAGCCGGTTCGGGTGCGGGCCCAAGCCGCAGTCATGAGGAGCTGCTGCCCTTGGGCTCGAGTGTACTGAGCTCTGAGGCCTCAGAAGCCAGACCACCAGAGGGCAGCGAGGCGCTGAGGCTTACCGAGGCAAATCCTGGCCAGGCTTGAGTGATTGAAGGGCCGATTGATTCGCGGAGAGGTCAAGGCGCCCAGGGGCCGGAATCAGACGCGGAAAGCGCATTGAGGTAAGGATCGGTTTGATCGAGCTGACTGTGTGCCAGCACCGGATTGCTCCAGTCAAGATTGGGGAAACCAGCTCAACAGCACCCTTGACCAGGTAGCACCAGGCTGTAGATGATCAGGGTCTGGGCCAGGACGGCAAAGAATCAGCTGAGAAATGCGGACACGGTTCTCGTCACCCCTGAAAAAGTTCAGGCTCCGACTCTATGCGCTTTGTTCCCCATCCCTTAGGCAGCCGAGCTGATTCAGCCGATTGGCAGTGAGGCTGAATGGAGAGGCCACAGGCTTGGCGGCCAAGGCTTCCTGGAGTCGTCTTTGACAAGCGAAGTGCGAATGAATTTTTCGCTGAGGCTGACCAGTAGGAACGCCCCTCATCTCTGGCGGCGGCCGTTCGATGAAGTTTCTGGGCCATCAGTTCCTTGATGTGTGTAGGCCCCCGACCCCCCTCAGTCTCCACCAGGCGGATTGAAGAATGCGCTTTTTCAGGGCGAGGTGGTGGCCAGGGTGCGCAGGGTGGCGTGCTTCAAGTTCGGAACGGGAACAGATTGCGAACCCAGATCGCCCAGGCTCTTCGCGCAGCTGCAGGCTGTTAGCGCGGGCCCCCTGGCCTGATCTCAGGGCCGTGTCGCGGTTGGGACGTAGTCGGCCATCAGGGTGATCAGGCCAGCTCACCTCTTGGCCTGGTCACCACGTCTGGCTGGTTCGCGGCGGATCTCAGCCAGCTCGCTGATGGCATCGGCCTGCCTCTTGAGGTAGAGGATCGCCTCCAACCGGGCGGCCAGGGAGATGGACTCGCCGCTGACCCCGCTGATGGGCGCCCCAAGCCCTGTATGGCAAGCAGTGGGCTGCTTTGGGACGGGCTGAATTGGCTCTCGGTCTTGCTCGCTCGCACCGGCCTTTCACCGCAGAGCTCTGCCGGGCAACGTTTTACCGCAGCTGTTTCCGGCTCAGGCCACCACGGGAATCGGGCGGTGGGTGGCCCGAGAAACAAGGCATAGGCGGGATTAGCCGTTTTCCTCCAGTGGCGGTAGGCCCAGTCCAGAGAGAACGCCTGCCAGGCGTTCGCGTTCGCCATCGGGCCACCTAACCCCACCACGATCCGGCCGACGTCGGCGCCCTGCTTTCCTGTTAATGGAAATGCTGCATCGTTCCAGTTGGGGTGGGAGGGCGGCTGACGAAGCCATCCAGCGCCCCGGGCCGCTTCCGGAAATTCGAAGCGAATACAGCAGCTCCTCACTGCTTATCGGGTGGGAGTGTGGGGCCACCGCTTGGGCAAGCGGCCGCCCACCATGTGACGCAGGTGCAGCTTGGCCAGCTCGTTTGCGGTGTCAGATCCAGGCAGGCGAAGCCTCCACCCCGCAGCTGTTTCGATCAGTTGCTTGGTGTCGCTTGCTGCCGCTGATCTGCACCCCAGAAAGATCTGGGGCCCACGTTGGGATCCCGCATCGGTAAGCTGAATTCAAGTCAGGCTTGCGCTGGGCCGAGTGCTCACAGTAGCCGGGCGAAGGACCTGCCGGTGCGCTCGAGGGATCCTCCACCGCCAGCATCGTTCGCGTTCTTCGCCCAACTCGGCCCCGCTCGGCTACGAAAGCGGCCAGGCGATCGAATTCATGTTGGCGCCGCAGGGCCACGCCACCAGAGTGCGCCCTTGCAGTCCACGCCGCTGCACATCGGGCCTTTCAGGCCGGCCCACGGCAGGGCACCGGGCGGGCTCAAAGGATCGAGCGTGGTGTCTCGAACACGTCCTTGATCGCCGCACAGATCGCCATTCGGTGTTCACCGTCACCATGGCGTCCACGTTAGCGGTTGGGCCAGACTCAAAGGTGTGAAACGCCACTTCGCGCACCGCCCACGCCGTCGGCGAACAGCCGACCTGCCTCTAAGCACACCCGCTTGCCGGCTGGCCAGCGAGCGGGTCATGCGTCGGCATCCCACGCGGCTCCACCCCGATGATCTCACCTTGGGCCAGACGGCTCTTGACATAGGCGGCAATGCCGGCGAGCAAGCCCCCGCCGCCGACAGCCACGTTAGATTCGCGTCAGGGGGAGGCGAGGCCGCCGCCAGGATTTCAAGGGCCAACGGTGCTGGCCGGCGATCACCTCGGGATCATCAAAGGGGTGGATGAAGCTGAGCTGCCGGTGGCCTCCAGCCGCCGGGCTTCCAGGTAGGCCTCGTCATAGGTGTCGCCATGCAGAACCACCTCGGCGCCGCGGGCCGTCACGGCGCGCACTTTCATCTTTCCGGGTGGTGAGCGCATCACGATCAACCGCCCGGCAAACCCAGGTTTGCCGGCGGCCAGCGCCACCCCCCTGGGCATGGTTAGCCGCACTGGCGGCGATCACACCCGCTCCCAGCTCACTGCAGAGAGGGTGACCATGCGGTTGAGGCGCGACCGCAGCTTGAACGAAAAGACCGGCTGGAGAGTCTCCCGCTTGAGCAGGCACCGTGTTGCCCAGCCGAAGCGGGAAAGGCTTCGGGGCCGGATCGATGGCACTCGATTCGCCACGGTCGTAGACCCGGGCCCGCGGATGCGCTGCAGATTTTAGTCGTCCAGGGGCCCAGTGTGGCAACCGCCGCTCAGGAAAAGAGTGACCAAGGAAGACCCCGACCGCCTGGAGGCAACCCGTAGATTGACTGGTTAAGAACAGGCGCGGGCATGCAATTCTCCAGTGGCTGCAAAGGCCAAATCCCAATCAAACTGCACGGTTGACCATTGGCGAACTCGAAGCCCTTTGCCAGCAGATCCGGGGAAGAAACCACTGGAGGTGGTGTCCCACCAGCGGTGGTCACTCGCGACCGGGCCTGGGGGTGGTGACTCACCCTGGCCCTCTACCAGACATCGATCTCGACATCGACCCGGGTGGCCTGGGATGTGGGCCATCAGGCCTATCCCCACAAGCTGATCAGCGGCGCACAGCCAAGTTCCACACCCTGCGCAAAAAAAGGGCCCCAAAGGGGCCCGGGTCGCGGGCTACCTGAAACGCGCCGAGAGCCGCTTCGACCATTTTCGGTGCTGGTCAATGCCTCCACCAGCATTTCGCGGCCCTGGGCATGGCCCTGCCCTGACCGCCGTGCGCGAAGACTTTCAAAATTGCGTGGCCGTGATCGGCGATGGTGCCCTCACCCGAGTGGCATGGCTTCGAGGCCGATCAACCATGCCGGCCACCTGCCCAGGACCCGGCTGCTGCGTGTGCTCAACGACAACGGACATGTCGATCTTTCACCGCCGGTGGGCGCCCTCTCCACGTACCTCAACCGCATGCGGCTGAGGGCCCGCCGTTGCAGTTCCTCTCCGGCAGCGCTGAGGAGGCGGTGAGAATCTGCCTTTCCTTGCACGGCGAGCTTCCGACTGAAGCTCAGACGCTCAAAGAGAGCATGAAGCGGCTGGCGGTGCCAAGGTCGGCGCTGTCTTTGAAGAACTCGGCATTCACCTATATGGGCCCGGTCGATGGCCACGAACTCGCCGAAGATGGTCGCACCTTTCCAGGCGGCCCACCCGCTGTGATGGGCCGGTACTGGTTCATGTGGTCACCACCAAGGCAAGGGTACCCCCTACGCCGAGGCCGACCCAGGTGGGCTTATCACGCCCAGTCGGCGTTCGATCTTCAAAACGGCGCAAGGCCTTCCCGTCGAGCAAGCGAGCCTCCGAGCTACAGCAAGGTGTTCCGGGCCAGACCCTTGGTTGAAGCTTCTTTTGCTTAGCACGATCCCCACCCGGTTGTGGGATCACGGCCCGATGGCCACCGGCATGGCCGACCTACTCGAGAAGCGCTGCCAAGCCAGTACTTCGACGTCGGCCCATCGCCGAGCAGCATGCCGTGACGATGGCGGCTCGGCATGGCCACCGCCGCCTCAAGCCGTTGGTGGCGATCTACAGCACCTTCCTGCAACGGGCCTTCGACCAGCTTGATTCACGATGTTGGGCACCAGAAGCTGCCGGTCACCTTTCGTGCTCGATTCTCGCCGGCAATCGTTGGCGCCGATGGGCCCCCACCCACCCCAGGGTCAGTACGACATCAGCTATCTGCGCGCCGTCCCCAACTTCACCGGTTATGGCCCCCAAGGATTGAGGGCGCCGAACTGCAGCCATGCTCGTCACTCTCGATTCACCACAACGGCCCCTGCGCGCTAGGCATTCCCCGCGGGGAAGGCAGATGTGCGTGCCCTGGCCGAAGGAAGGCTGGAGCGCTGGAATCGGCCGCGGTGAGCATGCTGGCCGATGGCGTGACTGCTGATCGTCGCCTACGGCGCCATTGGGCTCCGGCCATTGGCCACCGCTGGACTGTCCAGGAAGGACGGGCGTGCGGCGGCCGTTCGTCAATGCCCGCTTCCTGCGCCCGCTTGATCAAGACCTTGATCCTTGCCGTGGCACGGCGCATCGCGCCGGGTTGGTGACCAATGGGAAGAAGGAGCCTTGCCTGGCGGTTTCGGTGCCGCAGTGGTGGAAAGCCTCAACGACAACGAAGGTGTTGGTGCCGCCTGTCTTGCGGATCGGCATTCCGGACAGCTGGTGGATCACGCAGCTGACCAGAGCAAACAGGCCCTTCGGGCTCACCCCGCCCCAGATTGGCGAGGCATCTTGCCAGCGTTTCGGCCTTGCCCTCAGCGCCAGCCGTTGGCGGTTTGAGCCCAGCTGAGCAAAACTCCGTTGCCAGTTGCTGGTAGTGGGCTGTGGGCCCGCGGTGGGAGGCTGGGCCAGGGGGGTCTGGCCAGACATCAGCTGGCATTGTGCTGCTTTTCGACAGGTTGCCCGATTCTGCGCCTTGGCTCCTTCAGTAGCGCCGGCCTGCCGATCGGGCCATCGAGCAGTTCGGCCTGCCAGCTGATGGTGGGCCAGTCGCCTGGAACGGACTGAGGGCAGTTGCATTGGCCCCGCCGGCGGCCGTTGGCGCTGGCAGGGCCGAGCGGCCTTGGGGCGTTCTCGATCGGCTGCGCTGCGCCAGTGGTTGGCGCGGAATGTGTGGGCTGGGCGGTGGCGCTGCGGCTGGGAACCCAGGCCTGGCCTGCGCGCCGGATCAGGAGCGGATGCTTCACCAGGCTGCGTCAGGCCGATGGTTTCGCAGCCTGGAGGTGACAACAGCGACTGGGTGGTGGATGCCAGGCGGTCAGCAAGCGGTCGTTGATCGGATGAACCGGCGGCTGACGCGATCCCCTGGTCTGCAGGTTCTCGGGGCCGAATGGTTGATGGAAGTTTCCGCTTGAGCACTTGGCAGGCCTGGATCGGAGCGGGCTGAGCTTCTTCCTTGCACGACTGGATGCCCCAGGGGTTATGGCTGGGTGTTTCCGATGCAGCCAGGCGCCTTGAAGGCTGGGGGTCTGCCGGGTGGAGAGTGAGAAGCCAGGTTCTGGGCCGGAGCCCAGCGACTGGGGCCCTGGATGGAGAGCTGTTGCCAGCGCTGCGGCCTCGAGAGGCTCGCGTGATCGATCGCCATGGCGGCCGAATCCGTATAGCAGTGTCGGGCGCCGGGTCCGCCATTCGCCGCGGTCCGGCTGCTGGCCTTGGGGATGGCCACAGCACCGCAACCTTGTCTGGCGGCGAGGGCATTCGCCCACGCCATGGACCAGTGGCCGGCCTGCTGGTGGATCCGCTGCGGGAGGCCCTGGCTGGTTCCGCCGGCCCGGCTGAACAGCCTATCCAAGCTCCGCTTGCCCAGGAAACTGGGCTGGCCGTTGGGATTGAGCGGCCGATTGGCCCGCCGCCACCTGGCTGGGCCTGTGCGACCAGAGGGCCGACCGGCGGGCTGGAGCGACTGCTGCGGGGGCTCCATCAAAACCAAGCGGGCAGAGGATCTCTCCGCCCTTGCTGTTTCGACTATCGCTTTGAAGCGCTATGCGCCTCAAGCCTTGCCCTACCTGCTGGGCTGGCGCTGAGCGCTCGCGCCGTTGAAGGGGTTCCGGTGAACCGTTAAAGGGGGTCGTTCGATGTTTCAGAGCCACGCCGCGAGAAGCGAGGCCCCTGGATACGCCGATGCCGAAGATGTGTCCGATGGCTGTTGGTGCCGAGCACGGCCCCAGATCCCGAAACCTCCGAAGGAATGGGGGTTGGGCATGGCCGGCCCTGCTGACGGGGACATTGATGGTGGCCTTGCCGATCGCGATTCGCAACGACGTTGCAGACTATCATCACCAGGGCCACCTTGGGGGACCAATGAATGAAAGCGGGGGCCATGGCCAAGTGAGCGGAGCGAGCATCGCGGAGCAGTGAGTTCGCCCATTTCCGGGGGAATCGGGGCGGCGCGTCACGGCCCGCTTAAGACTTGTTCATCGGAGTGCTCGCCTGCTCCGTCGCAGCTTCGCTGCCTAGCGACGCCACTGAACCCCAGCAGGATCATCAGGTTGCCGACCGTCGAGGCAAACAGATTCGCGCGCCGCCGTGGAGGGCGTCCACATCAGCCAGCTTGCTGCCCGAAGCCTGTTCAGCGTACCCACGGCGGCACGATCGTCACGGCCACGAACCCAAGGTTTGAACTGGAACCCCGCAGGGCCAGCGCTGGCATCCGCCCACTTACGCCCCGCCCAGCGCAGAAATTGCCAGGTAGGAAGCAAGCGAGATCACGAAACAGAGGGCCAGGATCAATCGCTGCCCAGGATGATTCCAGCAAGGCAGAATTGGCCCGGTCCAGCTAAGGCGGCTCATGGCTGGGGCTCGGAGGGCAGCAGGTTCCAGGCGGCGGCGGCGAGGGCCAAATTTCCCATCAGGGTGGTGAAGGCCTGCAGCACCACCAGGCCCTTGAGCGGGATCGGGATTTCGAACAGGTGCCAGGTGCAGGCCGCCATGTGCGCTTTGACACAGGCCGGCAGCATCGCCAGGGCGATCCAGCGCCCATTGCGCTCATCCCGCCTCTCAAACCCCCAGAAGGTGATCCCACGATTCGCCAGACCCACTCAGCACCGAGGCGATGTGGATCCACCAGGTGGGCAGGACAGGGCATGCATTGTCTCCCGCCGTCGAAGCATTCCGTAATGTACGAAGCTTGAACTCGGGGTGTGGGCGCCCGAGCGGCCAGGACAAGCGGATTGCGATGCTTTGCCCCCCGGGGGGGCCCCCTCCCACTTCCAACACCCAGGCCTGGTGGACCCGTCCCCTGCCGGACCCGACGAGGGCTGCATCAGCCGCGGCTGATCCCAGGTGTTGCTTTTGCGGCTACTACGCGAGCACAACCTTTGGCGATTACGCCCTGTTGGAGGCCCTGTTAGGCAAACTCCCGGCTGGAATCGTGCCGGTTGTCACGGCGTTCGACCAGCTGAGATCGAGCGCTGCTTCGCAACTGGAAACACCCCAGCGGCGCCAGTGCGGCGTGCTGGAGGCCCTGGGCTCCTGCCGGGCCTTGGTTGCTCGGCGAGGCAGCCTGCTTCAGGACTCCACCAGCTTCCGCAGCTTGCTGTATTACGCCGCCTTGATCCTGGCGGCCCGATTGAGGACCAAAACCGTTCTGCTCTGGGCCCAGGGGTTGGGCCCCTGAGCAGGCGTCGCAGCGGGGCCTGTTGGTCGCTTCTTTGTTGCCCTGGTTGCAGGGCGAATCAGCTGGCGCGACGCCGCCTCAGCGCAGCTGGCCTCAAAGCTTTGGGGGCCCTCCAAGGAGACGTGGCTGCAGACCCTGTCTGGTCGCTGCCGGCCAGGTGTGGCAGGGGCTGGTGGCCGATTGTGCTCTGCTGGGCGACCAGACGTTCTTACTGTGAGGGCCGCCAGTGGAGGCCCGCTGCTGGGAGGCTTGTGGGATAGGCTTGGCGGCAGGCGTGCGAGCGCAGGTGATCTGGTTGCCCTTCCACCCGCGATCTAAGATCGCGGCTGCCTCGCCGCTGGGCAGCCGAGGGCCTTCGTGCCCGAACGCTGCTGCAGCGCAGCGAAGAGCGCCAGATCGATCACCCTGTTGCTGCTTCAGACCTGTTCAGTGGCGGCTGGCTTGGTGGTTGCGCGATGCGCCTGCATGGCCTGATCCTGGCCGCGCTCGCCGGCGCCCCTGCCGTGGCGCTCAGTTACGGACCCGAAGGTGGCTGCCGCCAGGCCGGTGCAATCGACTGCCCCCTTGCCAGGATCTTGACCAGGCTGTAACGGCCAAAGACTTGCGGATGAGCTGGGAGCAGCAACTGGACCGGCGTCATTACCCAAACAAATCGCTGAATTGCGAGCCAGTACCGCCAATTCACGCGCAAAGCTCCTTGAATCGCTGGGCTAAAACCAGAACTGTTGTTGAAGCTGGATTAAAACCAACAGAACCCAAAACTTAATTCAGGTGCTGTTGGATTCGTGGATGACTGAACTCAAATCAGATTTTGGACAGGTCGATGCCAGCTCGCGGGCATAGGCCCCGAGGAACCTTTTTCTGAATTGGTGCGGGGCCCGCAAGGGGGCGTGCTGGTGGCGACGCGCAGCTTCAACCAAACGCCAGCTTGCCTTCAGCCCACCAAAGGCGGCGCTCCGCTGAAGGTTCACCTGCTGGGAGTTTCCTTGGTGCGCACGTGGAATGGCTGACGGCCAGCCGTTGGTTGGCGCGCTTGCCGGTGAGTGACAAACCCGGGGACATGACATCAATTCAGACACGACAACTGGGCACAAGCCACAACACTTTATCAAAGGGTGTGGATCTCTTTGCTGGATGGCCCGAAAGTCGGCAAGAGAATCCTTGCGGCGATCGAAAGGCCTCGTTTGGCATCAGCCGCCCATTCAGATTCGGCGCTGCGCTGCTGGAAGCCAGCCAGCTCCTGGGGTTCCAGACCGCCCCGGAGAGACGGGCCATCTCATAGATATGGCGGGTGAGCTCGTCAGAAGGCTGGCGCGGGTTGAGGGCCGGCCGCCGGTGAATCACGGCTTCCGGACGAGAGCTTGAGCCACCCTTCAACGAGCGGGTGCGCGGTTTTGACAGCAGCACGTTGTTTGGTCGGGCAGCCCGGCAAACCGTTGCTCCATCAGGGCTCCCATGTCGTTGAGGCGGCGCATCTCCGGACAACAGGATCAGGGGCCGCTAGGGGCGGCTTCACCCTTTTGAGTGCCGCACCTGCAGCGGTCACCTTGTCGTTGGCCAGGGCTCTTGAACAGGGCTTGCGCAGTTGTCGGAACTGTCCTTGCCCTCGGCGTCGGTTGATGCCGCTGTCTTCCTTCTGCAGGGCTCTCGTCAAGTTCGCATCTCGACGCGCCGGAAGGTTGAGGTCCTCTGGCGCGCTTCGAGGCCAAGGATGAAAACTGGGCGTCAATGAGTGAATCGCCAGCAGCACTTCGGCCCCCCTGCCCCTTCCACAGCGCCAGGGTCGGGCCTGGCCGGCCTCAAATCGGTGCAGTTTAGAGCAAACCCGTTTGTCGTTGTCTGCCGGCAGGCGGCTTGCGGTTAATCGGCCAGAGGTGTGTGAAGGCCGACTCCGCCGGTGGGGTCGAACAAACCAGGATTTCGCTACCTTTCGGGGCGAAAACTTTTTCTCGTCTTCCATGGCGCGATCTTGATGAACGGCGCAATTCCCCTTCCCGAAAATTTCGTTGTTTAAACGCTCCGGGCTCGTCGCCGATTGCAGCTGCCTTTTAGGCCGATCGCCCACTTCTTGGCCACGAAGCCACCGATCGAGCGAACCACGCCGGTGGTCTGCAGGGCGCTGGCGGCCTCACGTTTTCAGAGGGATTTGTCGGTGAATCAATCACGCCGCGCAAGGGCAAAAAGCAGGGTAAGGCGGGGCACCACTTCACTTGATCGGAAATTCGGGCTGACAAAAAACAAAAACCTTGGTTGCCAGTTTTACAGGGCCGGAATTCGCCTTTTCCCAATCCCACCGCGGGACCCGGTTCAGGTTTTCTTGGAAAATTATGGAGGAATTTGCCCTGGAAGGTGTAGGGGTAAAAAATTCGGGGTGCTGAGGTTGAACCCCAAGGGAGGCAAAGCGGGAATTTCGGCCCCCATCTCTTTCTCCTTTGTT
>Ga0163217_1080643_pt1 | contig 13986 bp, 18 predicted proteins | sample SynspAceP_FD_185933 | JGI IMG/M metagenome (GOLD analysis project Ga0163217, IMG submission 185933) | Saline lake microbial communities from Ace Lake in Antarctica - Synechococcus sp. Ace-P (PacBio error correction) | ecosystem: Environmental > Aquatic > Non-marine Saline and Alkaline > Saline ... | reverse complement strand
GAAGCCCTCTGCTGTTGGAGGGGGTGGGATGGGGGGTTTGGGGGGCTTGCAACACGGAGTTGGTGGCCGCCCATTGTGCATACCGGATGCGGCCTCCAATGGATGCTTCTGGCGATTCAATGGTTTCAAGGCCTGGATTTGATGGCTAGTGCTGAGCTTTTGCGCATTACGGCCGATCACGCGCCATTCCGCAGCCATGGCGGCTTACAGGCATTGGATCGCTGGTGGCGTTCGGTTGTTCAGTCAGTTTCTTTGGCGATGGATTGTTTGCTCAGCAAATCAGCGATTCGTTACCACCAATTGATCAGGCTCATCGGGCTTGGTGATGTGTTTCTCAAAGCCTGCCGTGATGGCACGTTGCCGGTCAAACTTCGCCAGCGTAAGCCGTTAGGGCGATCATCGAAACCTGCCCTCCCTGCTCAGGGGATAGGGAATCGCACTTTCTTGAGCACGTATAGCCAATCATCTCTGGCGATCCGATTCACAACCACAAACATTCAGGTTTGAAATGATTCCAAGATCGGGGAAGAATTCAGGCAGCAGTAAGAAATGAAACTTTTCTGCTCCGGCCTGATCCAAGATGAAGTCAAGTAGGCGCGATGCGGATCGTCGCAATGTCAGCAGGCGAATTGCCGGTTGAGATTCAAGGGTTCGCTTTTGCCGAAGTTTCGGTTTTGCTGCTTCCGTTGATAGTGGGCTTTTCAAGCAGGGGAGCTTCACAGTGAACAAGATTCCTTTCCCTCGCCAAGCTCTCAGCAGTCACCACGGCCACCGTTCGCGTTCTACCAAGCTGATAGACGATCGCCATACCCAGCCCAAGCCGCCATATTTCCGAGTTTACTGTTTGGTGTCTTCTGGCAAAATGACTCAAAGATATAAGGCAGAATTCCGGACTGGATGCCTATTGCCCTGTATCTGTTGATGGTGAATCTCTTGCCTGGTGGTTCAACGTTCTCAAGCCCCGAATGTCAACTGGCCGCCGCTGGGACGTGAAAATTTGACGCGTTTGTCAGCAAGTTCCAGATGGGCCTGCTGAAGGGCGAACGGATCCCCAGATAGTGTTGAACTTCAGAGAGCTGGAGCGAATCTGAACAGGGCTTGGCGATCGCAGCAGTTTGCCACAGTTTCGATTGCCGGACTCATCACCACCTTTAAACTGACAGGAGCAATTTTTAGATTATAACTTATGCCTTGCACACGCAGGCCTATCCAACAGATCATCAATTTCAGCGACATTGGGGCCTTTTGCATTCCGTTCGATCGTTGCTAACGCTGCTTTGTTTGGGGTTTTCATCAAGTTTGCTGGGTTTGCAGCAATTGTGTCCAGCCAGGAATTGGGCCAAAGAGGCGAGCGCAATTCATGGGAGAGTACAGCAGGGAATTCGTCTTTAATGCGCGTTCACGCGTTGCGCTTCTTCAGGGAATTATTGTTTCTGCTAGGAGGATGCCTCGCGTTCGTGTTCTAGTTTGATCGATCAGTGATAATCGTGGCCTATGCACAACGAGCCCAATGACGTCTCCATTTTCATCAAAGTAGCGCTTTGGTGGATAAGAAAAAAACTTGAGAGTCATCGAGGACTCCTGAACGTTTTCAACCTGCCTTGACGCCTGACTCGCTGGTCATTATCCATGATCTTTTTTGCTTTCATGGGCATTCGGGAAAAGCTCGTCAGTCGAATGTTCCGATTTGACCTCAGGATTCCGTTTTGCCAAGGGGCTGAGGACGGCTGAGTTGGCATAAAGCATTTGCCTTGACGATCTTTAAGGAAAATGAGTGTATGCGAAAGATCCTTGACTACGTCCAGAATGCATTCTTTGGCCGTAGTTGATTCTTCCAGTCAAATCGTTGCTGTGTGATATCCCGTGTTAGTCGTTAAAATCTGGAATCCCTGTCCCTTGAATCAAAGATTGGCGTAACACGACATCCCGCCCAATGGGCGGCCGGTCTGGCAGGGCTTTGATAGTTCCCCTGAAACCTGCCAACTTCACCGGATTTCGGCTGTTAGTAAAGGCTTTTTGCTGCTTGCTGGATAATCACCATTCACAGGCTCAACCAGTTTGTTGAGGGACAACTGTCAGCTTGCGCTCTTCAGAAATCACCGGCTCGCCGCATCATGATAGAGCAATCTGGCATCAAGATCAAGAAACCTGTGCAGTTCGTTGCTGCTTTCGGATGAGCCGTTTTTGAAGTCTTGGCTTCGCTTTAATCCGCCTGCGCCTGAACACGTTCCCTGATATCGTGCCAGAGGGAATCAAGAATTCAACATCCCCTGCTGATTGTTTACAGTAGTGCCAAGGAAAAATCAATGGTAATAAAGGTGATCTTCCTTGAGCCGATCTTGCCACGTTCGTAGCGAAAACTGTTTCTCCTGAAGCTGCGCTTGTCGTATGTCCTAGAGAGTGGGCCTGAACCTCTGAATCGTAAGGCCCACCATAGTTATCAGGAAATGAACTTGCCTACAACATCTGCCGGTACCAGAGGAACCGCTCTAAGGCAGTTCGATTAACCTCAGCATTGTTCCATCCAAGGCTAGGCAAGCCGGACAAGCTAAACCAACCCCATCGAGAATACGACGCACCTGGTTTCACTCTCTTTGCCAATCTGCACTCAGACTGTTTGCGGTTCAGTAATGTCCAGGGGCAACCTGACATGCGAATAGGCTTGCCATTCTGCGTCAGTAAAGACTGTGGCTTGGCTTGACGCCAGCGAATTCCTTGCGTTCGGAGTAGAACTCGGAAGATCAATGTTGTAATCTTTTCTCTTGTGTTAGAGCGTCTTGGAGGGCTCCTAAGACGCGTTCACGATCATCGGGGTGTAGGGCAAGCACGAAGTCATCGTAAGGTCCTTTGATTCCTTCCGTCCCCATCCAAACAGGCTGCCCATGTTGTGGACCAGTAAAGAGTCGTCAGAAGGTCCAGTCCCAGGTGTCATCCGGCAGCTGCGAGCACCAATCGGAGTTTGTCGTCTGGTTTCGTAAGACCTCCTCTGTGCGATCCGTTCAACAAGTTTCGCGCTGGGGCTCGATACAGCTCTGCTTGCCTTTGATGGCAAACGGCTAACTTGCGTGGACATTGGCTGGAAGCAAATCAATCTCTAGCGCTTTGCACTGGCGGGGAGCAGCACAGTGATGAGCATTAACCCCTCCCCAAAGCTGGCCATCGTCAAAATGGAACGGACCAGATTAGACTGCACTGATATTCTTCAGCAGCGCAACATTGCCGGGTGAAATGTTTGGCATTGTGCCGTCTGTTGCCAGCAGGATTGCGTTCGCGCTCGAGAGTTGTCGATAATAGGTGGTTCGACAAAAGGACGGAATCATTAATAGGCTCTGAAAGAACGATTCCATTCGCTGCCCACCGCTTCTGCTGCAACCGCTTCACTTTCCAATCGATGTTGCTTGAAACACAACGACCGATCAGCTTAAGGAAGTGCGCCACTTCTTTTGACGATGGTCTGCAGGACCATATCTAGATCCAAAGTTTGGAATACTTTTTCTATAACTTGGCAATGATACTTTCTCGATCGATGCGATTCTGCAGTTGTACCTCTAGCTTGCACAGTTCTTAATGTTGCATCGAGAGTGTGCTTCAGATTCTCTGTGTAATCTGCTTCCTTTAACTAGATAGTCTTGGGCGCCTGATTTAATCCTTTAACGGCAATCTCCTCGCTGCCAACGGCGGTCATCATCACGATTGAAGGGAAGTTCTTTTTTGCAGCGCAGCGAGAATTCCAATCCCGTCTGGGTCGGGCAATCGATTAATCAAGATAGCCACAGCATCGGGATGGTGCTGCCGGCCACAGTTCAAAAACCCTTCTTCACCAAACTTGTTTCGATGAACGTATTAGTCATGGTCACATCGCGCACCATGTAGCGTGATACTTCGCGATCTTCTGGGCTATCGTCCACGATCAAAATGGTGCGGCCACCGTTGGCGAATCATTTAGGCAGCTCTCCATGGTCGGTGGGTAGTAACGTCGTGTGAACAGTAGTTGATTAAGGATTGACCCGTAGCTTTAGCCGATCGGATCCTCGGCTTAACCATATAGCTATTAGACGCCCCATCTATAAAACAGGCTTCAATGCCTTGGGGTTGACTTGATTGTCGTCAAATCAACGACTGGAATAGTTTTAGATTTTTCATCTCGCTTTAACTTTTTGCAAGACTTCTCGCCGTCCGTTCCGGTAAATTAAGATCCAGTAAAATCAAGTTTCGGACGTGGTGCTTGTTGGGGGTCACATAGCGACCGGGTTCGTGATGAGAAATTGACAGTGCATGATCACCATCGACGCAGCGATAAATAGAATTCTCACACGGCGATCGCGACGAGCATAGGCGTTGGAAGGCTTCGAAATCTTCATTTGCTATCCTCAGACGACCAACATTGAGCGAAGCGATATGGGATTCTGGCCAATGGATGACTGATTTCATTGATTGCTCTCCTGATTGCCAGCGTAAAGAAGAATGTGCTGCCTTCACCGAAGCTCGATTTCACCCAAATCTATGCCTCCATGTTGATGGACGATCTTGCGAACGATCGTCAGGCCAGCCCCAGTCCCTCCTCCATATTGGTCTTGGGTTAGCAAAACGTATTGAAATCTTGAACACACGCTCCCAAATGTGAGCGGGATGCCATGCCGTTGTCACGGACAAAATGCAACCTGAGAGGCCGTCAGAATCTCCATTGCCTGATTTGGGCACAGCCGATTTCACCCACTTCCTCAGCTTTGTCGTTGTACTTGATTGCATTGGTTAATAGGTTGGTCAATACCTCGCTGATTTGTGTGCGATCCGCAATCCACCATTTGGCATGGAGCCTGACATCCGAAAATCGATTGAGCTTTGCGGTTGGCTAATCTTAGAACTATCAATCGTTGTTCCACCAACTCAGCCAGGGTCTTGGGGTGCCTGGAAAGTTCAAATGCGCCCCAGCTGTGGAATAATGTTAAAAGCGAAGGATCAGATCTTCCATTGGTTGAGGAGCGCACGAGGTAGCTAATTGTCTACACCAGCAGTTGTCCAAAGCACTTCCGCATAATCTTCAATCAAAAAATTAGGAGTAATGTGAATGCCGCTGTAATGGCTCTTTTGAGGTCATTGAAGGAGATTGCAACGTATTGCAAACGAATCGAGCCTCAAATATTGCTTCGCTCAGTTCTTAGATTTTACATTTGCCAGGTCTGCCGCCTGTTTGAGGAATCTTGCTAACGATCAAAGCGCGTAATTCGGCCAACAACTTTAGTTCACACGGTTCCATAGGCAAGCCGCACCTTGCAGTGTTTCCTTCCACTTGTTGAATGATTGCGCGGCGATAAGGTGACGATCCCGTTGCTGGCTAACCTCGACAGGCTTATGGGGGTTGCCAGCCCACGTCCACCGTTTCAATCACCTCTGGGCGGAACCAGATGACGAAATCCTGATGGAATTGAGAAGATTTTCCAGAGCTAACACCCACTGCAACGGCCTTTAACGATTGTTGCAGCGGGAGATAAAGGGCGAGAGAAGCGATCCGGTTTGAAACATGTTGTCCTGCATCTGCGTTTGAATCCCAAGGCCGCGCAGGCCAGGCCATTCAACTTGCTGGTGGCGTTTGAACCACACCAATACTATGGATCTGCCGTACAGAAAATGGCTCCTGTTGCCACTGACGAGTCAAAGCAAGGCTTTCTCTAGTTGGATGGAATCCTTTGATAATCTGCTTGGATGAGATAGCGACTCGACCAAGGCTTGCTTTGCAGAGATTCCAATGCTCAGCTTATAGGACAAATCTTGATGTCTACACGACTTGCTGAGGTCAGTGACATCACTGCCCATAAACTCGCCACATGATTCGCAGGATTAGAAGGGCAACATACGTGGCCTTGAATGGATGACAGCATCAAACCCCATAGTTTTTGAATCTTGGATCAAGGAAATCGACATTGACGCTGGCGACTCCCATGTGTTGAGATATTCCAAGTGCAATGGAAGACACTACGGAGCAGCGCGAAACTCAAATCTGATGGCTCCTCATCAACGGGGTTTTTGCGCTCAGAACCCAGGGCGACTGTGTTATAGCTAGAGTCCGGAATTAAGGCGTAGCCAGTTGAGTGTATAAAGTTGTTTTGCCTTGAACTGGAATATCGCTTAGCGGGTAGCGTTGGCCCAGCATAAGGCGTGAGCCCTCTGTTCGTCTTCTGCGATGACTTCTCCAGCACCACGGCATTCAACTGAGTAGACCATAATGCGATCGATCCAGTGAATCTTTTTGACTTCTTTAACGACCAGCTCGCACATCTTCAGCAAGCTAGAGGATTTCTGTATCTTTGTTATCGTGCTTTTACTCCCTGATGCAGTTCGGAATAGTCTTTTCGTTGCTTTGATCTTGAGGTTCTAATTCTAAAAAGTAACCAATGCATCTTGGCGGTGGAATATTGCCATCGAAACATCAGCAGCTTGCCTCGTAGGGAAATAGCAAGTATTCCAATGGATTCACATTTTCCGTTATCTTCGCTAAGGCATTGACGCTGAATTAGCAGCCAATCTTGCTGGGGAGCCAACCAAAATGGATAACGGGCTGTTCTTAATAGTTCTTGGGCGATGGCCAAGGGATTTTCAAGTGTGTTCCCACTACTTGGACAATTGATCAAGCCTGGGCTCCTGCGCACCAAAAGAGCGCCATGGGGCTGAATAGCCCCGAATGTGAAATTGGTTCGCGATTCACAGGTGGACAGACCATTGGTTACTGCGATCATACTGTTTTGCGTTATAGCTCTACTTTGCTAATCAAACTTGCCAAGGGCGATGGGGCGAGGGAAAATATTCTTCAAACTTCCGATTTCCGATTGTATTGCGCTAAGTTTGTAGGCAGAGTTCTCGGAAAAATAAGGACGCAGCGTATTCGGGACCAATTTTGTCTCACTAGTCCACCATCTGCAGAATAAAGCTTTCTGTGTTTGTCTTTAATTTACTTCTAACAGCCAGGTTTTGCAGGAAAATTTCAGATTATATAACAGGAGAGCTCAAGAAGATGAAACGGTTGAAGTTGTTCAATGGGCTTGTCCTGGCATTGGTGATTGAACACCATCCAAAACCTTCTGGATGTGATTTCACACCATACGGAGACAACCATGGCATTGGAAACAAGGCTCAAGCAACTGCAAGGACATTGAAGGGAAGGCCCAGGGAAACCCTCGGCAAAGTGACAGATGATGAGCAGAAACAAACTAGCTGGCAAGGCGAAGCAGCCAAGCCAAAAGCGTGCACGCTATCGAGGATGCAAAGAGCTGGACCTGGCCTGGCACTGATCCTTGATCTGGGCATAGGCGAGTCACCCGGGTGCTACCAGGGGACTGACTACCACTATCTCCATATTAATTCCCCAAACATTCGAAGCAATGTTATGCTTCCACTACTCTCTAGTTCTTTCTGGTCTGTTGCGGGTTTCATTGCCGCGTCCTTGGTTTTGGGCGGAGATCGCTGGTTCAGCCGGCCGGCCATCGGCCCAATTCCTGTTCCTGGTCTTCATTGTGATGGCCTTGATCTCATTTCTACGGGTCGTCGCAGCCGGCGCAACCCAATCCATTCAGGTTCTGCTTTGCAAATCCAGCCATTTGGGCGTTTGCGGTCGTGCCACCAGCCCTGGCCGGCCATGGCTCGAAACGCTGCTACCTAGCTACTGATAGAAAGCCATAATTGAATGATCTTTCGTCATTCAAAGTTTCTATGCTTTCGTAAACACTACCACCTTGGAGATCAATGATTACCCATTCAACGAATTCGTCCAGTCAATGATGAGTTTCCTGTTCCTCGCGGCAGCATCTCTCAATCGCGGGCCCTACTGAAGCTTCATCCTGCTCCAGTGATCTGCAGCCAAGCCCCCAGCCTGCTGCGATCAGTCAGCCCACGTGTGTTGATTGTTGTTCGGAATCAACAAAGCCACGGCTGCATCCAAGGAGCTCAAAGAAAAACCCAGGGAATCCAATTGGCAAAGCACGGGTGACGGGTGACCGTCTCGCTGGCTATGGCCAAGCAAGGCGAAGTTATATGTCCGCAATGCGTTGAAGACGTCAAGGACGCGGGACCGGTTGGGCTAAGTTCCAATCGGGGATCCTGATCCCAGGTCTGAAGTCCGTTGAACTCTCTGGTTCCGCCATGGAATTCGTCAGATCCAGGCGGACAACTGACCAATGGGCACCCGCTTCAACTACCGCTTGCAATGGCACACTGATTGTTGAGGGTTTTTCTTGGCAACAGGCCTTTTCTTGCAACGGACTTTCGAGCAACTCCACACCTCACTGCCTTGAGAGAAAGGTAGTTCACTATTGAAATTCCGCATGGCTTACGAACTTGATCTATGACATTTCCTCAGCCCAACACCCATGATCTTGATGTTGAGTGTGCATGAGACACAGCCGTCAAGATCTGCCGATCGCTGACCCTCCGCAACTTGATCGCCTATTCCCTTTAAGCTATCGTGATATTTCGGTAACTGTGCCAGGTTTTGTGGCTTCACCCAGCGGGACGGCTCAGGCCCTTTTCAACCGATTGCCTTGATTAACGATTAGGACCAAACCTGATCGATGGTGCCTGAGGCTCAGCAGGTTCCTTTGGAAACTGTTGCCGGATGAGGACGCTCTGTTTCTGTTGGGAAGCGCTATTGCGAAAAAGATTGTCTCTCCAACATCGCTTGGCGGACTGTTCGGCCACGTCTCCTCAAGGCTGGGGTCGCGTTCAGGGCGATCTGTGACTTGTTCACGGACCACCTGCGCTTTGGTTATGAACATGCCAAATTCAATGAAGACGCATGGCAGGCCTATCAGGAAGGCTCCGGTGGTCGTTCGTGTTTTTTGCCCACCTTGCTGTAACCTTCGCCGATGCATGAACATTTCCCGGCGCGCTATTGCACCGGTTCTTTGGGTGATATCGGCATCCCGGCCGAATGATGCCGGCCCATGGACTTTTTTCTGGATGGTTTGAGGCGTGCCTTGATGGCCATTGGATTACACCTTCGATGCCAACACAATACGCCCCGGATTCGGCCCGACGTTCTCATCGCCCGTGGTCGCGATGCGGCTGATGTACCGATTACCCATTCCTGTGGCCAAACGTGCTGCGGGCTCAGCGTCGTCACAGACGAATGGAATGATGATCCCCTGCCCTGACCGGTTCAGACCTGACCGCTTCAGGGCGTGCGATTCTGGGATGATGGAAATGGAGGTAGTGATAAAAATGGAGAAGCCATGCCGTTGAGGACAAGACCAGAAATTAGTCATCCATTGATGAGCTAAAGGATCGACCTTGATGGCGTTATGCCTCGAAGTTGATCTGTGGTATCCAAATGGGGTGGAGCTTTGGCGCATGATCACCGTTGTCTGCTATTTCGCAAACGAACCGGCTGAATTCGATACCCATTGGCTCAGGGTAAACCAAAGTGGTTGGTATCGTTGATTTACTTTTAGCAGATACTTACAGGATTTTTTAAGCAAGTTAGCTCAGAAGTTCAAAGCCTATTGCTGACTGTTTCTGCCCTCCCTGTCATACATTGATTGTCGCATCCATTCCACATGGAATGCGATTCACAATCGCGGAGTTGACATGGTTTAGGTGACAAGGCTCAAGGCCACGCAAAAGGACATGAAAGGCAAAGTTCAAGAAGCATTTGCCAAAGCTACTGGATAGTGAGCAAAAAAAAACCAGTTAGCGGCCAAAGCGAAACAAGTCAAGCCCAAGGGGAGGCATTGCAGTTGGGATGCGAAAGGCTAAGTGCCTGGCGGTGCCACCTAAATTGTCTTTCTCTTTTGGATTGCCCTTCAGTTTCTTTCCTATGTTCTTTGATCATGATTTTAAGCCCTCTGGCCTTTTCCAGTAAGGGCACAACCTACCTTGTAGGCCTGTGCATACGATGGCACAATCAATTGCAAGATGCCAAAGGGTGTAGCTTGTTCGTGGTTGCTATTCTAAACCTCCGCCGTTACTGCTGTGGCTTATGCCCCCCAAATGCCTGGGCAGACGGCTTCAGGTCACCCACGATGATACGGAGTTACATTATCCAGGTACCAGGCATGGATTTGCCTTGTTCAGGGCTTGATGGTCAGCCAAGGACTTCGACCCCAACAGCAAGAGCGAATTCAAGCACCCAACGGACATGATGGAGAAAAGCATGCTTGTCCAGGCGGTATAACCCTCTGTTTCAAGAAGTTGAGCAATCTCTGGAGCGGGCAGTGGACTGATCACTGTGGTGAAAAACCCAGGAAAGGATGGATGAAGCAATCTTCTGGACTAATTGCATTAACCAGCGTCTTTTTCCACTTTCTCGAGTGATTCGTCCTGCTTCATTATTCTTTTGTTTTTCTGGTTCGTTTGCGGTCAATTGCCGCAGTCCTCGGTTTTGGTGGATCGCCGCTCAGCCGCTGGCATGCGCCAGATCCTCTTCCTTTGTGTATCCTCGATGCTTGCCTTGTTCTTCCTTCCTGACGGGGCCGTCGCAAGCCTGGGCTGAACCATCTTGAGGCCCTCAGGTTCTCTAATTGTAGCTTTGCCTATCAAGTTCTAGCTATGAGATTTGCTATCAGCAGGGCTCATCGCTTCTGCCAATTGCTGCGCCAAGATCCATTCCATTTGCCTTTGGATCACATCAACACTTCTGGGGGACATTCCAATGATTCTTTTTCGAGGACTCTTCATTCAACGTTGAGTTACTGTTTAGGTGGCTTGTTGTCAGTTTCAATCTTTTTTCTGCACCTCTCTTCCCAGTGTTTGATGCATCGACGCCACCCAACCCTCCACAACCAACCCCCCATTCTGATGTTGTTTGTTCTAACAAAGCCAAAACAGTTGCAAAGGTGTTGAGGGTAAGATTCAGGAATCGATCGGCCTCGTTCCACTGGTGATGAGGGTTGATACGCCCTAGCCGGTTAAGGGCCAAGCAGGCGAAGCCAATGCCAGGGATACAAGGCTGAACACGCTTACGAGCAAAGCTGGCATGGGCTTGATTGTGCCCATGTCCTTTCACGAAACCAGAATGGTCCGGTGTGGTGCGTTCAGGCCACCATTCGGACCCATTGATCGTTCGGTCGCATGTCAGTCAACGAAACAAGAACCCACCAGCCTTTGCCATGCGTACTCAATATTATTTCCGCTCTAGTCTTGATGGATTTCATTCGAAACCTGACGGACTCCTTGGATTGGCTGTCCCACTCGGTGATGTCAATAAAAACCAGTTATCCATCTTTCTTAGATGGACGTTTGGGCCATTGCGATTGGGTTCTTCAACCTATGGCTGGATTGCTGCAACACAGCGATCAAACATGGCACAGATCAAGGCCAACCCTTCTGCCTGGCCTTATGAGGCAACCCACCTGGGTGTTTCTCAAGCCGCACCCTGCCAAGCGTTGAGGGCGCTGACATCCGCTTCGTTTACTGGAATGTAAGACCTGTGCACGAAAGCCATGAAAGGCAGCGGCCCATGGCAGAAATTTTGGCTAGCTGGCGGAGGAGGCCTTGTTGCTCAAGTCTATGACGAGAACCTGCTGGATGAGATTATCGTGCGATAGGTTCCGTTACCTTATGCAAGGAAAGCCATCTATGCCACGTCAAATCATTTCTCCAGCTGAAACATCGTAGGCGTCAACAATATGGACCGAGGTCCTTGTGGAACATTCGCTTATGAGTCCCAACCTGAGGAAACATGGGTCGTTTGTTTGAATCGCTAACTTTGGGAATGGCTGTTTTTGGTAACAAACGACCTTAACCTGTGAACTTAGTTCATAGCCAGTTGGCTTCCGCTGCATAAATTCGCCATCGGACCATGACGGTTGTTGCCGTGAGATAGCTGCGCCATCTTCCGGCAAGGAACGCTACCATTCGGCAATTCTTCAGGTTCTTGCCACGCGGCCGATTGGAGATGAATGATTCAACGACTGAAACTCTGAGGGATTCCTCAAGAGTATCCTCATTGATCGGTGTTGCAACAGACTCCAGGCCCAACGGCGACAAACAGAAATCTTGAACCTTGCAAGTTTCTAAACGCTGCATTCCGGCGTTTAGCATTCGCATCCCCCCTTTTGAGATAGCATAGGACGAATGTCCCCGCATTGGCCAGTTTCATGAACTTGAGCTGATGTTAATGGATACGAACACCGCTTCCTGGATGATCATTTTGCCTTGGCGGCAAAATTGCGTACCGAATACGGCCGCTTTAGATTTACTGCCATTATTCTATCGTAGAGCTCCTCAGTTTGGTTCAAGGAGCGGGACTATCTGGATTGATGCCGGCATTTTCACATAAGATCTTAATTTCGTCCAAATCGTTTGATCGTCGGGTCGCAAAGATTTCTCTGAGATCATCAGTTCTGCGGACGTTGCCTTGCCACCGTCAAGCAGGGTACGCCCCAAAGGCGTAACTTTGCCTTGACCTGATCTGCCGGCCGGATCGGAGTAGAGTTATAAAGCGATGACAATCGTTGCCCCCGGCACGCCGCGAGTTCAACTGCAAAATCTGCAGCCCCAATTCCGCTGCTTGCCCCGGTGACAATCGCGACATCTCTTCAAATCCATCGTTATCACGCTGTTTTTGATAAAGGAGGTGTGTTGCCGTTAGCCTTCACAAGAAACTTGCCCCAGTTCTGTCCTGCATTGCGAGCCCGTGAAGGCCTTGCCGCTTTCCGCCATAGAATTCAATTCCGTATGAGGCATCCCTGCTGGATTCTGTGCCAGATTTCTGCTAGATGTGTTGCTTGAAATGGACGTGCTTTATTGTTGTTGGATGCGATCACCACGCCTAGGAGGATGAAACCCTGAAACTCTGTCCACTACGTTGATTGATGGGTGTTGATGTGTTTGAGATTCCCATGGAATTTTCATTGGTAGTCAGTTACAAACGAGTCATCAAGGAATCAGCCAACAAAAGGATTTTCGCCTGCCTTTTCTTTTTGGTAGCTGCTGAAATGCGCTATAGCGTATGCCTTTGTTGGCCATTGAAAAAGCATTGGCACGTGGCGGAGAATTAGGCTCTGCTTGATGTTGATTGAGTTTCATTGTTGACAAAACTCAAAGAATTCGGTTTCGAAAAGTTCCGCCCATATCTGAATGGCTTGATTTCCACCAGAACGGAAGTCAGCCTGAGAGTTTTGTCGGGGCTGGTTGATTGAACATCATTTCGGTGTCTACGGGATTCTTGCGATGGCACAGGCACGTTCTGGATTACTGGTGAAGACTGGAACCCCCCAAGCCGTAGGGCAGATTCATTGGCTAACTTGATGGGCTTCAGTTTTCGTTCTTCAACCACATAAACACCCGTAGCCACGGGTCCGAAGAGTTCATTGGTTCATGAGCTTGGGCAGCCATTGGGAGTTTACACCCAGTCCAGGTGGTTGGATTAAAGAATGCCCTTTACGATTTCTGGTCGGCCCTCACGAGAATGGGACTGTTGCCCCTGCTTCGATGGTCTTTCTGTACTTGATCATCGAGTTGTTGGTGCGGCCACTTTCGGACGACAATGGGCCTAAACATCGGTTTTAGGGTCCATTGGATCCCCGAAGCTTCATGGATTCCCAGCCCCACTTTTCAAGCCCATTGATGGGAAATTTGCTCTGCTACTGTTTTGGACAACAATTCATTTCGCTTGGAGGCGACACCATGATGATCCTGGTATTTTGCCATTCACGTCCTTGATGGGCCAGTTCTACTGCTAAGTACCAAAAGGGGTCTGGCATTTCTTCCGGACCACCCCAATTAAAAAACGCAATTCATTGCCCTCCCAATTTTCCAGAACGGGGAAGGCTTTTATATTCTTTTTCAGCCAGCGGAAGCAAAACCGAAACTGCCGGCACTTTCGGCTTGGGGCCTTGTTTAATGGACACACCCACGGTACCGGGCTTTGTGTGCGAATTAAACCGCGTTTGCATTTTGATTCGGTGGGGGGAATCAAGCAGATTTGTTAAAAAAAAAAACCCCCCCTCTGGCCCCCAGGGGGACCCGGGAATCCCTCCTCTCCTGTTGTTGAAG
>Ga0163217_1073452_pt1 | contig 13987 bp, 8 predicted proteins | sample SynspAceP_FD_185933 | JGI IMG/M metagenome (GOLD analysis project Ga0163217, IMG submission 185933) | Saline lake microbial communities from Ace Lake in Antarctica - Synechococcus sp. Ace-P (PacBio error correction) | ecosystem: Environmental > Aquatic > Non-marine Saline and Alkaline > Saline ... | reverse complement strand
TCAGATATGGCTTGATGCGCGCTTCGTCTTTGGCTTCAGCATCGAGCGAGGCGCCTTGTGTCACGGACAATGCCGACCCCAACAGCGAATTCAAGGATACCGCGACATCGCTGTTTTGTTGCCATGACGCGCATCAATCTTTTCCGTCGTTTCTTCGGTCGCATCCGATTCATGCCATCAACGAACATCCGCAGCCATCTGCGTCGGAACGCCCGCTGACATGGGGGCTGCAAGCACCCATATATTCCAAGATTCTGCATCACATTGCGAATGGTGCTGCGCTTGCCTCTTTCGCTGAAAATACGGGTCAGCGTCGCGACCCAACAGGGTCCCCATTGGCCATATTAGCCTTCGACCACGCGCGGAAAACTTCAGCGAGCGATCATTTCATTTTTCTAAACTTGTGGTGCTTGTCCATATAGTCAGAAGTATGTGCGTAGGGGGCAATCAATCGGGGTTGCATCGGCCGCAACGCAGAGTTATCCCAAAGCAAATGAAAAAGATTACCTATGCGGCCCCTCTGTCGGAAACTTGATGAATGCGTGCGTGTCGATTGAACCGGCTTTACCAAACACGCGAAGGATCGGCCCTGATTCAAGATGCGACACCATGCTGTGTATCAGGCACACATCGAAGACCGCGATGCCCCGTTTATCAAAGGGCTCCGGTCTGGTTGGCGTCACCGCCGAAATACGCATGCTGCGCGCGCCACAACACCTATGCGCCGCGAGGCCGCGATGGCAAAACAAGGCGTGCGCACCGTTGAAATTCAGCGTGCTTATTCGGTCGTGGCTCCTGCGCGCCTGTGTGCGATCGCAGTGCTTGGCGATAAACGCATGATCACCATCGACTGCGACGTGCTGGCAGGCAGACGCGTGGACACGTTGTGCGTCTATCACGGGCGATGAGGTCGCATGAAAGCTTCGCGGTAAACAACTCATGAGGCCGTGATGTCTCAAGGACGCTGGTTGATCCTGGTTCGCGGCGATCAGCTGTGTATTTAGCTGGACAGCCCGGCTACGCCTCGACTACCCGAGGATCCCGAAGCGGCGGTTGACGTAACTTTATCATAACAGCACTGCCAAATTGATCGGATCCAGATGAGCCCGAACGGCTCTAACTATTCACGCGACAGATGACCAGCTGATAGACCTCGCTGAAAAGGGCGTGCAGAGCTGTGAGATGCAAAAAAGGCGCCACCGGCATACGCCAATTTACTGGCGACAGATTTTGGTTCGGCCACAACCGGCAAACTTGCAAGAAAGACAGAGCTTTTCGCCCCTTCGGCTGTCTCGTCAAAGGTGCTCCGAGATGAACCTGGGCGAACCTGAAGAAACGAAACACTTTCATCGGCAATGCCGCATCAAAGCACGTTGCGCAGTCGACGGCAACAGCCTCCCTCCTTGCGATGAGTTCCATGCATAAGTCGAAAGCGCTGGACGGTGCCCTCTGTTTACACTGCCCTTCCAAACGGCCGGAACGGCGTGATTTCTATGGCAATGACCGAACCATAAATGTGGAAGAGGCAAAACGCCCCAATCCGTCTGCTCGGTTCTGCCACATTGTGTTGGCTGGCAGACGGCCCGAAAAGAGATTTGAAGGCGTTAACGGTTCCCTCGTTTGGCCAATCCGTGCGGAAAATCGGTCATGGCTACGATCCATGTTCCAACCGATGGGCACAACCAAACCTTCGGCGAAATGTCGCCACCGGAAAAAACGCAATCAAGCACCGCGGATGCTTCGCCAAACGAATTTCTGCCTCGTTTATTGAGATGGCGTCAGGCGGCTTTGGCCTTTTATCCATTGGCTGTTTGCTGATGCTAAATCCCTATTGTGACTTTAACAGCCTGTTAGGTCGCTCAATCGACCAACAGCGCTTGGCGTACGCCTTATCTGTCAGATACAGAACGCGGCGCAGGCCGAAAACCCAGACGTGTTTGAACGCGTCTTTCGCGGGCACCCCAGCTGTTGGATGGACCTGATGTCGTCGAGACAGTCATGCCGCAATTCGGCGCCTTTGGCCAACAGCTAAGACTGGAAATTTACCTTAAAGCGAACCAGGCTCGGTCGAGGCGATCGCTCGCCGCTTTCCGTAGGCCGCGTTAACCGTTTATGGGATACAGGCACTGACGGCGCTGACCTGAAAAGGCGTGGGCGAATCATACCATCCAAGGGGACTGGCAGGTTCCGATATGCCGCACGACATTCGACCGTTCGTTCAGCTTTGGAATTCTTATTCTTGGGCGTCAGACCAGACTTGGTCGACTGGCAGCCGAACTGAGCAGCCTATCCCTTGCATAGACCAATGTCGTTTGTACATTTGAGCGATCAGAACAAGGACACCGCCTTGGGATCGCTTACCATCGAAAGCTTCGCGGGCTTCCCATGTATGACCTGTGCCGTTCTTAGCAGCAACCCAAGATATTCGCGGAGAGGTGGGTTATTGCCCATCTTACGCAGGTTCTAAACTCATCGCGCGACGGCGCCAATCGCGCATAACTCATCTATGGCAGGTACGGGCGATTATCTGGGTATCGGCCCCGGTGCCAGGAGTTTGACCCAGAATGGCAATCGATTGCGACCGAATGCTCAGCAACCAACGCTGCTCGACGCTGAGCGTAGTGGAGCACAAAAACCCGCGAGCTGCTTACCACCGAATCAAGGCAGCGAGTTTTTATGATGGCCTGCGCTGAAAGAAGTTTACTTTCATACGACCCTTCGGTGCCCCCTATCGACACAAAAAAATCACCCAGATGCAAGACATCGGGTTATATTTCTAGCTCATGATCAAGCTTTGTCACTGATCAAGGTTTTATTGTGCTGATACGTATCCTGCCGAGCTATTTCCATTAAGAACCGACAACGTTGCAGAGTTCGTCCAGCTCATCCATGGTGTGTAATGCAGTACCATCTGGCGCTTCCTGCCAGGTTTATGTCAGCGTTTACTTTATGCCAGACTTGCCGAAAAGATCGCTTCAAAGTGCGCGGGTGTCCGCATCTTTTCCACCAGTCGGTCGAGCGGTGCGTTTTTCGACACACCATTTTGCCTGATGCTCTTCTTAACAAGTCGGCAGCCCTACGACAGCCGCCGCAATAATTGCTCGCAAGCTTTTTCGGGGTTCTTTACGGAACAAGGTCCGTGGTGTCCAGCCGTCAGATCACCCTGCCGCACCAATCCAGCATCATTTTCAGGCAGTTCCAAAAAGCCGCAGTAAGTTTCGCAATTGCTCGCTTTTACCCAGGCTTCGGCCATTTTCCTGCGTTGCCGAAACGGTCCATAGCTGGCGATAACCCTGCAGCCTCTCGATTCGAGTTTGAGGTCCGCGCGCTGAATGTTTTCGATAATCGCGACTTCAGACTTCGACGTCGGTAAATTCGGGACAATAAGATCGGCAGCTGGGCAGCTGTTGCCATTGCGACGCACGCAGCGCCGTTTCCCACAACGATCTGAATGTTCCGTTCCTCGTCGACGTGCGCACGTCAGCGCTGGATGACCTTTTTCTCGGATCGACTTCGCAAGATCCTCCAGATCCTGTGGATCAACCGCTTCGCGGCTCTCCGGGTTAGGAGAATTATTTTCGACGGAACATACTGTTTCCGCTTGCCCTTTCTGATCCACTTTTTTGTCTCCGCTACATCTGCATCAAAGCCGACAATCGCGACCCAAACCGGCGTCGTTGTCTCTATCTGCCATTGCCTACCCCTTATTTAATACATAATTCGCCAGACTTCTCGCGCGAGATCGCGATACGCTTTGGCACCTTCGATCCCTATCATAGCTAAAAGAACGGCATCGCGTACTTGGTGCCTCGCTGACGGCCCGGGGGGGAAAAACCAATTTTTTCCCGGGGGCCGAGATACAGTTCTTATACCAGTTCACCCAGCTTTACTTCGGGCGTCCTGCTACCTGTGTGAGACAGCATTATTCGGCCATATACATCGTTCAAAAGACCCCTCATTCCCGGAAGATCTTTATTATCGTTTCGCTGACCTCTCGGATTGTAAGCATAAAGTGGAGAGCCCTTCCAGCAAAAAAAATTCGCTTTGCAGTGGGACAAGAACTGAATGCGCCCGATATCGCTTTCACGCAAACAGATTCAAACGTGGGGGGCAGTCATTAAGATAATAGTCAAAGGCTAAGCTGTCCATTTGGTTTGACGCAATGCGTCATGCAATAGAAAGCTTCGTTTCACTGTTAGAGATTTAGCTCATATAAGCCGAACTGAGATCGACCGTTCGCGAGCAACGATGTGCAGGCCTTCCGTCCGTTGACAATGATAACTTGGTCCACATCGATATCTTCGAGGCAGCAGTTCGTTATTTGTAACTCTCTATCATCGAGTTCGATACCAAAACCGTTGAGGCATTCCCTGCGAATCAATGTCGATCACGGAGACGCGTTGCTTTTGCTCACTAATCGGCAGCCAAATTTAATCGTCGTGTGGTTTCCCCCCCCCACAGAACGGGCCGTTTGGCCCCCTTTTTTTTTTTCCTGTCGCTAAATCGGCAATAATTCTTTGCCTGATGCCAACAGTCAGGACATGATTATTTCCTTGAATCTTAAGGATTGCAGCTGAGATGTCGCTTACTCGGATCGCTCGTAAGGATAGGCCCCACTTCAATTTCGCGCTTATGCTCCTCGCGCCATTCGCCTTTCGGAAGAGCGCTATTCAGATGGTCATATGAAGGCTGGCAAATCCCATTAGGGTAAGATAGATCAGCGAGCGCTCGTGCGCTAGCAATCTGCAGATATCGGCTCTATTGATTCAATTCCGTCATTTACCACCGACGCGCTGAGATTAAGCTCACTAATTGCGTTGCAGCAGAAAACCACTTTCTTGATCGTTTCGCAGGGTGAACCTAGTATCCCGTCCTCTTGCGTGCCATCCAACGCAATTTATTGCAGGGACCCGCCGCCGCTCCAATCGACATGGTTTGCCGTTGGTGCGGTGCCGTTAAAGCTGGAATAGAATCTTGGAATATGCCATCCCAAGTCGACACGCTTGCCTGGGAACGAGGATTGATCTTCACTGTCCACTTTCTTTACGGACCGGCAAAAATGCTGAAAGCTTATCAATGTTTCACGTGAAACACGCATCTATCCGATCATTATGCTGACTTCTTTCGCTGTCACTTTTAGATGTGATAGTACAGTGTGTTAGGCAGATGATCATCATCCAATCCCGGGCGCTTGCGAAAGTTTCGTCCGGGAAAGCGATAGTTTCTATTTCAGTTTCATGACAACATTCTATCACTATAATCAAATTCAATAGGATAACATGTGTTCGTCCTTCTGTAAAGGTCTATATCCTCTTCTGCCGCACAATGTAATGTGCGTTACAGTGCGTCGCGTTCGACCTGTTCGGGGGCCGAATTTGGGCTTCGTATATCTCAAGCTCGGGCCTAATTCTTTATGAGTTGTTTCAACGCACACTAGGAACGCCAGAAGCTCAAAGCCTTGTTGGAACCCATTCTTGACTAACTTAATCAGCAGACTCATGTTTAGAGGCGTAGCAGACTTGTAAGCATATCCATAGGGTCTTCGATTTTGCCATCTAGTATGAAAGCTCTCGATCCGTCCGACGCGACACCTAATGCCATAGCATCGGCGTCAATTCTGGTCTGCATTATCCGCAAGCGAAAGGCGGAATTCGGTCGCGATGGAACATCGGAAAGGCTCGTTTACACCCCGCTTTGTAGGTCATCACATTCACCCGATGTAGCTTTTCGACCGGCTTAAAAACGGTAATTGCTCGCTGTGCCAGTAGCCAGCGTTAACCCAGCGCAATCCTTGCGCGGGCCTCTTCCATTAACCCGTTGTTCTAGATTGACCCGCCAAGAAAAGGCCCGGCACGCTTCGCACGGCGAGGTCAGGCAAGGGCCCGAGGGTTCTACGTAGTGATTCATGATAACCAGGCTGGGATAGCTTCAACCGCCGCTCTAATCCAAACCATAGACGACGTACTCATGCGCACATCTCGGGTAAAATGAGAAATAGCGTTCGATTAATGTGTGCGTTCAGCGCTCAGGCTCTAGAAAACCTGATGAGAGTTTTATCGGCAACTTCGACCTTATCCTGATTGAGTGCAATAGACGGGGCCATCCTTTAATGACCGCGCAACAGCGGAAAGCGCGAGGTTGCTGCGAATAGTGTGCGTTTTCTATGTATGGGTTGATGCGCAAGCAATCTGGCGTGATGTCGCTTTAACAATACGGAAAAGACAGTCAGGCATCCCTGCTGGAATTTCAAGTTCTCCCAGTCAATGGTTCGACATCTAGCGCGGGGCGTTCGTCTTCAAACGCCCAAGTGCAGTCAATGAATCATACGTTTTGCGAGATAACGGAGCCCTATGCCATTCGGCCACAGGGTGACACATCACGTATGAAATAGAACGCGCGAAGGACGTGCTGTCGAAACAACCGACCGCCGCAAATTTCAATCCATCGACAGTACAGTCCGCTACGCCCGTTGTAACGATAGTCTGTGGGATTCGCCTCAATATCCAAGATTGCTTGCTTTCGGTCTTGAAGATTTTCGCGACGAATATGGCAGCGATCTTGCCTTGGGGCGCGGTCCTGTCGGCTGGCCCTTGCACGATTAAGATAAGAAGACGAAACTGAATGCGGCCTTACCGCAATCGCCCCTCCCGCCGTCCAATCGCGTCAATTCGCGGCCAAGTGCCCTTTTCCCATCCGCCATTGCAGGTACAGGACATTCGCCGATTCCATGCGCGACAATTGTTATCAAAGCGGGACTTGCCTAAACGATGCCTACGCGATGCGCAGCTCGCCTGGCATGCACTCACAATAACAATACATCAAAAAATGTTTTCAGTAAATTTCAATCTATTACCCAAGCAAAAAGATCAGAAGATTACACTTCTAGCAGATTTTACCACGTTCAATCCGAACCAACCAAGCTCAAGCGCAAGATATCGAATGCGCTTCTTCTGACGCTATATTCTATTGATCAGGCCCATGATCAGTACCAATCATCGCAGATGCCAGACTTCGGCAGATTTCAGCAGCAAACGCGGATGCGTCCAATGCGTGGCCAACGGCGTGTCAAGCTCCGACACTGAGAAATTTCTTGAATTCTATCAACAGTTCTTTACCGCCTGCCCGTGACACTGATATTCCCCTTGGGTTCGTCTATAAGATCCCTTCGGGCCAAGATATATATCGGGGATAAGAGAAACAGGAAGCTCATCGCCTTGCTCAACAATAAGACCCGTAGTCTGTGTTGAGCATCTAATGTTTAGCCTGCGGTCAATTCGATCGCTTCAACCTCTTCGGCGCTTTCGTAGAGCCATATCAAGGAGTTTGCAGGTATCCGCCTAGACCATCCGGACTCATGATACACGCGTCGTGCCCGCAACAGCCGAGTGGTGATCGCAGATCGCGTTCCCCAGAGCATTTCAGTAAAGTCACTACCAGCATTCGGGTCGTTCGTTCAATAGCGACCTCAAATCCGGTTCTGATTCGTTCGCGGTGTGTGTACCTGCGAGTTCTTTTGAATGTCGGCAATTCACCGCATAGAAGCGCATCATTCCGGCGGAAGACGTCCACGGGAGATCCTCTTCAGCAAAATGATGGTTACTTCAGCAGCAGCAGCGGCGCGTATTAGTTTTTCGGCCAGATTGTAATTGGCCCAATTGACCACAGACGCGAACGCTTGCTTGCGCTTGACTCAGTTCGCCTCGATCAATATCACCCAAGCCTTCGACCTGTGTGAGTCAATCTTACGTTCTCATTCGCTCGACGCTGTAAATTCTCCAGTTCGCGAATGCGAGCGTTGCGAGCCGGAGGGTAATCGTTAGCACAGCCCCACTACCCATTACTCCGTTATGTGCCAACTCTACGGTCTTCGCCTGTTAAACTGTTAGGCCCTTAACTGAAGAACCAAGCGCGATCAAGATTTGCCTCGCTTCGCTACACGCGCAGACCGCGCTGGCGCACGGTGGCAGGTGCGATCGTGGCATTTGCAGATTAAAAAGCACTGCCGGCCCGAAGAATACGAATGGAGCAACACCGGCCGGCCCCTGCTGTTGGCTGGCGAAATTATACCTATCCAATTCATTAACCCACTGAATTAATGAATATTTAGTTCATCGGTCGAAGAAATCGGAATTTGTCTTCGTTTTGCTTCAATTTCCCGCTCAGTATTCGATTGCATCCGTGGTACCATTTGGTTAGAATACGACGCTAAACAAGTCTTTGCAGGATCGATTTTATCACACAGTCTTCTTTCGCGTGCCGGACTTGAGGAATATCTCGCAGGGAGACGCTTGTCTGCGATCTTGCGATCAGCACGATTTCGATTACGCTCCTTTGAATTCTTCAAGATTGACTTTCGTACAGCGTGCTGCCGTATCGATCAGTGGCGTCCGGATTAGGTCAGCGACCGACTTCTTCAATATTACGCGCGGCACCAATAAACGCTTCGGACGTTTGCAGCGCGTTCCATTAAACACCACCGGTCAAAACCACGACCGATTGGTCCACAGTGTTAAAGGCCGCAGCCAACGGTTGAGCGATCAGCAAAATTACGTACGTCGCGGCTTGGTTCAAACAGGGACGGTTTTGCCTTCGATACCATTTCGGACACGCAACGTGACGTGGTCGCAGGTCGTCGAAGGTCGAGGAGACGACTCCCCTTTGACAAATACGCTTATCATTGGATTACTTCGGGCTTCATCGATACAGCAAACGATCAAATAGCACTCAGTGGTGTTCTTTTGATCGAATTAGGCGGATATTTTGCAGCAAAACGTTTTACCAGTCGATGGCGGCGTCCAGATCAAACAGCGCTGCTTACCGTGGGCATACCAGATCGATAATACGTGGCCGAGCGTCCTATCGTATGATCTCGACTCCATCGTTGAGACGTTGTCTGGATAAGCAGTGCGTAGGTTTCAAAAGCAACTTGTGCAGGCTTTTCGGTCCTCAAAGTTGATCTTGTCACGTCGGTCAAGCGCACAAAGTAGCGTTCGCTTATGCATCCGGCGCCGATGAGTCATCCTCGATCGTGTCCCCCCGTGACGCAGCGAGTGCTGGCGATCATCTCGGCGAACATAATATCATGGGCCAGGCAGGTTAGTGTTTCCTTCGAGGCGAGCGGGGAACGAAGCCGTCCTGCAACACTTACCAGCAACATCGCCAGAGATTTTTCCCCCCTTTCATCGGCGTTCGCGCAGAATCTGGAACATTCATCTCGCTTTACGCATCGTGATGCGTTTCGGATCTCAAGCTCTTCGCCATCGCCAAAAGATATCTTGCGTCTGCATTTAGTCCGGCAATGTTATAGTGTTTCGGTTGTCATGGGAAATATCTGTTCGGTCCACGGATTACGGGCCGGGTCGTGTTCATAAAACATGGGCATATTATACAACCCCGGACGGCGGTGCCAGCAACATACTCGAATTGGCGGTTTCGTCAATCAACTTAGAATTTCACGCGGACGAGAACATGTATGATATCAGCAGGAGTCGACTCGTTCAATCATCCTGTAACGTTTTCCGTTTAGGCTTCCATCACCCGCTGCAAAGGCCCGCAACGCCCGAAAAAGCACCGTGAAGCCGTCAAGCGCAACACAGTGGGCGCCTTTGTCCACGGCAACAGCGGCACCATCAACGATGCGGGCGTGAAACCAGCGCCAGCCCAAAGTTCCACGTTGCCGATCATCGCAGGACGCATGATGACTGTGGCGCTCTGAACTCCATTCATTTGAATAGGTCATGGGTCGGCCTGCCTACCTGCTCCGTATGATGCGGAGAAGGGCGACGGCGAATATAGAACAGCGCTGCATTCACAAAATGACGAAATGATTGGAAGCGATTTTTTACCCAAGGGTAGCGATGCAGCAGCGTCATTCAGACTTCCGTTTGGGTCTTCTTACATAAATATAAAGTAGAAAAGAAGAAAGATGATGATGTACGTAGGAACCATTTTGGGATTACTGTTTCATGTACTCGATTATCCAACTGTGTACTTCGTAAATCCTCCGACAGTGATAAAGTCACGGATGTCCAAATAAAATTAAATACTTCAGTGGTTATTCAGAAAAAAATCGGGATAACCTGTGTATGTTCTGTGAATATAGCTGGGATTAACTTCCGTGCAGGGGGATTTCGGATGTAATTTATGCCTGCCGATTCAAATCGTGAAAATTCGGCAGGAGGGCATGCGTTTTTCCGACGTTTGCGGACCCTCGCAATCGGGAAAAATCCCTTAAGAACTTTCCTAGCGTCGCACACAGGTTTTCCAATGCCGAACGCTCCATCTGCTCCGGCTCGTCGATCTGTTCACAGCTGCAACGGTTGTCCCTCACGATGTGAGCGCGTTCGCGCGAATTGATGAACAAATGATTAAGATGGCCCTCTGGAAGCGGCGCCCCCACTTGACATCGCCGATTACATGGTGCAGAGATGAAGCCCGCAAGGCAGCGACCAAGACCCCCGGGCGTTGGTACAGGGCTGCGATCAGGTGCTCGACCATCGCGTACGTTGCGTGTCGAATACCCGCAAGCCAGACCGAAGCGATGCGCAGCGGAAATCCTGCGGGGTGATCCATAGTATGTCTTGCAGCTGCGGTTATCGCGAACGGCAAACGACTGGCGCCACGATAGGTATCCGGTTTGCGGATGCGCGATCTTCGACGCGACTATATAGAAGACTACGTTGCGCGAACTGACAGTATCCAGCACGCGGTCAGGCCTATTAAGCTGGAGGAAGAAGGCGTTCAGTGATTCACCGGCATTGGAAGGATTTACTTTAATGTCCTGAGGGTTACCTTTGCTTGTGAATGTTGAAATTATTGGCGCACGGGTCTATCGCATTGGCCTTGCCCAAAAACCGCTACAGGATGTATCGCATCACCGATTGCCCATTCGAATACCCGCAGAATACAGGGCATTCGCTGAAAACGCTTGCATGCAAGGCGCCTATATCCGCTCACTGTCGCCGGAATATGCGCAAGTCTAGAGACGAGCGCAAAGGGTGATACGGGCAATGTCACGAGCCATAAGGAACCGTGATCCGAGATCGCTGGACATCATTACGGACCGTGCGTCTAGATTGTGCGGTTATACGATCACCTTTCGCGTGCGATGGCAATTCAGGGCGACAAACGGAGGCTACGGGCTTTATCGAAGAAATCTGAAACCTGGTGCGCCGATTTGTCGTCGTTGGCCCGCATGGTGTTTGGCGTGGTGTCGAACGCGCGTGGCCGTGATTTTGGTCGTTGGATGGATCAGGTGTCCTGAAATCATGCTCTCCAACCGCACCGAGAAGCGGCTACGACTCGTCGTATTTGGAAACGTGTATACCTCTTGATTGGTCGCAGATGGCCGATGATGTGGCACCTGCATTGTTGGTGAAACACCACGTCGCTTGGGAGATTGGCAAATCAAGCTTGCGCGGCCGCTGACGGGGCTGCGCTTGCCGCTGAACGGGTTTCTCGCAGAACGGTTTTACGATCTCGTGTATTTTGCACGCTTCAAGATCAGCTGTTGGAAGCGGCGAAGCGCAGAAGTGCACTGTACGGCTTAGGCATTGCTTTGCATCAGGCTGTGCCGGGGTTCGAACGATGGTTCGGACGCGCCCACATTGGCCACGATAACACGCTTGCGGTCGTTGCGCGTGATTTTCTACTGCGTCTGACCGGGTCGATCGGTATGGAAGAATCGACCCCCGGCAAAAATGTTCGCTGAACTGGGATGTGCCGTTTGGACCCTGATGCCGCGGTACATCGCCTTTGCCCAGCTGCGGCCGGTTTCTGCCTTCAAAAGGAGTTGCGATTGCCGTCGTCGCGGCGAGCAGTGTGTCACGACGCGCTAAACCTGTGATGGGAACCCGACCGTGTTGAAAATATCGAAGCATTGTGCATCGTTGTTCGAAGACCGCGCGGCCTTCTTGGCCGAGCCAAAGCAGAGATGTCGTGCGCTTGTATTCCGTGATTTTTGAAACCGGCCGTAACAAACGCAATGGATGCGGTTGATTCGTCACTGTGTGTTCGGCGGAAATCCAGCAAATCGGGATGGAACCGGCACAATGACGTTGGAAGACAGTTCGAAAAAATCCGTGCGAAACAGATGCAAACGATGAAAATGCGCCTTGGCGGACTTTATGTGTTGGAAAAACAGACACCTGCCACGCGTGCCAGTGGCAAGGCCGTCTGGACAATATCAAAGGAAACTTTCCCATGCGTGAGCTTGCCTGGATACTGGAAACACCGGAGTTCGGCCCTCAAATCGGCGATAGGGATCGTAGAATCGGCGCAGGTTTGATTGATGGGGCCACGTGGCGACAGGCAATTACTATCACCAGATATATCAATCTCCGAATGGGCCTGCCGCCGAGGACATTCGAGGTGACGGGCTGGGGATGATTTCTGCGCGAAACCAAATTGCGCAGATGGGCCAGATTTCTGGAATTTTTATCGGCGATCCAAAAGCTGTGTCCAACGCGGCTTTTGACATCAAATCCTTGAATGTGAACTCAGTGGATGGTGCTGCCAGATCCGTGAAAGCGCTGATACGCCTGGCATCGCACGCCAAACGCTTTCCTGTCACGGCGTTCGCTGGATGCGCGTGCCGTCGTTTCGCATCGATTAACGCGTTCGGTTACGTTGCACGGTCTTTGCTTGATAGTGAAATTTTGCGTAGGTGTAATCTTAACTATGGCTGGCGAGCGCCGATTTTGGTTCTAGTTCGGACAAAGCCAGAGGCAAGAATGATACCACCCCGGATGGCCAACGCGCCCGACCCTGCCTTCGGGTTACCCCGCTAAGAGATTGCCGCCCTACGAATTTGTCATAATGGGCGACAGCGCGTGTTTTGAAACGCTTTAGGCGTCTGCTTTTTGTGTATTCGCGTCGTCTGACGGCGCGCGATTTCGTTCATACAGCGCGAACAAAGAGTCGATGTTTCGAGGTTCAGCGCGGAAGCCACCGTCGAGAGGTACATACGCTCTTCAACACGACGAGGAACGGGAAATTACTTCCGATGGCATTTCGATCAGCAAAAAACGCTGTGCATTATTCTTCTGGCACGTTTTCGACGTGGAAATCCGAATAGTCGATTTCAAAGCAGACAGCTCGCTCGCGCTTTGGCCTTTGATGTCACCTTGAGCTTGATCGCGGATTTCAAGGTGTCAGCAAACCCTTTTCGCATCCATTGACCTGAACTGCACGTCGTGGCTGACATCGTTGGCGCGCCCTTTTGTGCCATGATGTTTTCAAACGGACATTATCGCGGATGAACTGACAGATGCGCATTTGCGGGCTGTGCAGCGCTTGGCTCGGTGTGTTGCTCTTCTTCAGCCATTTAAAAGGCTCGCTTAAGACTATTAAATCATTTCGTCGGGCTTTATCAAATCGCTTGGCCGCGGGCTCAATGCGTCTGTCCAGCCCAGGACGGGCGCTTGGGGCGCGGTCCTAGCTCTGAACAGCTCTGTTGATATTCCCGTCGATGAACCTTTGCCCTGCATCGGGACGAATGTGGCTGCGGCTGTCGAGGCCGTGGTGCCCGACCATGTGAACCACCAGATACGCTAACTTTGCTCACGGACCGCTTTGAAGGCAGCCGTGCGCACGCCCGTATCATAAAAGGCCAAAAGGCCGATCAGGCATCAGTTAAAAAACCGGGGTCAGCAGCAAGCACCGGCAAAACAGGATTCATCGCGCCATGCACAGCAGGTGCCGTCGGATCGGCGGATTCGGACAGGGTATTGAAATCTGGGCAAGTTGCAGAGCGCCTTGCGGCGGCGCATTTAGATAAGGTGCCGAAATCGCTTGTCGGACCACAACAATCGCCCAGTGTCAAGCCGAAGGCCCAAATCCGCTCCCCCACCCTTGAAATGAACAACGTTATTTTCTATCCGCGGGTTTACGGCCAAAAAGCTTTTAAAAAAAAACAAAGCCCAACCCCATTGGCCAGGGCGTTTTCTTTAATTTTTCTTCCTCCCTTTTTTTTTTTTTTTCAGACAGC
>Ga0163217_1024361_pt1 | contig 13988 bp, 20 predicted proteins | sample SynspAceP_FD_185933 | JGI IMG/M metagenome (GOLD analysis project Ga0163217, IMG submission 185933) | Saline lake microbial communities from Ace Lake in Antarctica - Synechococcus sp. Ace-P (PacBio error correction) | ecosystem: Environmental > Aquatic > Non-marine Saline and Alkaline > Saline ... | reverse complement strand
ACGAGATATCTCTACGAACAAGAGTCTGGATCAGGCCACCGCCCGAGGTTGCCCGGCCAGCGTCCCAGGGTCAGGGCGGCTCAGGCCGCCACCCAAGCCGCTGGCCAGGGCGGCGGTGCCCTCACTTGCTTGCCCGGCAGCAGCTGTCCTTGCAGCCAGCTCAGATCCAAGGCGGCGTTCTGACTGCCGGTTCAAGCATCTGGGGGCGCTCATTGCCTGCAGCGTGTCCCCGCGGCCCATTCTCAAGTCAACAGCGCCGCCCGCTGCCCGGCACCTTGCCGTGATCAACTCACCGGAACTGGGCCGGCGAGGGGGGGATCAATACCGGGTGACAGCCAAGCTAACCAGCAGCACCAGCAGGCCAAACTCAGGCTGTAGCTTAGCAGGGCGATCTGGCGGCTGCAGTGCAACTGCTGGCCCACGAAGCCCACCAGGGTGCAGATCGCCTTCGCCAGTGATGATGGCGGCGAACACCTGGGACCCACCACATCGCCGTGGCAGGCTTCCAGAGCAAGGGGCGATGCTGGCAACGTCGCCGGGCCATCCCAACCATGTGCCGGAAAATTTTTCAAGCCCCTTCTTGCTCCGCCTTCCTCTGCGGCGCTCTCGCGTGGCTGATTCCGCCGGCTTGATTCCTCTTGCCGGGCGGAAGCCGATGGCCGTGGCCGGCCGCGGTAGCGATCGGCGAAGCGCTATGAACCGAGCGAAATCGTCTTCGGTTTTCCTATGGTAAGGTGGTGCTTCGAGGCGCTGGCTTTTGCCGTTCAACAACGTGCATTGACTCGCGGTTTTTTGTCAACCCAGTTTCGTCTCTTCCTCATCGAGCCAGGAACATGCCATTGGTGGATGTCACCCATTACGCTCCCGGTGCCAGTGGCCTCGGGTTTCCTCGAAGAACAAAACAGGGCCTGGCCGGTCCGTCCATCGCGGAGCGGGTCAGGCGGATATCGTCGTAACCAACGGGCTCATTCCACGCCACGAAAGACTTGAATCGCAGTCATCGGGTATGGTTTGGGGGCCCCAAGGGGGCCTCAAAAGGGTGGTGCGGGATTTTCCTAAGGTGCCCAGGGGGGGGGGCCCCGGTCCCCACTTTTGAATCTGGCCCTTCCTGCTAGCTAACAGTCGGCTGCCTCAGTGTTCCGCAAAGCGTCTTTTTCAGATCCACGCGGACTCGCCAGCCCCATAGCCTGTTGTTTGGCGGCTTCGTGATTCGTATCTCTATCGGTCGTAATAGTCCAGCATCGGGCGGCAGGCGGCGCCCCAGTCGCCTCCTGCCGCAATCGCCTCCAGGGCCAACCTGGTCGTCCGCTCCTGCGTGTCCCAGCTCGCCGGGCGTATCCGGGTCGTGGCCTCTCCAGGGCGTGGCGGCTCGTTCTGGCTGCCGTACAACCGCCCACGAGCCGCCGCACGCGCTCGTCGAGGGGGCGGCGCAGCTCACAGCGCGGTGCTGCCTGCATCTGCCGCCCAGAGGCCGGCGGGGATCCGGCAGCGACCACCCTGGAACACTTCTCGGTCCTCCAAGCCAGATTGGCCGGCAAGCCCACGAGGGCCAACGAGCCTTGGCGGCCAGGCGATTTCGAGTGTTCGGTGCTCGGCTGGGGCGGCAGGCGAGCGCCGCTTCAAGCTGCTGCCACCGGTGATGGGCCAGGCCCTCGGAAGATCCACACGCCGACGCCTCGTTGGTCGCTCTCAACTCCCATCATGCATAGGTCGGTTCTTGCCCGGTGCCGCGTGCGTCCCACTATATCTCTCTATCTCTTGCTCGAATTGGGCCAGGCACAGTGGGCAACGATACACCTTGTAGCCCCCTTCCAGGAGCAGAATTCTCTGGCAGGTCGGATTGTCTCGGTCCAAGCCAGGCGAGGCTCGCTGAACGCATGCCACCGCGCCAGCAATGGGATAGCGCGCAACGCAGGCGGCCCGTTTCCGGCCTCGCCGCTGCGCACCGGCCTGGAGGGCCCTTAGGCTTTCGCCCAGGTCGGGCCAGGCGCGGACCCACCCGGGCCAGTCCCCAGCATTCCACGGCCTGCTGACGACCCGTTGCTTGTTAGAGCGTGCCGATCTCGGCCCGCTTCATCGTCGCTGAACAGGTGGGCAGGTTGTGGGCGCCTGGGGAGATGTGGTCCACCGGGTTTACGTATCTCGGCTGGGCGCCTGCGGGCCATCAACGATGGGCCGGCCGCGGCTCAGAAGGGCTCGATCGCCAGCCGCTCCGCACCACCTGACCCCGCGACCCTGTCCTGCCCTGACACTAGTGGGCCTATGCGCCAGCCCGAATCAGCCGGGCCTGAACGTCATGATCTCAGGGACCCTCCGCCACCAGCACTGTCAGTGTCCGAACAGTTGTGGGAGCGGTTTTTGCCGGCTTCCAAACAGGTCTAGCGCCGCAGCCTTCTGCCCCAGCTCGAAAGGTGTCCTGAGCTGGGGAGTGTGCGACCTGCTGCTGGATGGGCTCTGGTGCGTTCTCGATGCCACCGGCGGACGATGAGGCCGCTGGCCGCCCGTGATTCCAGGGTCTGTTGCTGCCGCGACTTTAAACGACAGTCCTTGGCTATGCGGCATTTCCTCTCCCGCTATCCCCAGGCTGGGCTGGAGTGTTGCGAGTGCCGAGTGGCATCGATTACGAGCCCTGCCCAAAGCGCCCTGATCCAAGCAAACGCTCGAGGAAAGCCGATCGACTCACCCAGTGCCCTGCTGTCCGCCTCGGCCTCGCCGGCCCAGCTGCGGAGCAGCGGGCTATGTCTATTTCAGCTGAAGTGCTCGGCGATTCAGTGCGTCGATCTGGTTCAGCTCTGACGCTCTGGGTCTGTTATTTCGCTTGGGACGCTTCGGTTTTTCGGTGGCAGGCACGCCTGTGCGCAGTTCGTCGGCGGGCGCTGGCCCCTGCTCTGGCCGAAGCTGGGGCTGGCAAACCGCGGCACTCCTGACCCGGCTATCCCTCCGGGTTCACCTGGTCGCTGCAGGCCCTGAAGGGCCACATTGTCTGCTGACAAACCAGCTGCGTCGGGTGTTGCCACCTGATCGATTGCGTTGCTCTTGCCATCCAGGTTTGCAAACAGACGCCAACCCAGTTGGAAAGCCTCTGAGTTGTAGGGTTTCACTTCAGTGACAAAGCAGTGAATGCCCCCGGCGTTTGGATCACCCCCCCACCACGTTCGCTGGGGACCGATTTCATCATTCCCTCCACCCTTCCAGTTCTTCGGCCCCCTGCGGAGTTTGCTGCTGCGAAGCCCATGGCCAAGTCTGCGAATCTGGCGTAATCTGCATCTGGGCCTGCAGGAGGCCCTGGTGAATGCCGTGCGGCCATGGCTAATGGCAACGACCCCAACAAATGCTTTCTGCCGCATTTCGGCCGGAATCCCCTTCTCGCCCCTGTTGTGATCATCTGGCAGAATCCAGGATAAGGCCTCGGCGTTTCCGCTTGATCGCCGCTGCGCCGACCTCCAGTCCAGGCCCGGAAGCTGTTGCGGCCGGGGTTTTTCCTGATTTCACCACTGTTTTGATGATGTGCGCTGGAGCGGCCGTGGCATACCGCTTGCAGGCTTCGCCTGCACGCCGCGTAACAACAGCGGGTTTTTTAACGGCTGGTCTCAACGGCCGTGGCTGGGGCAGCCCGGGTCCTGAGATTCCCCCTTCAGCCAGCCAAGGACCAATGTTCATAGCACGGGCCGTATGGCTCCGCCGCCTGCCCGTCACCGGCCAGTCGGTTAGGGAAGCTGTCGGCGTGCTGAGCAGTTGCCACCAAGGCCGCCCGCCGATCTGCTCGGCGCCACGGCGCGTTTTTCTGAGCTTTGAGCGCATGCCAATCGCGCTTCCTCGATCGCCAAGCAGCCTGGTGCAGCCTCCTCGGCCAGCTCCCGGCATCCTGCCCTCGGGCCTAGGACGTTGGCTGGGTGGCGAACGGCTGGAGGGAAGGTTTCAGGGAGGAGCGTCACTGACGCGGGGGTGGCAGGGGGATCCATCCTGGACCGTGCCATGGCCCCATGGTTTGCGCAACCCGAACCCGGCTCTAACCGCTCCCGAATGCTGGTGGCACAGCCCTCGCGCTCCCTGCTGGCTTGGTGTGTGGCCCGTGGCGAAAGGCTCGGGCCTCGCGACACCATGCAGTGCGGGCCCGCCGACTGCGTCAAACGTCTGGAGCTGGCCAGCGGTTGCTGGATTCCCCTTGCCTCAGCCGCTTTCGCTAGCGGTTTGCGCGCAGGGGCAGGTCCTCTGCGAAAGCCCTGCGTTGGGGCGCGCGGCATGCCTGCTGGCCTGGTGGCTTGCTCTGGTCGCTGAAATCCTGGCCGCTGGCCGATTCAGGGCGGCGGCTTTGCTCGCTCTCCAGAACCCGGGTCATGAAGTGTTGGTTTTCGGCGTAGCCGAATGGCCCCGAAGCCGCCTTCTCGAGCCGCCCCTCGATCCGATCAACCGATGTAATCGCCTTTTTTGTCTTTTGTGGTTTTTGGTAGTAGGCTCGCTGGAACATCCGCCGGAAGTTTCTCCATCTGCCGGATTGAAGTCAGGGGAGTTCGCGCCATCTTGACACCGAATCGGCCAGCACAGCGGTGTCCGCTGGTGTTCGAGCACGCATGGGAAACATTCGTCTTAATCACGTTCTGGGCGGGCCTTCGTCCCGGGCAGCTCGTTGCTAGCAGGAGAATGCAGCTCACCGCCTGGGAAGCTGCCGTCGGCGAAGGGCACCTATTTCTCTTCTGCACAGTTGGGGCAGTTTTCATCGGGCAGCTGGACAGCAAGGCGGTTCGCCTCGCGCAGGTGTATGCGGTTGGTGGAGATCCAGTCCCACCAGCTGAACACCAGGCCAGGCGGCGCGTCAGCTGTTGCGCAGGGTACGGGCCGGTGCCGGTGGCCACATCCAAGTCTCCGCAAACTGGCCGGGGCTCTGCGGCCGCTGAATGGCGCGCAGACCCCGCTTGCCAACGGCGCCAGCATGACGGCGGCGCATTCGGATCGGCCGTGCCGTGAACTCTGTATTCCACCTGCAGTGTAGAGGGGCGGCGGAGCGAATCGCTCAGGTAGTCGTCGGTCTGAGGTGGAAGTTCTGGAAAGGTAGTATACTGGGGGAAGATCAGCAGGGATTCGAATCCGTCTTCGGGTCAGGTGTCGCGCACATTTCGCGCTGGCTGCGGCTTCGGTTTCCTAATGTTGGGCAGATTCCCAGCCAGACCAAGCGGGTAGCGGGTCGCCCAGTCGAAGCCAGGGGGGCATCAATATGGCAGGAGGAGGGTAGATGCCGTCGCTCGGTCGTCCTGCCAGTCGACCTCCAGCAGCCGCTCCATCGAGCTGCGGACTGGTCGAGCAGCCCGGTGGCAGTTGATTGTGCCGGGAAACGCTCTGGGGGCGCCATCAACCTGCAGCCAGCTGGCTGCTGGTTTAATGGGCCAGGTCCCCACCAGGCTTTGCCCTGCTTGCAGCGCCTGTAGGCGAATTTGCTGACCGGATTCGGACATCGCTGGATCGGAGGCCTGAACCTGAATGGGCTCATCCATTCCAACGGATCGCACCGGTGCGCGAGGGTCAGACTATTCCTAGAAGTGCGAGACGTTATGTAGGGGGCTAGCGTTGTTGTTAGAGCCTGAATTCGTCGGGGGTGGGTGCCGCTGTCGCAGCTTCCTGACCTCTTTCCTGAATTTAAGTGCGAATCCGCTAGGCTCCAGGCAGGTAGGCCTCGAACACACCGCCATCGAGCAAGTAGGCTTATCGGCCGAGAGAGCCTTTCAGGGCCGCTTCAGTGAAACCGGGAGCCCTTTTGGTGGGGAATCCCGGCCCGCTGCTCGGCTGTGAGCTCAAACAGTCCTGGTCGATTGGCCTCGCCGGGTTCGATCTGCTGGCGAATTGCCGTCGAAGGGCCGGCCAGCAGGCAGGGCGCTTGGAAGGGCCAGGTTATGGGATGGCAGGGCATCACCGCTGGGAATTCGTGAGGCGTTTTGTCTCTGCCGGTTGGCTGTCCCTGGCTCTAGCGCGTGTATGCGCACGGCGGCGGAAGCTGGTGTTGCCCTTGATACACCAGGTCACCGGCGGCTTCGAAGCCGGGCAACCATAGGCGCTTGTAGCTGTTGGTGGCTGTTGGTGAGGGCCCAGAAAGGAGGGGCTTGCTTTGTTTCAGCAGCCCGCCGATTGTACCAAGCGGGCTGTCTGGGAGAGGTTGGCGTAGGTTCCTTCGTCCGTAAGACAGCGGTTTGCCGCCCTTCCAGAGGGCTTTGGTGCACGTGCATGCCGCTTTCTCGTTGTGTTAACACCGGTCTTGGCTGAAGTGGCGTGCGGCTCATATTTTTCTGGCCACGTTGCGCACCACGTATTTGGTAAGGTCTGGAACGTTGTCCGGACCGCTTTGTTTGATCAGCTCGGCGAAGCCGAAAACCCCAGTTCCTGCTGTCCCGGCGGCGCCTCACCTCATGGTGGGTGCTTTTCGATCGCAGCCCCATGTCTTGGCCATGGTGTCAGCAGCATTTCATGCGGATGGTCCTTGGAAGTGTCGTTGGAGCGACCGGGAAAATAAACCCCTCCTTTGCTGTGGATTTGTGGCCAGGTTTGCCGCCTTCCTTCGAGTTCGGCCTGAGTTTCCATCCCGCTTCGATTGAATCCACGCTGTAGAAGCAGCCACTGCTGTCTTGGAGTCGTACGGGGAACGTCGTCGACAAAAGGAATTTCCGGCTCCGGGGCCGTGAAGAAGGGCCGTTCAAGCCAGGCTTCTGGTTGCACTCCAGGCAGCCAGGCCTTGCGGGCGATCGACGGGTGGCAGCGCCCATAGGGCTCGCCGGTGCGCGGGTCCTGGATGGAAGGCAGATTCAGGTCTGAGTGTTGCTAGGTGCCGGCAGAAGGATTCGATCCAGGCACGTCGCTGGCAATTCCTGGCAACCATCGCCCAATATGCTTGATTCGTGGATCGGACTTCCAGCCCCGGATCGAAGAGCCATCGAAGGCGATGCGGCTGTGAGCTGTTGGCCGGCATTCCAGGCCAGGTTCAGGGCAATGGTGAGGTGTCTGCCACTTGCCCGTGCAGATCGTGTCTGAATTTGAGATTCGATCATTCTCGAATCCCTCCCTTCCCCGCACCGGGCTAAGAACGTCGCTGCTGGAGCTTGGGCATGGCAGTGCGGAAGGGGCGAGCGTGTTTTGGTGTTGGCCTGCGGTCATTGTGAAGACCACCCGGACGGGGGCGTCCAAATCCGGGGAAATCAGCTCGAAGGGCTGCGTTATCCCTTTCTGTAGTGTTCTTTGAAATCCCATGCTGTGACAGGTGTCTGTGGGCAATCCCAGATGCTAGTTTACGTTGCACTGGGTCTAACGATCTCCCTGTCATGCGCGACGCCATTACCGGCCTGATGGTCTGTATGGACCCAGCTGGGGCGCTACTTCTGATCGCCGGATGCGATCGAGCGGATCTCCGGGCTATTTCTCCGTAGCTCAGGCGCCGCCTGCGCTGGCCGCCGAGATGATTCAACCGTTTGAGCCGCCGAAATCGTTCGCCGAAGCCAGCCAGCGGCTGTTCGCCTCAGGATCCAGCTGTTGCTGCCCGGCTTTTCGGCAACGCCTTTACACCACCCTCGCCGGCTGTCCGCTTGCCTTGCTGCGACATGGTACTATTCCTTTGCGCTTACGCCAGCTTACGCGCTGGTGCGCCGGGGACCCCACCAATCCTCGATGGAACGGGGTGGCCTCAAACGGGCTAGACGACCACCTTACAAGAGGCCTGGGTGTGCCCACGGGCCCCACCGTGCGCAGGCATCTCCCTGGCTCGTCCGCGATGTGGTCAAGCGAGCGGCTGCCCGAGGAGGGCCTCGCGATGCCGATTCTCGCGCGCATTCCCCTTTTCAACCACATGGCCCTCTGTCTTGCCGTGGTCAACGTTCGGGCTCGCTAGAGGCCTGCAAACGGCTGAATGCCGCCCATTCCGCTCTCCTTGCCTGGCTGGCGTAGTTCTCCAAACTTCTCTTCCCTTATTTCGCGCCGCTGGCCGTGGTCTCCAGTCCCCCTCTCGGCCCCCTTTGTCAGCGACCGGTCATCCCGCCTCTCGGTCGGACCCGATCGCCACCCCGGAACGTTGCTGCTGGGTCCAGGCCTTCCAAATGCCCATCCCAACTCGTTGCTGGCCGCCCTGGTCGCGCAGCCCGATCGGTCACCTCGTTTATCCTGCTCTTACATCGAGCTGATGGGCGAAGGTGCAGGATCTGCTGCGCTACGCCTGGCATGACGACAACCGCTCACCATTCCGATGGAGTGGCACCGGCAGTTGCTGGCGATGGAGGCCACCCTGGCCAACACCGTGATACCTTTGGCGACAGCGTTCTTGTTGCCCGTCAGGGCTACTTCTGGTCTTGCGCCTTGGTGGGGACCATGGCCCAAGCGCTACCGGTGGCCGAGCGGTTCACACTATCGAGCGGCCCCTGGGGGTTGTCTCTTCACCTGGCGGAAATCGAAGCGGGCCGCTTGCTGCGCCACCATCTCGAAGATCCTGGCCATCGTCCATGCGAAACCTTCCACTGGGCGTGTCTGCCGCCGATGGAGGGCATTCGGGCGAGCTCTGCCGTCGCCACCAAACTGCCTGCTGCCCTGCCGAACACCGTCACTCCGCTCGGCGCTGTGCCGGTCGTATCTTCCGATGCCTGCGTGGCGTCGACCTGGCCTACAAGCTGCAGCCAAGAAAAGGCTTCAGTTGCCCCCCCGCCTCGGACTACCCTCAGCATGTGCGCCCCGCGCGAGGCCAAGCTGGCGGTAGCGCCAGGGCAAGGTGGCCCATTACTGGTACTCTTCGATGTCTCCTCTGCTCAAACCAATTACTGCGGCAGCTAACGGGTCTATTCACCACAACGGCGCCGTTGTCAATTTTTCATTTGAAATTTCGGCATGCAGCGCAGCCCTGCGTCTTCTTGGGCGGAAAGAGGGCCTGGAGAACGCCTGGGCCCGCATCGTCAGATATGCCGAGGCGGCTCTGGGGCAGGGCTTGAGCGGCTGGGGCTGGAGTTTGCATTTCCCGAAGCCCCTGCGCCTGTCCCACGCTCACCACGGTGCGCATCCCTTGAAGGCATCCGACGCAAGGCCTCAGCCTTCACCTGTGCTCAACCGCCACCGCATCGTAGGTTGGGTTGTGCGGCCTGGGCACCCGGCCGGCAAGGTCTGGCTGCATCGGCCTGATGGGTACTAAGTCCCGCGCCTTTGAGAACGTTGGATCTGCTGCTCAATCTTGCTGGAAACGGAGTGCCCGGTTTTTCGGCTCTCCCAGCCGAGCGATTCAAGGCGTGTTGCCGTCGCCGCCGCCTGAACAAAGCCTTTCCCAGCAGCGCTGGCCGGCTTCATGCGCCGAGCGCCCGCTCCTGCACCGCCATGGTGTGGTGAGGCGCTGGGGGTCTGTCGCCAGGTTACGGGCCAAGCCGCCTGAGCCCCCAAACGTTTGGGGTCGGCCGCGGCAAAACAAGCACGGTTTTCCCATTGCGGGCCTGGATCAAGCGCCGGCGCACATCGGGCAATGGCTCCAGGGTCACCAGCAGGTTTGCAGCCGTTGAAGCGCAGTCGCTCTGCGCAGCAAGGGGCTGCCTGGCGCAGGGCCACCAGTCGGCGTGTCCGAGCGGGTCCTGGCGGGTCTGGCGGTGTTGGTTCCCCAGCCCATGGCAACGGCTGCTGCCATCGAGCCACCGGCCGCCGCCACCGGATCTCGCCCCGTTCCACCGGCAGCGCCGCCAGCCGCAGCAGTTCGCTTCCATCCTGAGCTGTGCCGCCATCCTCTTGCGAATTGTCAGTGGGCAGTGCAGGTCACGGTCTGGAGCACGCCGTGCACGGGCCCGTTTCAGCTGGCATTCGCCAGAGTGGCGCTCTCGCTTTCGGCCAGGCATTCCTGCCCGCGCGACCAGCATGGTTATATGAAAATCCCATAATTCCGCCCTGCCCTTGGCTTGTGTACGCTGATTTTAGGTCGGGTTTTGCTGGTACTCCCCTTCCTCTTTTCGTGCTCTCGCCCGGTGCGTTTCGATCCCGGCCTGGAAGCCTTCCTGGGCAGGAGGCCCGCCCACACCTCTGCCGCTGGGTGGCAACGTGCGGCTGATCGTCCGCCCCTACGGGGCTCAGCTCCTATGCTGCCGGAGTGGAGCCGCAGCTGCTTGGCGTTAGTGGTCGTGAGCCGGCTGCTGCAGATCTGCAGTGCTGATGGAGGGCTTCCTTACACCCCGGGCCATCCCGGCTGCCCTGTGCCCACCTCGATCCGCCGCCGCTGCTCCTTCGCTGGTGGCGTGATTCTTGGTCTGCCCGGTCCTCATATCAACAAACCTGCTGCGGGGAGCTGTCGCCAACCCTGAGCCGGCTGGAGCGCAGCCTCTGCGGCAGTTGTGTTGTTTGGCTGGCCCGCCGGGTCGGCCTGGGCGATGTGGCGCAGCGTGTCCCGGCCAGCGGCGGCCAGCTTCTCTCCAGCAACCTGCATGGCCTTCGTCACCGCCCGCCACAGCTGGCGCGGCCTTGCAGACCTGCGGTGAGGCCGTGTGATTCGGGCAGTGCCGATCGTTCCACGTGTCGATCGAACAAGGCCGGGCTGGTGTGTGATGGGCCTGGCTCCCGAGGCCTGTGCGTCGTCCTGCCTGTGGAATCGCGGCGGGCCGGCTCGATCCCGGCCAGCTTGAGCGCGTACTGAATCGAACGGAGCGGCGGTTTTTCTCTCGGTGATCGCCGTGTGGCCAAGCGCCTGGTACCACCGTGGCGTCGGTGGCGTCGATCCCCCTGACTGCCATCGCTTGCGGTCTCCGCCGGCACGGGGTCTGGCTGCACAGTGGATGGGGCGATCGGTGGTGTGTGTCTGGCGTTCTGGCCGCAGCGGCACGCGAGCGGCGTGGAGGATCGGCCTGGCCCGATTCCGATCACTTTGAACCCCGAAAGCTGCTGGAATCACCAAAGACCTCGTCTCTTTTGCTGTGTGCTCGCCGATCTCGGCCTGCTTGCCCGGCCACCTTCGCCATCCGGGCTGCCCTACATGTGATGCCGAGCTGGGGCCCCTGCCATGGAGTGCGAATCAGGGGCTTGCCGGGGCTAGCCGCAGCCGCCGAGATTCTCAAGCTTCTTGGCTTGGCTGCGCCAAGCTGGGGTCTTGAATGGCATCGACCGGTGTCGAAGCGGCTCGATCGGCCGGTCCGCCGGCGGTTCTGCGCAGCGTCTGCTGAACCGCCCTTCCCCAGGGGTGCCCCTCAGCTGCTGAGCGGGTCCTTCTCCACCTGCTTGGGCCTTCCGGTCTCCGGCTGCTTGGACGCCAGTGCCAGCGCTAGCTGGTCGGCCCTAGTGCCGCGGCCGATCTGATGGGTGCGGAGGCAGCTGATGCTCTCGCGCCGCTGTATCACGGCCATTCACCACCTTCAAAGGGGCCGTTCTGGGCCCATTCCCACACTGGGAGAGGGCCTGAACTGTGAGATGCTGGGTGGCCGTGGTGAAGCGTCCCTGCGACGATCTCTCCGCTCGAACGCCGCTCCGAACGCCGGCATCGGGGCTGCCTGCCTGTGGTGCGGGTTGGAAACGACACGGGCGCGAGGGTTTCCCATTGTGTTGAACCGAATGGTCAGGGGCCGCTGGGTGGGCGTCCTGACCTGGAGCGATCTCGATTCCTTGAACGGGGTGCCTCTACCCTCGGGCTGATCCCGTGCTTCGACGCTTCCGCGGCCCGCTTCCTGCCCCTCTCTCCCGACTGCCCTGGGCGTGGTTTGGCTTAGCTGCGGATCCTTCCGCCGTCTGCAACGGGCTCCACCACCCGCTGAATTAATGCCGCCTTCCAGAAAGCTTTCATACTGTGCCTCCCTCCCGCGGCTTAGGTTCGTACTGGGCGGGCGGCACACTCTCTGCAGACGCCGTTCTCCCCAGTCCTTGGTGTCCTTGCTTCGAAATAGGTCAGCACGCTTCCTGGCCTCGGCGTTTACGGGTCAGCCAGCGCACTCACCCCCTGGACCACCTTGCTGGGGCCAAACGCCGGCAGGTTCCAGCGTTCAAACGCTGATGCCGATCAGCCCAGCCGCTCCCTGATCTACGCCTCTGAGGCGGCCAGGCTTGCGGCCCACCGGAAAGGGCCAGCTCCTGGCCACTGGCGCGGCAGATCTCAACGGCCGTTAATGACCCGGTCCGATCCATCACCATCTGGGCGTTCACCGCCGCGGGTGCAAGCAGGTCGACGACCGGCCGGGGCGTGTGACCACCAGCCACCCCCGGCGCCGATCCACATGTATATAGCGCTCGATCAGCGTTTCGCGTTATTTCCCGCGCCGTGGCGCGACAGCATCTCTCGGCTCGCATCACGAGGCGCCTGCTCTGCAGCAGTGATGTTGTCGGCGATCAGCTCCTCGCCGTCCTGTTTGAGCACCGTGGCAGCGCTGCAGCACGAGCTTCGATCTCCAGCGGGCGGTGAACGGTTGACGCCTGGGCCTCGGCCCGATTGGGGGCGCCGGCACTGGCGCGGTGGATCACGCCCCGCCTCGATCCGGCCGGTCGGGATTCGTTGGCGCAGCAGGCTGCCGCAGGGGCGGCGCTCTTCTCTCGTTTCGCCGCGCAGATCACATTTGTTGAGCGCACGAGGATTCAGCCTGCTTTGCCAGGCCGTCTAGGGGTGGCCTCGAACCTCCAGTTCCGTGGCCCGCAGATCCCCGTCCACCACCAGGATCTCAAGCAGGTCGGCCCGGGCGGCCCGCTGGCGTCGGCATTGCGTTTCCGTTTGTGGGCATCTGCGCCTTGCTTTCATGAATGCCGTGCGTGTTCTCACCAGTTGCAGCCCGCGGCGCAGACCCTTCAGCCGCACAGCGGTAGCTGTTGGGCAATCGGCTGTTGAGCCCATCGCGCCCCCACCTCCCCCCACCACTTCGTTGAGCAGGGGCGCGGATTCAAGGAGGTCTTGCCGGATGAGCCTGCGCCGAACCAGGCACCAGCACCAGGGTCGCCGCGGGGCCAGGTCGGCTTCCACCTGCTCCCGTTCCTTGGCGCATGGACTCCTTGGCGACGCTCGTCCGCTGACGCGCTTCCAGCATCTGGTCGATGGCCTGCAGGTTGCAGCTCCGCCGTGCCCTCCTGGCGCTGGCGAAGCGGTTCACGTTTAGCGCTTGTGATTGGACACGTTCGGCGGCCGCGGCCCGCTTTTCTGCGGCCATAGGGCCAGCAAGCACGGCAGGCAGCCGCAGGGCCAGCAGCCGCCAGCTCCGATTGATCAGCAAGCCAGCACCGGACCCACCACCCAGGCGCGGGCGCAGGACGTTGGCTGCCAGAGGCAATGGTGTTGACGGCCTGCCAGCAGCAGGAGAGAAGCCACCACCGCCAGCAGGGCGGCTCGAACCACAGCCAGGACCGGCGAAGCGCCGCTATTCAGGGTCCGGCCGCCTTGGCCTCAACGGCGCTACCGGCATTCCGGCCGGAGGCGCGGAATGATGTCGCTCCACTTTAGCGCGGCTCAGGCACGGCGCTGGAAGCCCAGCTTTGGCTTGTTTTTCTGATCATTTGCCCAGCCAGATTTGCCCAATCCACCCAGTGGTCGCCTGGGCTCATAAAAACCCACTTTAGGACCCAGAGTTCGCGCCTTCCGTTTGGTGGTTGCCGGTCTTTGCCCGCCCTTCCTCCCCGCCGTTGGGAAGGCGCCTGCCGCCGGTGCGCCCGCCGCGCCACCGACCGCTTGCCGGCAAAGCAAAAACCCCTGTATTCTTGCTTTGGCATTGCTTCGGGGGTTTGAAGCCCCCACCGGGCCTGGGGGGGCCCGGGCTTTGATCACCCGATTCAGGGGGGGGCCCCTCCTGGTGCGCTCAAGGTTGTGGGCAAGGGCGGTGCCAACCTCTCGGAGGGCCCCCCGCCGGCCAGGTTTCGGCGGTCGGGTTTTTGGAGGGCCGGGGGCGGTATTTGTTTGCTTGGGGGGCCCATTGGTGCCAGGGGAGTTCCCCCGCCCCCATTGGGGCGGACCGTGGGGCCCCGTTAGGGCGGGCCGGTTGAGCTCATCAAGCGCACCTCCGCTTCTGACCGAGGGCCAGGCCTTGGACCGCATCTCTCTCCTT
>Ga0163217_1091673_pt1 | contig 13989 bp, 16 predicted proteins | sample SynspAceP_FD_185933 | JGI IMG/M metagenome (GOLD analysis project Ga0163217, IMG submission 185933) | Saline lake microbial communities from Ace Lake in Antarctica - Synechococcus sp. Ace-P (PacBio error correction) | ecosystem: Environmental > Aquatic > Non-marine Saline and Alkaline > Saline ... | reverse complement strand
GACCATCCATCCACGTTTCTCTCTGAAACGCTGGGGAATTGCGAATGCTCAGAGACGATTTCGCTTACGGAACGAAGCCAATGCGCGAGATCTTCGTGGAGTTCCGCTGGTGGCGAGGATCGCAAATTCGGCGACGCGTTGATCTCTTCGTAAACGAACGCACCGGTGGAGGACGCCATGCGTTGGGGCATGCGTCTATCCAAAAGGACGTAATCGGGCCACTGATTATTCTCGAGTAATCGAGTGCTTGGTCGCCATCGTTGGCCGTCGAGACCTTGCAGCCTTGCATCGCGAGCACCTCCGGCGAGCAATTTCGCGTTGGGTCGGCATCGTCTTCGACCAATAACACCGTGCAGGTTCTCATTGCCCGCTCCGTTTCGTTTCCGCAGCGGCCTTTGCCGATTCGTCTTGCTCGGCGACATTTTTTCTCGATTTCGCCGAGCTGTCGAGGACGCGAAGGAACGTTTCCGTTGCCTCGTCGGTCAACCCCGCTTTCCATTCGATGCCCGGTAGAATTGAAGGCCGAGGTTGAGGGCGTTTCAGTTGAGAATCGCGAAAACCCGAAAAAGCCAGTCATTATAGCAATCTTCCGCGAAAAACCTCCGTTTTATTAACTTTTTGCAAAAGTTGCGACAGGAAATCGCGTCACTCATTCCCAAGAAAAAAAGAGATCACGGGTAAGCCAACAATGGATGTTGGAATCCCGCTCTCAATTCGATCACGGATTTTTGAATGTTTTTCAAACGCTTCCGATCCCCGCGATGAAGTCGTCGAGGAAGAGATGTGGGCATCGGCACTCGGGTGGGCACGCGTCGTTCAAGCCGTCGTCCGAATGCACGTCGGTTCGGTCGAGTCGTGTTCAGCGAGGGCCTCGGACGATGCGCATGTGTGGGAATTCCGAGGCAATCTGCCCTGACGGCAAAAGCGCGGCCCAGGCCACCATTTCCCGAACCATCGTCAACCAAGTTCAAACCATTGCCATCGTGGAGACATTCCCAGAACGCACGGTGATGTTGGCGGAATTCTCCGACTCAAAGGCGCTACACCGTCATGCGAAGCCGGTTTCCGACGGCCACCTTGGTCAAACCACCGATCTCGACAATCTCCGCCGAGCTTTTTATAGGACCACCCAAGGCCGGTCCGTTTTCGAAGTTGAAAACTAGTGGTTCCAACGCAGCTAGGTATCGTGGAAGTGACCCGTTCCGCTACATTTTCTTTTTTTCTGTGCCCTCCAGGATCTTGTCACGATGCCCGATGATTTTGCAATAAACCCGAAACTTCCGTTGGGTGTGTTTTTTCCGCATATGACTATTTTTTTTCGCTCTATTGGCATGACTTTATTTTGCGGCATATGACCCCGGCGGCGACCCACGCGTGCAGATTATCGAGCACCCCAAATCCCTATCGAATTCAAATATCCACGATCTGTCTCATTTGTTCCGAGCCCCCGCCGACCTGTTGATCAGAAACAAAACAATACAGGTAGTGTAATATGGTTTCCTCGCACCCTCTTATTCTTCAATGTATTTTGTGAGTTTTAGATTTTTAGCGAATTAATTTCAGGGTTATTCTGATGGTTCCGCTCGCCGAATGTTCATTGGCTGCCCGGTTGACCGGCACCCCGGTATGTTTTTCAATTCCCATAAACGGGGGGGCTAATCACATTAGGCTAATTAAAATTAGGCATGCTAGATAGATAATTATTGAATATTGTCCTACATGCTCGCTGAAATCTCTGTGCGTTTTCCTAGCAAATAATGGATACGTGGGGTGACAATGCCGTTCTAAGTTTAAGGCCTCTCTTAAATCTGATCTCTATTTTTCCAATGTGACGAGTTGAAGGGAGATACCATATATACAGACCCGAGGGTATGGTTCCTAATTCAGAGCAATAAATTCGACGTGTGCCACCTTTGCATCTTGATCACTGCGCGGAATATGCGTTTGTTACTTTGGCTCAGCCGAATGGGGGTGCTCAGTTTTGGAGCCGTGCTACGTGTCGTTCCACCCTTGCCAGTAGACGGCATGATGCGAATTCTAACAGGGTGCCACGTTGTGAACAGAAAGGTTTGGACTCTTAGCCGCTTGTGCTGACAACGCTGCAACATACAAATTTAGGCATCTTCCATTTTTAGATCGCAGGCATCTGAATGTCGAGAGGCGTTATTTTCCGGTATCTCCGGAGGGCTTTCCGAACTTCGATTGATGCCGATTGAATATCGACATGACAGAGGATGCCGTCTCATCCTCTCGAATATGAATAAAATTGTGATCTAGCTCTTTTTAAATTTTGTTTGTGTTTAGGTGTAGTTGTGGTAGTGTTGTAACAAGAGTTGGGCCCATTTCCTCGAATTGCGCGAATTAATGACTTCCAGGTTTTCCCAAAAAGTTGTACAACGTGTACCCATCAACTTCCTTGTTGATATATAAGAAATGCCCCACTCCTAGCAAAGTAATAGACTCAATACCCCTAGGCTCCCAATTTCAACTGAACAACAATTTAAGTGTTCTGGATTTACAAAAAAGAGGGACGCCTCACTCGCTACATGAACGGTTCTGCAACGCACCTGGTGAAAAAAAAATACTGGCTCGGTTATGGATGTCGTGGGCGGGGATCGCCATTTGTCTGCTTAACTCCATCCATAAGCGGGGGCGATGTTTCATCAGCGATGAGTGAACCCGGCTTGGGCGAGGATAGTCCGACCGTTGTTGAAAATGATAATCCCTCGAGGATCCAACCATCTTCCACTGGGGGTGTTTGATTCTTGGGTGGATGCTGGTGGATCTTTCACATTGTGTCCCCTGATGATCGCGCAAACGCACAACTCCTCGCGTTGTCAACCCGCCCGTTCTCGTGAACTGTTGATGTTAATTCTATGCCCTTTTCACGACCACTCCATCCGTCGACCTCGGCGCGGGCGAAATGCCTCGTTAGCGTAGAGATTCCCCATCTCGTAACCGCCGGCAATTATATTCATTTCAGTACTTATATCCAATCCAAGCAACTGTACAACATGTCTCTATTACTCCCTGGGAGCGTATGGATTCCGCCTATTGCTGCTATCACCTGTTGTAAACCAACCTGATGTATTATGGCAATAATCGCTCCTTTGTATCCCCTATTCCAACAGTTTAACAAAGAGCATCTCGGTATTTATGCTCCCCCAGTATTTTAAGTGACATTTTATTGCACCCTCTCAGCACGAATGAACGTCTATGTGCAAAATGAAGACTATTCCTCACACACGATTAGGGCCCCATAGAAGGTGGTGGTCCCGTGATGAAATTAACCCTTTGTACACCTATTTCCGGTGAGCCAAATATAACTCCTGTGACATATTTCATTCACCTGCCTAAAGTTTCTTGAGTAATATCTGAGATTTACCTCTGGTAAATGTTCCCAACTTCATTTTTCTAATTACCTCTGAGGAATGAGCCATTATCAAGATAGGCCAGTGTGGGTATCCTGTCATAAAGAAAATTTGATAATGCGTGTGAGCAGAGGCATCCTATTTATAGAGCCCAACCAATGAGATAACTAGCCAAATTATCTACGCACCAATCGTAGATATGCGACCGACCGGGATAAGAGAGGTGCTCAAATCATTGTGATTGTGAAAAAAAGAGGTGTGTGATCCACAATGATTCATGAATTCAGCAGCTTTTCGCGCAGGCCTTTTCAATGCTATTTTCAGAGGGATATAAATTCTTTGTCAAAGACAATCCACCCGATACAGTTAATAAAGTCTTCTTATGTCCCGAATTAGTGACGAAATAATCCCAATGTATCTCAAATGGACCCATAGTTAAAATCGTCAATCACGGATCCGAACATGGTGATTCTTTTCACGGGTGCAAAAGGACGTAGGCCGGGGAATCGATTCATGTCGTACCATCCAAGTAACGCGCAAATCTCTGTTTCACCCTGGAACTTCTCTCCCATCATCAGCCTTTGACTTGAGTCATCGACCGGCTCTGCTCGCCCCCGGACTAATCTTCGTACTCCAAAGAGATGGGAGTGTTCTTTTGCCTTCCATGGCATCATCACTTGCACAAATTTGAGTCTCCAGCCTACGAGGATTGAGCATGCACAAACGGGTGTATGTACCTACAAATTCGCCTGCACCAGTGCGACCACGGGTCTTTGAGAATCCTTGCACGGGCTTGCTTGGGTAAGGGTGAATGTTGGAACGACGAAGAGGGCCCCGCGATACGTCGCAGGTATCGGCGGCAACGAAATGCGGAGTGCTACGGCAGGCCGAAAGGTCGCGGGCGGGGTTGCAGCAACAGGATCGAAGTACGGCCATCCGCCCGCCGGCCGCTCGATTGACCGCCATGATTGCTTTCTCCGGGAGGACAACGATCGGCCAAAGTCGTTGGTGGGGTCTGAGCTTTTTCTAATTGCCGCCAAAGGCGTATCAAAAATGACCAGTTTTCTCAGTCGGTATATCGATAAACCATTGGCGGCAATTCGCGTAAATTTACTCCAGCCCATAAAAATATGCTGTCTGAAGCATCCCACGTTTCGCCAAATCGATTTGCTTGAAGGACGTATTACCGCGCATCGCTGGCAATCCAGCTCACAATCCCGCTAACACCACTCCAATATTAACTCGTGATATCCCAATATATCTTTTGATACCTTACATAGGCTTCGTCACTATTAGCGTGCCTCTCTCACGCCTTAGGTGAAACCAAGAGCAGCATACAGTGCTCCGCGTTGTTTTGTGGCGTGCCGATATCTTATCTTTCATTACCATTTTGTTGCCGTGAGATGCCGGTGAAGCTATCCTTCGCGTGCATAATAAACAACCTCCAAGAAAAAACCGTAATGTTTCAATATGATGTGTGAAAACAACGTCCAAAGTGACATTCGCGATTTAGGTGCACGAAGCCGCTTACTCTTCATTTTATTCAATTCTTTGCGGAACTCGTGAACGCAGTGAATCACGTCTTCTAAAAGAGATTATATCAGGGCAATGACGGGTTGTTGTTAAACTCTTCTTAAAGGTTTTACAGTCGAAAACACATGTATATAGTCTTATAACAAGTGCAATATTGGGTGAGCAATGGTCTCACACATGACTTCGTCTTCGCCGGCCTTGGCGATGGTTTTCGAAAGTCCCAAGCTTAGCGGTTGTCATGGGGTTGACCCCCCCTTCTTTCGGTTTTCATACCTGTTAATGACTAGATAGTCTCTTCACACAGAAGACTCTCGTGTGGCTAGTGCATGTTCTGTAAAGTTTCCGTTGGAGCAGACCCAATGCGTGCCCCGGTCGTAATTCCCTAAATAAATAAACCCACCGCCTTTACATCAAGGTGACACTACCGCAAGAAATAACCATTATTCGGCGCCCATGTACAATCCACACTCGGACTGAGCTCTCTCCGCCGCGCCTTATTGTTTATCTCCAATTCCGCCTTTTCCGTTACGTGTTAAATTTTTCCGCAAGTCCTAAAAGTAATAAACACAGAAGCAGAGCAGTTTAAGGTTCGCCGAACTTTATTCTTCTTGAAAGAAAAGGGAAGATCTGACCCTAAAGAGGTCACTATAGAGATTCTTCAATTCTTCTACTTCATTGCCAAACTCTCACCCACTAGATGGGTCCTCCACACTCTTGTCCATAGGGGGGCCTAACATGTAGCAGTTGAGAGACCCTAAAAACCCTGAAACAGTTGCCAAAAAAACGGGGAGATAGTGCATCCTTTTTGACCCCGAACCCGAGAGTGTTAACACGTTGGTTGGTCATCGTCGATTCACTCTCCACTCCATATGCTCATCACCACAACCAACGCTCCCCACTCTGGACTGTATGGCAGACTGTTCTCGGTTTTTATAGTGCTGTGTTAAGGAAAATGTTCGCGCCTTACGAATTTACGCCCTCCCTGATAATCCACCTCAGAGATGGGCTTCCCGTGTGCTAATCTTCACTCTTAATATTTGTTTTTAATCATCAAGGTCTCCAAGTGATTTCCAAAATCTCTCCTAGGCGGTGCTGCCTGGACAATAACTTTGCACATTGGCTCTTAGCCAAGATCCTGGAACCCCAAGTTTCTCCCAGGGTTTCTCTTGGTGAAAGTTACTCTTGCTTTTTCACCGCGATTTACGCTAAAGTAGTACGCTTTTTCTCTATCACGTAGTTACTGCGCATCCTGAGGTTTCCCGGTTTGAAGACTGCAAAAATCGCCCCCCGTTGAGGGTGTCTTATCACCGCTGTATTTCCCATCTATCATCGGCTTTGATAATGGCAATTCCGCGTAACGCAAAAAAAGGTAAATCCAACCCCAAATCCAACCCGGCTGCGGTATCTACTTTCCACTATGCCCGCAGAGTTTTAAAATTTTATACCACTGTTGTGCCCGGCTTCCGCGATACGGAATTCCGAGTTTTAATTCAAAATCTGCCGGTTGTCCGCCTTGCCAAATAATAAAAGGGTTATTTATTCGTTCAATAGGTTTGTAGGGGTTACCTCTCCTACAAGGATGACCTTTTCTACCCCTTCCAAATATTTTGGAGATCTTCCTTGCCAGTTATTGTCCCTAGCGTCCTTATCCCATTAACGCAACCTATCTTTTACCAAAGCCACTTTGCTCCGTTATGGGTCGCGTCGATCCTCACTCTCTCGTGGAGAATCTCGCATCTCTAGTCTCCTTGTATGTATATCTTCACCAGGGATTGTAGACTCAATTAATAGCTGTTTCAGTTGCTATATAAGGGGCTTAAAAGTTCTTTCTTTCACACTTCATTCGGTTTTATTGTTTAATAGGTTACATAACTGCTAATAACATTGTATATAGGCCACTCATTTGTGGCGGCTCCACCGATTTCGCGGTATTCCACTAATTATCGTTTAGATCGGTGTGAGACTTTTTTTTTTGTCCATGAGAGAGGTCACCGATTCCCACCGGTCCAACCGTTGTCTCAACACTAAAAAGACTCCGGTTCCCTTTCCCTGACCATTGGTTGCCATAACGCAATAACTTGTTTACTGGAGTCAATAACTATCTCCCACCGTATCCATCATTCGAAATAAATAAAGAGTGCCAAGACGATCTCTTCGTTACGCGTCATTCGCCGGGTCTCTTCTCCCGGTTCATGGCGCCCACGATCTAAGCTGTATCTTTTCGGTTGTACAGTTCATTTTCACTCCGGTCTGCACTCCAATTATCCGCGCTCACTCTCCATGACTCATATGTGAGTTGGTGGAATTATTAGCGACCTTTATGGCGCGTGATATTTTCACTCTTCGCAGTGTCTGGATATTTCTGTCCGTCGACGTACCTCGTTTGTGAAGCAACCAATGCGTGTTCGTCGGTAGATTTAATAGTTACTCGTTTGCCGCATTCTAGAGTTTCGAATTCAGTCGCGTTTCGGTCAGCCCCTAGCGATTCATTTTTTATTGGTGAGGTCCAAGCCGATCGCATCGGATTACAAAGTTCGATGGCAAGTGTTGTCTGAATTGAACAATCATTAAATGGGCGGCATTGCGGAGTGAGGAGCTTCAAACGGGCGGAGAAACTTGTGTCGTTCAGGCTCCAGGATCCCGAATTTCCGGGACCTGATGTGACTAAAATCAGCGGCAGAATTCAAACTTCGGAGTTGCCTCCCTTCGATCGCATCGACCATTCAATGCCGGCCCGCGGGATCATCAGCAGACACCGGTTCACGCAATCAAACCGGCAAGTGCCACGCGGTTGGCTGCCAAAACAAGCCACAGCCCCCAGGGTACTAAAAATTCAAAGACCAGCGGGCATCAGATTCGTTGCATCATGATCGGCTCAGGTTTGGGTTTCGGAATTTCGTTAGCAGTGGATCGATTTGTCGGGCAATCCGTCGCCAAGGGCCCCTCGTGCAGGCTGACGCCGGTACCGTTGCAGCTGGGAAGTGACAATGTCCTTGGATCACTTTGGCCCGTCTTGGCGATGTTCGCCCGCGGCGATCAGCCGGCAACCATCCATGTCACGTAATCCAGCACGGGGCAGAACTGCGCGAATCGCGAGAATGCGCCGAGGCGGACGATATTAATTCGGACCGTCATGCAGCCATCATGACTTTCTGGTCCAGCCGATTTTGGCCTTTGATCGATTCATGCGTCGCGCCGGGAGCCATGCCACGGCCGGCACTTGGTCAGTTTAATATTGATGCCATCAAAGCGACCCAATGCAAGTGCTGCACATCGTCTTCGACTCACGCCAACTCTCACTCGGCGATTGACGGCAGCACGGACCCGCTTTGCGTGGCTTCGGCCGACGCCCTCGCGATCGGCGCCAAGAACCAATGGTTATCGCTTCGAATGAACCTCCACGCCCCGTAGTTCCCTTTCCTGGGCGGTGCATGTTTGTTATTTATATCCCCGGATTGGGATTTCTGCCGTTTCTGTCTCGTAAGCCCTCAGAAGTGTTTTCTCATAAAGTTCCGTACCAAAATACAGCCGTTAATTTCCTTCCATGGCCTTGCGCCAGTTGGCTCGAACACGCGCCAGGAACACCCAATGACCCAGGACTCTGAGAAAAGTCCATGCGTTGTGCTTCCCATTTTATCCGCCCATCGGATTACTCAATTATTGGGCTGAGGCGCTTGATCTCCGATTCCGGGTACCCAACCCAGATTCTCAAAACTCCGTCCCTATGAAATTCCATTTCCTCCAGGGCATGATTTATTGCGCCAGCTGATCTAGGGAGATATCGATTACACACATTACAAGGCGCAGAGCTCAGAGACTCTGTTGCGTTTAATTTGACAAGCCCTTTGCCGAACCGGAACTTGACCATAAATATCCGCGTTCAGTCCGGTCACCATTTATGAATCGCCAAAGCGCCGGTACACCGCCTCGACTCGTGCGATGGTGTAATGTGGACTCGGGGAAACCTGTTTTGCGGCACTGAAAATTTGGTCCTAGGCCCTAATAGTTGTGATACAGCGGCTGGTCCCTTTTTTCTAAAACTTGCCTGAGTGAAGATTCATATGCTAACGCCCTAAATGCTCTCACTCTGTGTTCTCAAGCCCTGTTGTTATCCACTTGCAAAATACGACGTGCAGAAATCTATATGCCAAAGATTGTCTAGCCACCCCAACTCACCCGGCGAGTGTCACGCAGTGGTTGTCAGGAGTATATGCGGGATCGTAGGCGCATTCCGGTCCAGCGACTACGAATAATGCTCAGATCGTAATACCCCGACGATTAATTTCTCCCACATCTTGCCTGACCCTCGATATCCACCCCGCCCATTGCGACAATCGCCGCCACCGGCGGCTTCGGGTTTGGTCTCTGATGTTAGCCGGCTTCAGGCTTATCCAAATGTTCCTTCCATTCACCGCCAATCACCAGGATTTTTGCTCCATATGTACCAATTGTTATTGCCATTGCTCCGAGAGTCACCAGCCCGCTGCCTCCCGCCGATAAATATAATCCATTATGTACACACCCCTCCATTGCGTTTGAGCCCGTCTATAAGGGAATGGGTGTCGCTTCGCGGAGAGATTAGAGAGATCATCACAAATAGAATAAGGAAGTGCGTCCGCGTACGTTTTTTGCCGAACCCATATTTGATGAGGCCTGGACCGGACCCGTTGGCCTCCATCCTGGAGAAGTCAGAGTCTCCCGTGATGATAAGACAAACCTTTATGTCCGCCGGAGAGAGCATAGTGTCTAACCGCCGATTGAGAGCCAGAGTTTGTTCGCAATTTGTTTACACCTCGAACACCTACGCCTATTACCAGGTTCTCTGTGAAACCCCTTTCAGAGAGAAGGGTGGAAGCCAATCTGTTTTTTAGTAAACCGTTAAGTGCTTGGATTGGCGCCCGATCCAACCTGCAAATTATGAAAGAACCGCCGAGTAAAAAGACCGACGTTTATAAAAAGGCCCTGCACCGTGTGAAAGTGTTACATCTCGGCTACACTCGAGAGCAAACGCGGCTTCAATTATATCGGAGTTATTTTTTTTGACCATGATTGAACCAACCTCAGCGCGCACCGCATCTCGGTGTAAATGCCAGAGATTAAATTCCCAGCCGAGTTGAAGATTATTGGACCATTATTCTCTAAAAACCCGCAAGGGCTTCCAAGGGATATCGGATTTTCTGGATTCCCCCAGAAATCAAAAAGGGCCTCAAAAAAGATTCCCCTTGCGCACTTAACTCTTTCATTACAGTTGTCCCGCTAATGTGTATTGGTTGCCGGATAGCCGGCATCTCATGTATAGATAGATGCACATACGTCTCGGTATCCTATAGCTGATCTTTTAGGCGATAATCTCACGAGTCTTAGATTGGGTGAATAGGGGTTTTGCGAAACGATAAAATTCCTGCTCCGTTATATAATGTGTCATCCACAATCGTGCCTCAACATATCGCCCGTATTTCCCATCCGTTAAGGAGCCCGTATTACAGTGTGGTTTAAATTCGGATCCGAAGAATTCACCACCTCGTGTCTGCCCGCATCTATAACTCGGCTTTTTAGTATCCATCTGTGGGGTGAAATCGAGGTGCCAATTGTGCTCACGCGCTGGGCCAATGTTTTCTCCTTCACCTTTCATGGGAATGACAACTGAGAACAAGTTGCAGATGCAAAGCGATTTGCTTTGCCGTACTCTCGTATATAATCCCTGCCCTTCAAGCCTCTACAATGGGCGCACATATAAAGTTTCGGTATTTCCTCTTCTTTCCAATTGCTGCCAGACTTTAGGTTGCACTTAGAGAAATCGGGCCAAAATCCGTTGCAGAAACTGTGGTGATAAGAAGATCGGCACCCGGACATTTTTATCGTAAAAATCAAATTTGATTTTGCGGTACATGTGCAATGATGTTTTTTTAGCCATGTCTATTGAAACCGATATATGCTTCTTCCGCTTTAAAGGAAAAGGCCTTGGTCTTGAACCATTTAAAATATTTTTACGTTTCGAAGTTCAGGAGTACCACCCCTTGTCAACATCCGCCAGAACCATCCCGTAATTAAGGATGTGCTGAGCAGGAGGGCATATTTTCAGTGGTAAGGCTTTATCGGCCATTTCCATTACTTCGCGCTCGCAAGATTGTCCCATGATTGGATTGAAAAAATCGTTCCTCCCGGGCGAACCGAAATCGTGTTCTTAACCACCACCATGCAAGATCTGGAAGAACGCGTCTCGCCTCAGCCAGTGATTTGCCATTTACATCTACATTCTGGGCCGGTATTGCCCCGATGCCAAAAGTGCCAAATGTTTTTAGTAGCCCACTGTGCGGGTCGTCCAAAATATGCAAGTGTTTACTAAGCGGCCATTTGGTTCAATTACATCTGTCGTTGCCGGATAATGTGCGATAGGATTAATCGATTGGACCTTTTTCTTTATGGATGGTCTGGCCGAACCCCCAAAACGGGACATCGTCAGTTCAAAAGGCCCTTAGATGCGGCGACTTGATGTTGGGGGGGAGCTTCGAGAAACAGTCCCTACTGCTAGACAGCTCGCACGTTGATATGGCTTTGTGGAGAAGACGGCGCGAACCGAAGCGAATTTTATCCCTGTCTGGACCCCTTGTCCTACCAGTGGCAAAACCTCTGCAAGAACTCCACGCGCCAATGAATATCGCCTGTCCAGTTCCCTCGCCCTTAAACTTAGGTTCTACATATAGTGATCATCGGAAAAAGCACTGCCCCATTCATATAACGGGGGCTCTAGGGCAATAACGTGCTGCATATGAATAAAATCATGTCCTCGTTGTTTAAATAAGGCCATGCAAAGTCAACCGCGCCCACTTATTGGTCCCGGCATGAAATTTACGCTTTTCCAACTGTCTCTTATTTTATTTTCTTCGGTCAATTCCGTGTGTTATTGGAAGCTGTTACGGCATGGTGCATTTCCCGTTATAAATGCACTCCATAAAGACTCTCATAATCTCAATCTGGCGTCCTCCTGTCATGATGCCAATACATCCGCCAATCTACACAGTGCGTTGGTAGCCCGGGAGTTACCCCATCTGTCAAATGGGAAAGGGATGTTATACCTGATAAAAAAAACTCATTCCCTCTCCCCGACATAGGAGGATCCATTAGGGCTTAACGAGAATAGCGTAAAATAAGCCGGAAACTCCAATCAAATGCATTAAATGCTTTTTTGCATATTTTTCTGGAAACTTTCGCACCTTTCCGTAAACTACATTGGTCCCGGAGACCCCTGAAACAATCCCGCCCAATATTCACCACAAGAACGCTAGCGCCGACGCTGTCGACGCGCCGTGTGTCGGGATATGCCGGAGACCATTTCCCATTTCCCGTTCTCCACCCAAATTCACTACCCACTAGTTACATGGCAGATACGCGTAGGACATGAAATGAAATAAGCCGTTCCCCGGATGGGGTAGGCCAAGGCGATACCCAAATCATATTCTATATCTTGGGAAAAATTCGCATAAGCCAAGCGAAGTTGCCTACTAACAACATGTCCCCTTCATCGTTAAAATCCAGATCAAGATGGATTTCGAAAAACCGGCACTTACCATTCCAATGTTTTCCTTTCCGCGATCATTTTTGGCAAATCCAATCCACAGGGGCCCCACGGTCATTGGCATGACCACTGGAAGGTGTGCGTTTGACCTTGGGACACCACCGCAGGTTTGTGCGGTCCTTGCGCGAAAACATTTGGGGGCCAAAAACCAATTGGTATCCACCTCTCCGTGGAAGAAATCTCTCTCCAAGGACCCCTGATGATTTTCCCGCAACAATAACGTATAGAGACTCTCCCATCAGGACTTAAAAACCACCTGAAGCCCTAATACTATTGTACACCGGGGCCATTGCTCAATCCTGCACCGAATCAATGCTTTTATTCTGCGAGTCTCCGAATTCCCTTGGTTTCCATTACCGGTCATTTGATCATCAAACTTATCAGGTGTCCTGTTAAAACGATAGAAGACTCGCGCACAAACCTGAAACTCTTCCTTCTTTCCTCTCGACATTCTATCTATTTACCACGGTTGACCTTTACCATTGACATACAGACTGCTCTCGTATCCACGCGAACACCGTAGAGCAATCTCCTTGGGGCATATCCCATTTGAATTTTCGAATCCGGCCACAACGACGCGCGGTTCCGCGCCAGTTTTGAATTTTGATTGTGCCAAGGCAGGCGTTTCTCAATTCTAGTGGCAATTGTTTACCCCGGTAACCTGGCAGCGCCCGATATCAGCCCGAAGGTCTAACATATACGCGGATATAAGACCCCGAAGAAACCATATTTGATCGGCAGTGATAAGTCGGAGTTCCCTTTGTTGTCAAAAAACCGTCAATCGGGCAATCCCCATGAAGGCCAAATTGATCATTATGCCGGCCGGACTATACACCCGCCGTGTCATCTCCCCTCAAAAACCCTGGCGTTCCCTCGTAATTCTCAAGAGCTTCGGCCAGTTTTGGGGTTCAAGCTCTAAAAACTTATTTCCCTGGTTCCGTATTTTCTTTGTATCCTCACAAGAAATGTATAAAAAAACTTGTAAAAATAAAGTGCAGCTGTGAGTGCTTGGGAAGTCTATTGCGAGTGTATTTGTAAGGTTTTTTATTAAGGTCCAACTTGTTATACTTAGAAATTAATTGGTGGATTACGCTCTAATATTAGGAATATTCCATGGTGAATTATCAAATAATAGGAGCCGGTGATTTAAAACTGATCCGTTCTGTACTTGCATTTCCCGATAATTTTTTGATCTGGCAAATTAACATATGTAAAATGGGTTGTATTTCATTACAGGAATTGGTTCTGTTTTTTCCATTATTGCCGCGTTTATTTAGGGTATTATAGTTTCATAAACCAGGTTTTACTGTAATTGCGGGATAGGAAGTCCATAGCTCTTTTGCCATTTCGCTGAAGCTCAAAAAATTTAAAATTTTCTTTTAAAAATGTATTTATGTACTAATTTTTACCTAAAAATTTATGATGCGTTTTTGCAAAAAAGGTAATAAATATTTCGTTTTGGAAATTGCAATTTTCGTGGTGTATTTTTACGAAAAATTTAAGTTCCGG
>Ga0163217_1104338_pt1 | contig 13990 bp, 24 predicted proteins | sample SynspAceP_FD_185933 | JGI IMG/M metagenome (GOLD analysis project Ga0163217, IMG submission 185933) | Saline lake microbial communities from Ace Lake in Antarctica - Synechococcus sp. Ace-P (PacBio error correction) | ecosystem: Environmental > Aquatic > Non-marine Saline and Alkaline > Saline ... | reverse complement strand
GTGTCTACCGAGCATGTGCCGGAGCTTCAGTGCATTCGAAACTACGGATGAAAGGCTTGTGTATTGGCCGCCGCCGTAGCTCCGCCGCGCCGGGTACTGTACTCAACGCCAAGCTGGGCTGCCTTCAGGCCCTGCTCGAGCGTGGGTTTCGCTCAGATTCGCAAATCGGCGGCACACTGGGCGCAATATTGGCAACGCCTCCACGATTTGCCGACATGCCACCGCCGCTGCTTCGCTGGCGCGCAGTTCAAGTGACAGCGTTGAAGGGACGCCGCTGGTGCGCTGAAGACTTCTTCCTAGTTACGCAAGACCGCCCTGCGCGCGGGTGAATTTCATTCGTTTACCGTGGCGGGTTGGCCGGAGCCGCCAGACGCACGACAGCGGTCGAGGGCTGTTTCTTCTACAAGGTTATCCAAGAGTCTGGATGAATGATATTTCTGCGGTGCTGGGGCGCCTTCTGGTTCAGTTTTGCGGCGATCAGATCCTCGAATGCCTCTGGCTATGGCGGCATGCGCCACTCAAGCGTGCTCGTTCAGCGGAAGGCCGCTTGCGCGGTGCGACCTTTGACGATGCCAGATTCCATGCCATGCTGCCCCTTGGCAGAGATTTTTTCCCCGATGTCGGGACGTGCGCGCCTTCGCGGCTACCGCCGCCCAGCTAGCGGCAATTCTGCTGCGCGCGCGTTGCTGGAAACAGTGGCCGCGCCGACAGCGATAAACAACGGATTGGTTGACCGATTATTGCGTACAGGCTTCCCGAAGACGTACCAATCACCCCGGGCAGCGTCGGGCTGGCCGGAACAACGCCACCACGACAGCGCCTTGGAACACGTGCGCGGGCAGGCGCGCTTATCGATGATCTGGCCCGAAAGCCGGAGGCTGCTGCATTGCCGCCGTAGGGCCAGCGAAGCAAGCCCATGCGCGGAGTTTTGCTGGCATGGACCTGAAGCGCGGTACGCACTATCCGGCGTTATCGCCGTGTTCACCGTTGCCGGACGTACCCGGGCATAGGAATATTTCGAGCCGGTGTTTCGGGAACCCGGCTGCCTGGCGGAGTGGCGAGAATTGTCGAGCATATCGGCCAGCCAATCTTGCCCGTCGCGGCCCACCAGCTCACGATGCCGCGCCGAAGGCTGCGGTCTGGCAAGGTCGAGTACCCAGCCGCTTGCCACCGGTGATGACACCGCGAACGCTGGAAAAGGCCTCTTATGTTTTTTACGCCCCAGTCATACCAGCAGCGCGGGCGAGCCCGGACCAGGCGCTGGGCCAATGCCCCGCATCCGCTCTGCCGGAGGGCAGCAAGTATGGGTACGGCGGGCAGTGAGCAATTTTCTATCTGGAGGGGCCAGGCCTGTCTGTCGAGCCGGACGAGGTTTGAGCGGTTATGTTCGTGGCACACCTCCAGTCAGCACCCCTCTGAAGTTTACAGAAGTTGGTGGCGGAAGGTGCTCGGCGTTACCGATTCATGAAGTCCAGGCGGAAGTCCGGCGCAATGGGCGGCGGCTTGTGGCGGCAAGGGGAACCAGGCTGCGGCACTGGCCTGCTGTCGCCGCCATGCTCGCTCATGTTACTGGCAAGCGGTGAAATACCGGCTGTCACGCGCCGATGACATTTGGTGGCAGACCGAGCAAAAACGCCATTGGGACTTTTTTCAATACCTATGATGTCGGCTTTGATCAGGGACGGCTGCTACATGGCGCGGATTACTTATGGTCGCGGCGCTTGCAGAGTTTTTCACCGGATCTGTCCGATGCGATTGTCGACGCGCGATGTTTCCATTGCGACAACGCCTATTTTCTCGATCCAGGGCGCGGGTAGACCGGACACCGCTGCAAAACTTACACACGTGTCCAATCACCGCCTTCCGTGTGTTTTGGTGGCGCAGGGCATGATTGCTCATCGAGCAGCCATGGGACGGTATCGCCCGTCACCTGCAGCTTGATCCGCTTGACGGTTGCGCAAGCGCAATCTCTACAGTGAGGGGGCGCGATACTACCCATTACGTCAGACCATCGAGCAGCCTTCTGCTGCGCGACTTGGTCGATGAGCTGGAGTCAGCTCCGGACTATCAGGGCGCGACGCGAGCAGTCAACGCGTTCAATAGCAAGAGCCCGATACTCAAGCGCGGCCTGGCGCTTGGGACGCCGATCAAGTTTCGGCATCTCCTTTTACCCGCCAACCCTGAATCAGGGCTGGCGCATTTGGTTCGTTGCACTCCCTACACCGACCGGAAGCATTCACCTGATCACGGCGGCACCGAGATGGGTCAGGGGCCTACGTGAAAAATTGCCCAGGTCGTGCCTCGGCCTTCAGGTTGATTCTGGCGCGGGTCAAGGTGTCTGCACACGCGGACTGACAAGGTACCCAATACCTCGCCTACGGCGGCGTCTTCGGGGTCGGATACTTGAAACGGTATGGCGGCGCTGGATGCCTGCGAAAGATCAAGGCCGGGCTGGTGGCATTGCTTGCCGAGCACTTTGCTTGCGAGCCCGGGCCGAGGTACGACTTCGAGAGCAACCAGGTTGTTTTCGGCCGGCGATTCACGGGTCGACTGGGCCAGTTCGTTCGACCGGCTTTATATTGCACCGGGTGTCGCTGTCTTTCCACGGCTTTTCGCCACGCGAAGATCTATTACAGCCACGAGAAAGGGTCCAGGGCCACCCGTTCCTGTATTACGCCAACGGCGCGGCCTGTTCCGAGGTTGGTGGTGGTGATACCGCTGACCTGCGGATTAACCGCGTGTTGCGTTACCGACATTCTGGCTGACGCCGGGCAGTCGCTGAAATCCGGAGACCGATTATCGAGCACAGATCGAAGGGCGGCTTTATCCAGGGCATGGGTTGGCTGACCACCGGGAACTGGTGATACAGCGTACCGGCACATTGCTGACCATCGGCCCGGGCGACTATAAGATCCCTGCTGTTTCCGATACGCCGTCGGAATGCGCGTTGACGCTGCTGGCCTCCAAGCCGAACCCGGAAGGCCACAGGTGTTTCCGCTCCAGGCGGGTGGTTGAAGCCGCCGCTTGATGCTGGTATTGCTGTCTGGGGTGCCCTGCGCGAATGCAGTCGCCAGCCTGGCTGATTACTCGCTACAGCCCACCCTGGAACGCCAGCCACCCCCGAGCGCATTGGCTCACCGCGATTGAACGTCACGCGCGGCTGAGGCCGCACAACAGCGGGAGGAGCAGCATGCAGCCATCGTCGCCTGAGCTGGTACCAGAGCGCGTCGCCGACTAGTGCGAGCCGTCAGGGCGGAAACCCTATTGTGCTGGTCACCATTCGGCGTCGGCCGGCTCCGTGCCGCGTGGAGCCTTCGAGCAAGATGGTTGGTCACCCGGTGAGCCACAGTTACCGAACCACTTGGTGGTGGGCATCTCGATACCAGGTGATCGCCGCGCCCGTGAGCAACTGGCTGCGGGCGCTTCGAGTCGCATATGGGAGATTTTTTCGCTGGGCGCCCAGTCTGGGCCAGGTGCTGCGGCGGCAAGCGTCAGTGTGCTGCTGGAAGGACAGCGTGGCAATGAGCCGGTGTGGTGTTCGGCGCCGGGCATGTTGCTCGCGCGCTTGATGACCATCATGGGGCAAAACTGCCCTTGGCGGGTAACCTGGGTCGACTCGCGCGAGACGGGCTTTCCACAGGAGGATACCGGATTAATCGTCCACCGTGCAACTACAGCGAGGACCCGGCGGGCGATTGCGCGGCCCTGTGTGCGATGGCTCACGCGCTGCATCCTGACGCATAACACCAGCTGGATTACGAGCTGTGCCGCGCACTGCTCAACGCAGGCTGTGCATTGAGGGGCATTGGGCCTTGATCGGCTCGCAGGTCAAGCCGAGCGTTTTTTCGTAAACGCCTGGAGCACCGGTGGCAACAGTGCGCAGCAGATTGACTGCATTCGCTGCCCCGTTGGCCGCAGGACGTTTTGCCGGCAAGCGACCCATGGAAGTTGCGGTATCCGTCACGCTGAGCTGTTGACCATTGGCCGCAGCGGGACGTCACCGCCATTGGGAAGCGCGAGGTGTGAGCTGGGCCCCCAGTTGCGCGACACTGATGCAGACAGGGAAACCCACGACACCAGGACAACGGAGCATCATGACCCTGGACAACTCAATCCAGGTTGCCCGAGGCGAGGCCGCAACGCTTCATTGCGCGACTGCTGCGGCAGCCGGAAGTCGGGTGCGCGGCATGGTCGGTTAGCCGGCCCTTGCCTCGCAGGAGGGCGCTTGCGCAATGGTACCGCTCGGGCGCCTGTTGGCCCCCAGCCTGATGGACAGCGATTGGCCTGGCGCCTTTGAAGCGCACCCGAAGATTGGGCGATATCAAGAGCCTGAGGCGCGTTACGCGGCACCGAAGCCATGGCCAGCGGCGAGCAGGCCGGCGGCGATCGCGCCCGAAGCCGTGCTGCAAAAGCTCAAGGATGGCCATGATGCCTATTACGCCAGGTTCGGTTATCTTTTTTCGCGCCACCGGCAAGTCGGCTGAGCAGATGCTCGAACTGCTGGAGGCCGCGCCTGCCCAATGAGCGCGCTGAAGAGATCCGCATTGCCGCCGCGAGCAGGGCGAAAGATCACCCCATTTTAAATTTTTTTCGGGGGGGGGGGGGGGGGGGGGGGGGGGGGGAACCGTGATTAAATGTGTATTGAAGCACCCGCAGTCAGATCACCACCACAATTCTTGACCTCCGGTTCTGCCGGGCTGCCGTCGGGGTCAATGTCAGCCTGGGAACAACAGACCGAAAGCCGGCTGGCGGAGCTGGGCAGGCGGGCACACCGATACCGATGGCCGGATTCTGGACGCCTTCCCGCCTTCAAGGTCAGATACCGGTACTACCGTCTGATCTTCGACACCCAGGGTTATTTCCAGCACCACGGCCAGCGCTGTTTCTATTCCCTCGGTTGACCATCGCCTTCTGCCTTGACGAGGGCCGACGCCCCATTACACGTCCGCTTGCTGCTTAATCAGTGGGGGCTATCGACGTATCGGGGAGCTGATGACATGATTGCAATTCCATCGGCTTTACAGTCTTTCCCCCAGCTGCAGCGCTTCCGCGGTCCTTTACTGCATTTTCTGCTGATCCGGGCCTGGGCAAACGGGACCCTGCAGTTTACGGTATCTGGCAGGATGGCCTGCTGGGTGGTAGCAGATTGGCCCGGGTGTTGGGATGACTAGGGCGGCCGAGCAGGTTGTGCCGCACTCCCCCACAACGACCAGTGTCGAGACATTGCCCAACAGTCTTATCATACGGGCTTATCGACACCCATGTGCATATGCCCGCAGGTGCGGTCTATGGCAGTTACGGCGCCGCAAGCTTGCTGCAATGGCTGGCAAAAACCTATACCTACCCGACCGAATCCAGGTTCGCTCTGATCCGGACTTGGTCAGCAGCCAATCGCAGATATTCCTCGATCTTTGCTGCTGGCGCACGGCACTATCAGGGCTTTGGTATTTGCCACCTCGCATAAGGTGGTCTGAGACGCGCTGTTTGGCGCTGCCGATCGCTACGATATGGCGTTGAATACCGGCAAAGGTTGATGATGGGACACCAACGCGCCCGACGGGCTGCCGCGATACCGCCGAGGCGAGCTTATCGGGAAAGCCGTGAGCTGATTGACCGCTGGCACGGTAAAGGGCGCCAGCGCTACGCGGTCACGCCGCGCTTTGCGGCGACCTCGTCGGTGGAGCAGCTTTGGCTACGCCGCGGCAGTTGCTGGCTGATTGTCCAGGTGGTTTGATGGCAGACCCACTGGGCGGAAAATCATGCCGACGATTGCTGGATCAATGGAGCTGTTTCGAGCGCAGGGAAATTTACCGGATTTGTTACGATCACTTTGGCTGCTCGGTGATCACAGTGTGGCTGGCACCATGGGCATCCACATCAGCGAACGAGGACTGACTAGATCTCTGTCACACGTCTGGCAAACCGGATATGGGCGCACGCTCTCTGCCACGGACTCCTCGGATGGTATCCATTCTCCCTGAGGGCAGGCGCGCCTGTTTCGATCTGACGCTCCGTCTGACGCAATGCCCGGAATGTACAGGGTCTCCCGGGTCTGGCTGCCTGGATGTCGGCGGGAAACAGGGAGGCACCGTCTGTCGATTGCATTGGTTGACCATGGCCGAGGCCTACAAGGTCTGCCAATTGAGTGGCCAATCGCTGAACCGCTGAAGGCCTTCTACATGGGCAACGCTGGGCAATGCCGAAGATGCTGCATCAGGGCCGATCAGGACCGGGCAATCTGCAGGCCGGAAATACGCCGATTTTCTGTGCTGTGACCGCGCCGCTGGTCCGCTTCTGAAGGCTCAAGGGTAACCGCCTGATTCGGACCTGTTGGGGGTGCTGTTCGATCTTGATGATTTCTCGGCGACCGATCGGGGCCATAACGCCCGCACTATATTGCCGGGCAGTTGCCGGTACGATCGCTATTACCTTAGAAGGAGCTGCGCTCCAAATGCATGGTATCTGGTCTGATATTGGACTGAGTCTGATTATTCGTTGGTTTCATGTTTGATCGCCGGAGTGGCCTGGATTTCGGCGCCTCTTTCTATTTCATCTAGGCTGGACAACACCTGCGCGAACCACCGGAATGGAAAAACACCAAAGCCTTCAAGGGCGATCTGTGGGCGATCCATGGTAGCGGTATTTATGAGGTGGCCAAGTACCGGCTGGCCCGAAGAAATGCGCGCGCAGCTGCAGCTGCGTTCAAGTTGGGAAGGCTACAGGCACCTGATGAGCGGGCCTGGCGCTGCGTGTTTGGGCGGGGTGTTACGACTTCGGCAACCCCGCTACCTTGAATCGGACAGCAGCAAGCTGGCGCTGACTGTACCGGCGGCCCATTGCTATCGCATGGGGCACGCTGGTTGGTGTTTTGATGTGGTATACGAGGTGCTGATCCGCAGCCGTTGTCGCGTATGGTCTGCTTCGGCGCGGTGCTGTTTCGTTCTTCTGGTGGCTGTTTCGTGGGGCTGTTCCAGTTATTGCCGGCGCGGAGCCTTCATCCATGTAGGGCGCGGTTGATTAGGCACCATCATGGTCGCCAATGTGTTTCTGGGTATCGTGCCGGCCCAGGCGTGCGCTGGTGGCCATGAGCGCAGCGTTGGAGCCGGATGGCCATGTAAGCTCTGCTGCGTAGGGGCCAGCTGCCGCTCCCAACGCATAAACAATATCTGACGCTTGCGGGTTCATTTTCATCATTGATTCAGCAACCACTATCCGGATGTCTACGGGCACGGCCCATGCTGGGCAGTTCTGGCGGGCGATCGGTTTCATTACGGCCTCGCACGGCACTTCTTCAATCTGACGCCACAAGGGCGTTACCCGGCCCTCGATTCTTGGTTATTCAGTGCACTGCTGGACCCTTGGCGCTGATTCTGGGCGATGGCGCCAGCGACGGAGGACCGGCTGACGCCGATGCCGCCGAGGTAACGCTCAGGAAGTCAGGGCTGATAAGAAGGGCATTGCAGGGCTTTGCCACGTCGAGAAGTCCGGCGCACCCCGGGCCGTTCCGGCACCACCGGCAGGTATCTCGCTGGCGACGCTTCGGAGCAACTCCAAGGATCACGAGATTCAGGTCTATCAGCGCCACGTGGCGACTGAGTTACATGCGCTGGGTAATACACCGGTATTACGCGCGAGGAACCGACCGGATCGGATCTGGCTAAGGACAGGTGGGCTCGGAGTTAAATCGTTTAATTGATGGGCGTATGTTTGCACTTTACGGAAATATCTAAAGGAAATATCTTCATATAGGAGACTTTACTATGCAGAGACAAAGAGCAGGTTCGTTTGAAGCGGTTTGGTCGTTCGGGGCATATCACACTATTGGCCGGCTGGGTGCCTTTGGCTTTGAGCCTGGAGCGCCAAGGCCGAAACCGATATTCGCTTCACCCTGGACTGGCGTTTTTTCGAAGGTCCGTCGGGCGCTCCCTTTTTCTGATTGGCGTTGGTAAAGGCTTACTTCAAGGATGAAGGCCTTAAACGTGCAAGTATTTATTCGGGTAGCGAGCTCTGCGGGCTGGTAACACGTCTTGCGACCCAACGCTATGGACATGGGGCTTTGCCGGACTACAGCGCGGTTGACCGAAACCACGGCGAACAATCCGGGCACCAATGTGACGGAGTCTATATGGTCTACAACGCCCATGCCAGCCGCGGTTATTTTGCATTTGAAGAGGCTCTGCGTATCAAGGAAGGCAGCGGATCTGAGGGCAAACCCTGGGCGCGCCGGTATTCGACGGCGGTCGCAAGGCCTGCCCTCTTTCGGCACGGACCAATGGTCTGGGAGTGGGTGATGTGACCGGGCCAATCGGTCGAGCCGGCGATTGTGAGACGCTGCTGGCCCGCGGTTCACTGGACGTATCACGGCCTTTTACTTTTCACCAGCCTTGCTTAACCTTGAGGGCGCGTGGCGTTGATCCTGACGGAATCGTCCGCGTTGAGTACCCCGATTACGGGCGTCCGAGTTCTACGGCAAAACACCATTGTCGCTGCAATGACTTGCTCGAGGCAACCCGGAACCGCGGTCAAGGGCTTTTTTGCGTGCGTCAACAAGGCGCTGCAGGAAAACCATCGCCGATCCTGATTAGTGCGATTGCCATATGTTCAAAAAAAACGCGATCAGTTGATCGACGAGACGCTTTGAACTGCGGGCGTTTTGAGCTGGCGCTGGATTACCAACACGTGGTGATATTGAAAAAACCCGTGCCGAAGGTTTAGGCGGCCGTTACCGAGGAGCGATAGCGGCGGGCACTGGCAGGACATGTTACCTCCTATGGTTTTAGACTGCAACGCCGGAGCTGGGCGCGCTCTTCGACAGCAGCTAACCCTGGCCGGCTGGAAGCAGGCGGGCAGATTTCCCTGAGCGGTATTGCACAGACAGGGCCGGCCGGGATGGCGGCCCTGCTTATTTCTGAGCGGAGTTGAAGATGGATCTGGTGCAAATTTTGGCAGCACGTTCAGTAATGCGCTATGGCCGAGGATGGCCCATGGCATTGAAGACATCAGCATTGAGGGTGAAAACAGAACGAATTCGTTCGCGGTGGTTGGGTTCCATTTTCCGGTTGTGGCAAATCCACCCGATTGAAACTCGGTACGGGCTGGCGCCACCGACGAGGGGCAATATCCTGCTCGGCGGACAGCCGGGTAACCGGCCCGCGCGGTTGTGGTATGGCATTTCAGGCATCCAACCTTGTTGCCCCTGGCGTACTACATTGGAAAAAAACATTCTGCTGGCCTGATGGAAAACGTTTCAGCAGTACCGAGGCATCGTTCAAGGGCGGAAAGGCGTTGTTCGCAGGAGCAGGGCCGCGCGTTGCTCAAGCGGGGTCGGGTTGGCCGGTGTCTGTGAGGACCAAGTTATCCCTGGGAGCTGTCCGCGGTAATGGCAGCAGCGTTGCCTCCATCTGCCGTGCGCTGATTCACAAGGCAGGCCTGCTAATGCTCGATTGAGCATTTTGGTGCACTGGATGCATTCACCGAGGAAGAACTCTGCGTGGCATTATGGTCCGTGACCTGTGGCAGGAGGAGGGCCTTTCACGCGTGATTCTGGTTAACCCATGATTTTGCGTTGAGGGCAGTGTCCTTGCCGATACCGCTGTACGTGATGTAGCAAGGGCCCCGGACGCTTGCTGGTGCGTAAGCCGGTCGAGCTGCCACGGCCGCAGCGACTGGCTGTGGACTTACACGATTCGCTTTTCGCCGAAACTGGTATCGATCTGCGTGACCATATTTGCCGACGTATACGGATGGGTTGCGGCTATGAGCAGTTAGCCTTACTCGGCATGACACGCGCAACAACGCAGGAAATGGCTTGATTCAAGGGACTTCGCCTTTGGCTTTGCTGGTGTCCCTCAACCCTGTTCTTGGGAGGTTGGTGTGCAAGCTGTTATGGTTATTCGACCTACATCTGTTTCCCGCGCCCACGGAAATCTGGAGCCGGCCTCGGCTAGAAGTATCCGCAGCCCCTATCCATGCAGCACGCTTTGCATACCCTTGTTCACCACCTTGGTGGGGTTCGGTTTATGGCTTGTGGTGTATCGGCCTGTGCCTGGGCATTCTTGGTTGGCTCTTTCTCCGATCATATTACAAGGCGCTTTATCCCGCATGCTGGTCGGGTTTTCAACAGCGTACCAAGGTGGCCTTTGTTCGGTGCTGGTGGTCTGGTTCGTATCGGTTACGGTACCGGCCGAATCTTACCGCTTTCCTGATTTTCGTTCTTCCCGGTGGGTGGTCAACATGGCCACGGGGCTGGGCGACACCTGGAGCGGAGTTGCAGGATGTACTGCCGTTTCACGGTGCCAGCAAACTGAGAATCCTTCAAGAAGGTCGCCCTGCCACGTTCCTGCCGTATTATTTTTCGCTTCGCTGAAGGGGCGATCCCCTGGCGTTCGTCGGTTCGGTCATTTCGAGACTGTGCGATCCCAACCTGGGTATCGGCTACCTGATGATTTTCTGCCAGTTCGTCGATGAACATCGGGTGGTTGGTGTTCGCAGGCCTGGTGGTGAATCGAGCATCATGGGGTGGTGATGTACGAGCTGTTTGCTTTGGTGGAGCGCCGCATGACGCGTTGGGGCTACAGAGGCTCGGAGGCAGGCGTTCTAGGTTTCCTGTCAGGGAGGCCGAAGAATGACCAGCCACAGCGGGCCCCTGCTCAAGAGGCCGCTGCCCGTTAGCAGCTCAGCCTCGGCGTTTTTTTCGGCAAAAGTTGGCCTGATACGCTGCAAAACAAGATAGTCCGCAGCAGAGATCGTGTGGAGATACTTGCCGGGGGTCCCTGGATCATCACTTCCTTGTTCGCCTGGCAGAAGAACGCCAGGCTGTAGCGCGGGCCTCGGTACTCGGCCGGGTTTCGGCATTGCGCACGCGGTGCAGTGTGGACTGAAGTTGATTCATCACTCCCAGCGCTAATCCAACATATCGCCGATGTTGCAGGTGATTTTCACGTCAACACGCGGGATCACGCTGCTCCATTCACGATGTCACCCCGGCCCTCGGCAAAATCCTTGCCGGGGCTGATCTGCAGGCCGCCCTGAACCTTTCCTGTTGAAAGGACCATGGTCAGACAGTCGAAATCGGTATTTGCGCACCGGCGGGCCCACAGGCTTTTCCATCCTGGGATTCCTCGGGCTGGACAAGATAGTGCAACAAGGCGCAGGGTGCTCTGATTAAATTCCGGCCTTGCGCGATCATTGTGCCTGGGTGAAAAAGTCAGCCGCTCAAAGCCCAGGGCGTTCGGCGAAGCAGGACAAACACCTGGCATGGCCCAATTGCCAGGCGCGGGTATTCAAAATTCCAGCATCACCCGGTGAAATTCGCACACTGTCTGGGTTTGGCCACAGATCATCCAATATGATTGCAGAGTGTGATCTGAAGGATTCCTTCTGATCGCAGTGCGCGTTGAAGGGGACGTACCTGGGACATGAACTTCCCAGCCGGCCTTCAGGCCCTTTTCAGTGGGAAGGCCTGTTTTCCTGCTCGCGGGGCAAGGCGAAGGAAGGGCTTTCCGAGAGTTTGAACCGCGTCGCGCACGAATTTCCCAGCTTAGAGACCGGTTGATTTCAACTGAAAAAGCCGACGTCGGTAGCGGCCTGCCACAAGCTTGATCGGTGATTTCCGGCGGCGATTGTCCAAAGTCGCTGAGATCGATCAGCGGAAATATCCTTGCTTGGTCTCGCGGCCAGCCCACCGAAGGGTGGTTTCAAGTTGCAGCTCTTTCAAGCCGTATTTCGGGACGTAGCCAGTATTGTCAGTCATGATGATGCTCAAGTTTTTGCCTGTGCTGGCACAGGCAGACAAAGGGGTATCGGAACGCATCGGAAGAGCACTGGAAGACGGAAGCGAGTCAAGCTGGGGCTGGCAGCGTCAGTCCGATCCGTCGTTGTGCCTGGCACAGCGTCCGACCATGAACTGACAATGACCTGGGGTTTGGCCCCCTGACAGCTTCTACTCAAGGTTACAGAAGCATAAATAACCTGCAATAAATATTCCAAGCAGGAAGCGCGCCTAAGATGCTTTTTTCCCGACGGATATGCCGGCGCTGTCGGCTGCGCCGCCAGGGAGCATCCTTTTTATAGTTCTTCGCTTAACGTGCCACTGCGGACGTGCAAAAAATCTGAACCATTTTGCACCACATTTGTTTCAGAAAGTTGTTGTGCCTACCTGCGCTAGCGCGTGTTGGTAGTTTTTTGGTCAGCACCGCAGAGGGTTGGTGAGAAAATTGCAGAGGAAAACTTGCAGAGGAAAGTTGCAGAGTGAATGCTGAATCAGCCCGGATATCAAACGTTACCTGAGTAGAAGCGGTCAGGGGGCCCAGCCCCGGGACATTGCTCTTTTGACCCCCCAAAGGAAGCACCGCAGTGGGCTTAATTTGATCAAACACGCCGAAGCCGTATTGTTCTCCCAGCCAGCCCGATGCGACGGATATTCGTAATTCCGTGACAGGGCGGATTTTACCGAATGGCCTCGATCTGCGCCCGCATCGATTTGCGGCTGAAAACGCAGATTCGCGCCCGCGGCTGCGCTAGTCTGGCCGGGGGCTGGTCAATACTCATTCATCATTCTGGCCCAGTCGGTAATGAAGGGGGGTGTGCCCGCCGCACTCAACCAGGGCCTGGGCGGACTGGCTGAGTTCGGTGCCCTACCTGTTTCTGGCCGAAGGTCACACCGCAGCTGATGTATCACCGCCGCGCGCCTGGGGCTGTATGAGTTTGCTGCGACTCAGGGCCACTACCTGCGCAAGATTCACCTTACCTGTACCCTCGGACACCACCCAGCCCCGAGCTGGAAGATGCGGTATGGCAGGCGCGCGATGAACGGGCATGGCGCCTGCGCTTACTGTGCCCGCGGCACGGCCACCGAGGGCAGGGTTAGCATCAGGGCATGATCGATACGGCATCCGCCCGGAACGCTGGACCAGGTACTCGAGCGCCTGGAAGCAGGACCCGCGGCCGCTACCATCAGAATGCCGGTGATGCGATTTTGACGCAAAACTGGTCGGTTGGCACCCAACTAGCTTTGATCCATTCCAGCTCGCCGGATGGTTGCGCGTTTTCAGGCGCCTACGCCGCGAAAATGGGTCTGGGCATGCATTCGCATCTACTTGAGGTGGGGTTTGATGAGCAAGCAGGCGCAGGCCAAATACGCAAGGAAGCGCGATTGACCATGCCGGAAAGCTGTGATTGGCTCGGCCAGGAAGTCTGGTTTGCGCATCTGGGCATAGCGTTGCCACATTTGCGATCGAGCGCCTGGGCGGGCGACCGGCACACGCATTTCCCACTGCCCTACGTCCAATTGGCCGTCTGGGCAGCGGTTGTGGCCCTCCCGGTTAATCGCCATGCAGGAAGCCGGCATTCAACATCCACCATAGGGTTTGTTCGACGGTTCCGCCTCGGCCGAACCGGATCCATGCTAAACAGGAAGTGAACTGCGCCTGCTGCTGCATCGAGCCTTTGCATGGCCCTTCGGCTACGGACCCTGGAAACAGGTGCTTACCTGGGGTAGCCGCAATGGCGCCCAGTGCTCGGGTTGCATGGATGTTGGCGAGCTTGAGCGTCGCGATGGCTGCGATTCTGGTGCTTACGGACATTCATCAGCCCGCGTTTTCCGGCGTGCATTACCGCCCCCCACTCCTCGGGCCGCCGTTGATGTGTTTGGTGAAGGCCGTATCGATCAAGTACAGCTCTCGTTCCAGGGCAAGCCGGCCATTTCATTGACGGCAATTATTCCAGGGTTTCTGATGAAGCGGAGTGGACTTTGCTCGGGTAAACAAGGGGGAAGGGGTCGGTTTACAGCAGTTTTGCTGCCGCGGGCCTGAAAGCGGGACTTTGGAAACGCAGAAAAAAATTAAGGACCCGGGGGACGATGTCCGGGTCTTTTTTTGCCCAAAACACAAGTTTTGTTTTATTTTTTGGGGGGAATTGGTTTTCGGCGTTCGATTTTGGCCCCCTTTTCCCCCCACAAATTTTTTAAATCCTCCTTTCTGTGGTTGGTGTT
>Ga0163217_1041171_pt1 | contig 13990 bp, 10 predicted proteins | sample SynspAceP_FD_185933 | JGI IMG/M metagenome (GOLD analysis project Ga0163217, IMG submission 185933) | Saline lake microbial communities from Ace Lake in Antarctica - Synechococcus sp. Ace-P (PacBio error correction) | ecosystem: Environmental > Aquatic > Non-marine Saline and Alkaline > Saline ... | reverse complement strand
TAAATTCCTGCGTAAATTGTGTTAAAAGTCACTTGCTGACGCGCTCTCTTTGAAGCATTGGAAGTCGAGATTTGCCCAGATCGATTAATTCGTTATTCCCATTTTAAGCTTTGCGACCCCAACCGAAGCATCCCTCGAAGTTGCTCCATGTTGAAGAAACTCTTCCTTGAAATCCTGCCTTCAGCAGACGACTACCAGTTTGGATTGGCTCAATCGACCAATTCAACCAAACTTTAAGTTGAGAGTCGGTAGTTGCTGCCAAAAACAAGAGAGAGAAAATACCTACGCTAGGAGTACGCTGAAAAAATACCAGGAATCGTTTTTTGAATCATGTTAATATGGCAGTTCCAGATGAATCTAGAATAATTTAAAGCTTCAAAAAAATCGGAAATTTTCTTATTCTACCAAATATATTCCAAAAGTGCTTTTCAATCTTTCTAGCAGCTTCACTTCCGTACAGTTTTACAGATCTCGATCTGTGTCCGATCTTCAGAGCAGGCGCCTTGGAAATCTAAAATCAACAGATCGCCAGATGTCTCCATAGAATTTGCTTCAATTCGCCATTACATACTTGCACCTTTGTCCAAAGCAACACGACCACCTTCCCATCCAGGTAAAACCACTGCCCTTGCAGCATCCGCCAGCATTTATTTTCAATTTTCTTCTTGATCTTCCATTGCATTTCCTACCGGAACGATCGTGAATAGCCCAGATGGAGGAATCAAGTCAGAAAACCGTCTCAAAATCATAAATCTGGTGGTTTGAGTTGGGAGCTCATCGACAACCATTTCTTTGGCAAGTCTTCAAACAGAATCTGATGCTCATTTTCCCGTGACCAAAAACTGGAAGAATCCACTCTGGGAAATCTTGCTCGCATTTTTTCGCTCAGTCAAAAGTAATGTCAAGCCCATTTTGATTTAGCTATTGAACCTCCATCGATAATCCTCATAGACTTCTGCGTGAATGCGTCCATGAAACAATTAGCTGCTTAACGTCCACTTCCGAGTACTCTTCCAACTTGCTTTCTCCCAGGTTAGGGCATTAGTAAAGTCGAAGTGAAAAATCCCTGTTGATTCGCATAGGCGTACCATTCAGAAAATCGTGGATTCAAAAAAGGCTCGCCCTGAAAATAAAAGTGAAGCCAGTCAAATGCCGTAACTTGATCGACACTTTTTCGAAAAAGCTGATCTTCCAGCAACCAGTAAGGTCTGGAAAAACCAAGCCTGATGGACCATTCGACAGCGAGGTTGCAACTGTCGTCGGCTCGATAAGAGAGCTAGAGGATTTCCCAAAGATATCGGCTTACCGACTAGTCTGAAATTGGAATGAAGCCCACAAAAGCGCAATAATTCCAGATCTTTCCGAAAAGTCAAGAATCGAAAAAAATGCCTTGCTGAAATCCATTGGTTATCCACAAAACTCAATAAGGAAGGCAGCATCGGAAAGCAACTTTTAAAATTAGTGTATGAATTCATGCAATTAGAAAAAGCGGCCATTTTAATAGGCCGCTTAGAATTATAAAAAATTTTACTCTTTCAACCCAGGTATTCATCGTTGGTAATGCTTATTCAAGACTTACATCCAGTTTTTCTGTGCGCAAGATTTTTCATCCAGGTGTTCCATCGTAAAACTCTACCGTTTTCACTACATGTGTGGATGGTATTCGTATTCGGATATTCTCCAGATGATGCTCCTGATCACCAAGTCTGCAGTTTACAGCTCGATACTTCCAATTCCTACCAATCCTAGTCTTCTGCTCTCAAGAATTGTAGCTGTCTTCACGCATCCATTCACTCATCCTCCCACTTGCTACTGACCATAGTTCCCCAATGTAACCCAAGCCTTGCAACTGACCATGTGAACCTACACCGCAAGCCTCCTTGTCTACAATGCTTTGATTCCTTGCATGATCCCAAAGACATGATCTTCCGGTGCAAAACCAGCAACCCAATCACAAGCTCTTCTCTAGCCTTTAGAATTAAGTCTTCATACGAGTAAACGATTCAGTTGGATCATGTAATGGCTCGGTGTTAATAATAGTTTTCCGCGCCAAGGAACCTTCCAAGCTAGCAAGCAATGTTGGGTAACCGCCATTTTCTTTCGCAATGGTCCTATCACATCGTCGAGTAATAATGGATAGATCGGAATCGCATGCTCATGACCAGGCATAGCCATCAAATCAGCGTGTCATATTCAATTTTGAATCCAGACCACCTTTCTGTGGTTGGCATCAATTGCTTGGTCCTTCGCAGCATGATTACCACGACGGTGTGACGGATTTTCTACAAATACATCTTAATGTATTGCGTATTGTAATACTTGCTGTAATTGCTTCAGCACATCTTGGTTTTCTCAGCGACTTTAGATTATACATCCAATAGCCAACGCCGGAACCTGTAGAATAAACTCGTGGACAGGAAACATCCCAGCTTCTACCATGTCGCTTTAGGTCAGCACATCCGTAGTTGCAGTCTGCGACTCTTCTAGTCGTGGTCACGCATAAGCAAGATGCGGCGTAGATCCAAACTGAATTCTTAGCAATCCCCAAGTAGGCCACATGTGGCAGATCGTAAAGCCAGGGTAATCGTTTTTCCCTAGCATCCACGGCACTTTGCATCCACCCACATCAGTGTTCCGTCTTTCCAACGGCTCTTGATCCGTTATTTTCAATCAGGATATCTCCATTCATAACCTCATTCACCTTTCATGTTCACGATTCGAGCATTTCTTAAGTAAAAATTCCTTTGGGATGTCCTTGCCAAAATAGGACTTCAACCTGATGATCTCCGCTTATAGTTTCTTCTCTTTTTTTATCGCCTAATAATACTTGTCTGCTTTTGCCTTTCACTTATCGTTTTTCAACAACTCAGGTAATCGCTTCCTTTTGGCTTTTGGCAAGTGAGTCCAGCGGTTTTACAGCCTCAGACCTATGCTTTAAAGTAGGAAACACTGTCTGCCATACAGTCCTCATTTTTCTTTTTAAGCAGTTTTACGGAATCTTCTTATAAACTCTGCTGGGTAAGCGATAGACCCAATGGGCATTTCAATTGACCAATGCAACTTTGCCATCGGCTTCCCAAGCTGGCCATTTCTTCCCACAATCTCTGTCAGTTGACGCGAGGGAAATTGCTCGAGGAAGATCAGCCGACATTGATGGTAGGAGTTTATGCCCACCTTTGGGATCGTGATAATTAACATTATTATTAACTTGTGCCAAGGCAATTGCCCTCAAGGTGCCTCAAGATCTACAGCACTAGGGTTGCATAGCTGTTCTTGGGCATTGGACCCTTCCGGTCATGCAATAATTTACCCATCGGCTATGATCGAGCGATTCCCATAATATATTTCACGGTGAAGTCTCTTCCTAAATTAGCGTGCATCGTTGTGAATCATGGTCTCGGCTGTGACAAAAGAGGATTCCATGATCCTTTGCGTAACCTTCTCATCTTTGCCTTTCCCAGTTTACAGAGAGTAATGCCCCGCCTATCCATTTCAAGTAGATTCTATCGGATCTTTGTGAAGTGTGCATTCCGTAATTAGTGCATCCATAATTTTCGTTAGCTCCCACCAGCCTCTGAATCCATACAACTCAGCCTCAAGAAACTAGAGAACCCCGGACATTCGCATCTGCAATCTTCTTGGTCCTTGAAAAACAACGATCGATTGTCAGGAGACCATACTGGCCACATAAAGAGCTGATTCTTAGTCAACTTGTGATTGTTTCTTTGCGCCAGAAGACGCTTTTAGAGATGACCCCATCGGTTTCTGACCAAGTGTAACACCAATTGAGATCCATTCTGGATTCAAATGGCATTGCGGTCAGTGAAAGTTATTGGTGGTTCGTTTCTGTTCACCGTTTGGTAGTCATCACATACAATCTGTTGAGGACGGTAAAAGCAACTTTTACCATCGGAGATGTACTCGTCACGAATTTGAAGTGGCGAGCTTAGCGTAGTATCCTTGATTCTCATACTCAAAATAAAGTCTTGGCCCCATTGCAATGTTCACATCTACTTCGAAATGGATTTCAGTTGGAGCGACCCCAGCTTGAACAGGAATACTCCATATTTTTCCACCATAGAAGCAATTACATTTTTTGTAATCTGGTGTGAAAAGCATTGCAGCAAAAACCCCATGTGCGGCGATGGGACTCTGATCGTCCGCGCTGATACGGGATAACTAACCACGCTCATCTCCAAGATTCCAGATTCTAGACTAAACGGTTTTATCCTCATATCGAGTGCCATAGGCCATTACTTCCATCTTTCTCAATGTTGCTAAATGCTGAACATATCTGAAGAATAGTATGATTTCCCTCCCTCAAGATCGTAAGTGCCAAGTATATTGTGGTAAAGCGCGTGTAATTCCAAGCTCGACGGTGTGAGAAATACACCTCTTGCCATCGACTGACAAACTGGTCCATTACATGTTATCTCCATCTATCAAGACTCCAACAGTACGACACTCATAACACAACCCACGTACATCGCATATAGACAAAGCCGTCATAGAAGGTGTATTCTATTTCAATTTTTTGAATCCTCCGCCACCATCTTGTGTACATTCCAAAGCTTGTTGATTCCGATTCTCTGCTGACTACATATTCATCGCCATCGGCTCCAGGCCAGCTCCGGGAACATCTCCATTTTATCTTTGGTGACTTGTATGGTTCTTTTTCACCATTCGATGTACAGAGGCAGAAAACCCAGCTCGGTCAGACGTAAAGAGTATTTTCCCCCATCTCGAGAAAAAACGGGGATGAGTTTCGTATGCAATTCCAGTGGAATTGGTAGCTTTGCCCCAGAAATCGGAATCTATGAAATATCCCCCAAAAAGGTCAAAACGAGGTATTCCGTCAGACTGACATCTACCACTCACCATACCTTCTTGTGTTGAATTGAACTTCCCGCTCAGCTTGAGAGGTAGTCTTAAATTTTGGAAGTCGATGAATCCTTTTCTGCTATCGAGCTGCGAGTGAATCTTTTAGCATCGTGCCCAAGCCGAATCATTTTAGGCACTAAACGCAAAAGCTCACAGAAACTCCCAAGGCTATAGCAAGCAGCTGAGAATTTTTTTCATTAATTGAAGTTTGATGGGGTAATTAAAGAGCTGAGATAAGTGTAATCTTTTAAAAATTAAAAGGATCAATTTCAGGCTACTACTTCACAGACACTTACGGAAGAGCTTTATTTTTTCAGCTCCATTTTTCCAATACTATTGCATTTGAAGTCTGTGCAGCATGAGCAAATTTCCAAAAATAAGAATTCTGTCAGACTTCTTGGATTGAAGTCGGAGGCTACGTGACAGTATCACCGAAATCACGGTAAAATCTAGTTCTTCAAGATATTTGACCCCAAGATTTCCGGAAACCATTTCTCCCACTATTGATTCGATAGAACTCGAAGGTCTAAAACCTATTTTCTGAAAAAACCGGCAATTGCATTCATCTATTCGGATCGCAATACAGGCTCCGAAGTGCTCTGCAGATAGTCATCTCCTTTGAAAAACATCCATTGATCGCATCCCCGATAAAACTTATCCGATGTCCTCCTTCATTCATAATTCTCACGAACCAAAAATCAGATCAAAATATTCATTGAGCAAACCTACCACATAGGGTCCTCATTTTCAGAGGATGCAGTAAAGCCGCAAAGGTCTATAAGGCAACTTGCTGCTTCCAGGTTTATTTCCCATATTCCGGATTCGATCACGATCCCATGAATTTAATACCGTTCATCGACATACATCTTCAGGATGTTATTTTCTTTGATTGCATCAAAAGTCGATTGACCGATTAATGTATTGGGTGTTTTTTCAATATGATTTCTAATCTTGAAATCTACGGGTTTTGGTGATGAAGTCAAAAGCCCCAAGATTCATAGCTGTACGGATGTTTCCATGTCCCATAGGCTAGATGATGACCGTTTTTTTAGCAAGGAATGCTTTTCTTTCACTTTGGATAGCAATGTTCCAATCCGTCCCATTTCCGGCATATTGATATCGCTCAAGATCATATCTATTCCTTGTGGCGTCCAATATCTTCGAAGGCAATTCGGCCATTCAGTGCAAACAAAAACTCAAGCTCGGCCTTCTCGGATTCCTTTCGGAATTCTGCTTGATCAGAAATTTCTAAATCGCCTCGTCATCTACACCAATATCTAATCCATTCAATTTATTTTCTTTGTGATTGACCCTATAATTCTTCTTTAAGCGAATCAAAATCAATCGGGTTAGTGAAAAATTCTTTCGCCCTGAGCTCATGCCTTTTTGATAATTTTCGTGTCTCCTTAGGCCGAAAATAGCAACATAATCATTGGAAACTGTCTTTTGATGTTTTTCAGCAAATTCTAACCCTGTCATTCCAGCATGTGTTGGATATCGAAAAAACATAAAACCAAACCTCTGGAGCTACCTCACTCAATAGTTGAAGACCTTCATCTCCAGAAAAAGCAAAGCTAACTCTATTCCCCATTCCTAACTCTTTCTAAACTTCTGGCGAAAAAAGTTGTTTCAACACTCTTTCATCATCTACATTAAAATCTTTGTTCACTTTTGTTAAGTTAAAATAATAAAAAATTCTGTACTCCCCTGGTACACTTTCCACAAAAGTTGCCCGCTATGCCCTTTAGTAATGAATCTCATAGCTCCATTATAATCCTAAAACCGGTCCTTTCCCTGCGGTTTGTAGTGAAGATGGCCTGGAAAATCTTTGCTTTGATGTCTGCCGGGGATCCATTTCCATATCACGGGATCCGAATCTCAACTCCCTTTTCCAATTTTGGTACTAACCAAAACTTTGCTCACTAGTCGGCCGTGATAATTATGGCCTGCGAAGCTAATTGCTGGCTTGCTTTTTCAGACACTGCATAGGAGCGTGTGATCAAGTTTAAAGACCGTCAATATCTTGAAGGAACGATTTCCATCTAAGGAAAGCATTGTCGAGGTCTAATTTAAAGTCTGCATGAATGATTTGCTTTAGCGTCCGCAAATCATATAGCTCAGTCTAAAGGTACTCACTGCAAGTGCATTAATATCTGTCCAATTCTTTTTGTCCGGAATTATTTCTACTGTGCTGAAGGCATTTCCTTTGACGATTGATCGGCTCCGTTTACCCCGTGAGTATTGATCTTGTTCAAGATTGTCAGAAGAATTATCAGCAGAATTCTCATCGATTAATTTTCGTCCTGTTCCATTTACTTTTACCGCTTCCTCTTTGATCTCTTGGAATCAAATCATTGCTGACTCAAGAATATTGACAAAGAGTCAGCGGATTTGAATCTCGTGGCAATGCCTGCGGAAGCTCTCCTAAGGAAGCCATTTTTCAGACTGGATAAGTTGCTCTTGTGGGCTTTAAGCTTCCTCGATAGACTATTTTAACGGCGTACGTAATCAACTCGCTTCTTACGAGGAGGACGCTTTTTCTTTCTTCAATAAAAAGACTGCTTGAACAACAGTATAGATTAGCAACCCTAGGAGAAAGAAGTAAATTAGAAGCCCACCAAGTAAAACCACCATGAGAACTTATGTAAAAGAAAACAGTCAGGTCGCTCCAAACGCCATTATTTCCTTTGGTAATACCTGAAAGCGTAGTCTCCAGCAAAAAAGATTAAAATAGTTCTGGAAATAGAATTTTGTAATCTCTGCCATTGCATCTGATCCCCCGAGCACGTACCGAAACGATTTCATCCCCACTTTGATCGAAGATCTGAATAAAAAGCTTTAGCGAGTTTGATGATGCGTGATACCAATCCAAGGTTGCATTTTGGTGTTCGATCTAAACTATCCCATTGAATATTATTCATTCAATATTGGATAGTTCTTTTATCTTCTATTTCAAGGCTATCAGGCACATCAATGGCTTTAACTTTCTGATTTCTTAGAAAAAATGAAGGAGAATTTCATTCCATACCCTGAGTTCCAGTCAAGTTCTACTTTTGCATCGACATGGAGTGGTGATCGGTCTTGGAGATCACAGTTAAATTGGAGATGCGCTCCACCATACCTTACGTCAGAAAGGACTTGGCAGCGGCCCTGGTTTAATCTGTAAAGGAAATCCTTCAGCTCTTCCAAAATTCAAAATTCAGGCTTGTTTAAGTCACCTTTTTTGGTGCATCGATCACGACAATGCCATTCTCGTGTCCCAAGTTGAAGCCGTCCCTTTGGACTCCACCATATCAGTACAATCCCCGGGGCTCAGCCATGAATCGAATGACATTGGTGATAGAGTCTCGCGAAGGATTAATGATGGAGATTCCTTTGGCTCACTCCGATGACGAGCGCTGACCTCGGTGAAGTAAATAGCACGATTGATTCATTGGTGGTTAGCCCTTCCAAAAACACCCAAAATAACTGATTGTATTTTCTGGATCAAATCTGATGAAATTCCTGAATCCGTTCACCAGCCATTTTTGATCAGCATCCTCCTTTACCCCCAAACAAGTTATTACTCGCTAAGCCAAATATTGCATCGATTTTTTCATCGTGCGTTGCCCGATCAAAGACCAGCAAATCCATTATGTCAACATCCAAAGGCTTCCATCAGCTTTTGATAGCGCGCCAGTTAAACCATGGCACAGTCTCAGGAATCCCCGATAGCCGGTGATTGATATGGAAGTCAAATCAGATATTAAAATCCTCCAGCAGCACCAATAAAAAATAAGTCGGTATCTATAAATTTGTTAATTCCGCCTGATTATGGACCCTATTATTTTTCAGACAATAAGCTCCTTTAGACTATTTCTTTAGGATTATAGACATTTAGGTCCGCCGTAATTACCAAACCAGACGCGCCCTTGCTATCTTCTCTCGATTGCCCCAAGTATCGTTACTTAATCCATACATCGGTCGTGAGAAAGCCTCTGAATCCATCCCATTGGGATCATAAAGGGTCAGCCCTTGTAAGCCACACCCGGACAAAATCCCTTCCTGATCAACAGGTTTACTGCAGGCGGTTCCCTGTCCTGCAATATTTGATTTGTCTCGACGTTTTTATGTCCTTTTTCTGGTTGTAGATAGTAAAAAAATTATTGATCCTATCCAAATATTCTCCTTCTGATCTAACGTGATCGTAAGCGGCAGGCACCACATATCCTTGTGTTCAGCTAATCGATGTGATTTTAAATTGGCTAAAGAGATGCTAGAAAGCCCAGGAGAAAATAACTAGAGATCAAGATTTCTCCATTAGACATTTCTTGAATTCAAAACTACAAAGGCCTCCAGCCCCATTTTTTGAATCGAACAGCTTCATTTTAGTCGCGTCAGGAACCGTTATTACGCGGACTCCTATGTGAGCCCTACAGAGTTATTTGGTGAATCAATAAAGGATTCCCAGCAAGTAGTAGCCTAAATCCAAGCGCTTGAGATCAAATTGTAATTTTCGACTTTTCAAAATCAAAAATTGTGTCAAGCACTGTCCTCCCACCCCAAAAATTGCCGTCTTTTGTCCACATTTCCCCTTTGAGAACCCATAGCCCAAGCTCAATTATTTTCTATTAGCTCCTTTTCCAAAAATCTTATCAATCACAATCCCTTTGAAAACTGGAGGACAATCAACTTGCCGTCCGTTGCAAAATCCCAAATCTGAAATCGAATTATGCTCCAATGGAATTCACTTTTTACATCGGTACAAGTGAAATCACCCAGTGAATCACAAGACCTTTCTCTGTCGTAAACCAATGCACCCGCGGGCCGATCACTTGATCAAAAATGTGTGCCTGCAAGCGCTGACCATGGTAAGGCTAGAATACCGGCATGGACATTTTCTAATTTAAGGGGTGAGCACCGGATGATGATAGGTGTCGGAAGTCTGGTGATAGTGCTAAGCAGGAATCTGACTCTACGAACTAGTTAAGGAACTCAGGAAGTTCTTCCCACTGAAAGGTTTTGCACTTCAACCGGCTTTTTAGCGGGACTTCCTCTTGCAGAAAAAACGCTTGCGAAGTCCAATGATCCGATTATCAAAAATCGCATCGTTCGCCAACGAAACGCTTTCTTTAGCTATTCTTCCAGTGAATGGTTTTCCCTCTGGCATTTGGAAAGAAAAACTGCTTTTGTATTGCAAAAACCCAGAGGGTTATCAGAAAAGGCACTTCTACTTTCGATGACAGGCAAAAAGATCGCCCCACAAAAAAAGCAATAATGGAGAAGCCTTTAAAAAAATATTTTTTCGGTGTTCATCTTTCTTTTTAGCTTATTCAAATTGGGAGTTCTATACTGATTCAGTTTCCCCACTCCTCTCAGAATGGACGTTAATTCGCCACCATAGGCTTAATGAATTCATACTGAGTTGACATTTCCTAGTCCAGTCCTGGCCATAGGTTTGGTAGAAAAAAGGTTGTAAAATTTTCTCGTGTTGCTTCAGACATCCCGATTCCATTGTCCTTTACTCCTGATCTGTATCTTATTCCAGATTCTTTGTTGAAAACCTCCACGGTTGGTAAGGATTCCTTAGAGTCTCATCCTTGAGTTGAGTTCTCCTTGATACTGCATAAAAGGAATGTGTTTATTAGGTTTCAAAAACACCTACCGAATCTTGAAATCAAATTAATCGAGAAGTCCTTCCTCAAGATAAGCTTTAAACATCGCATTGAAACTTTTGTCCTTCGCTCTCAAAACCATGATAGGATAGCCGTTAATTTCATCTAACAGCCATTGAATCGTAGCTATTTTACTCAGAAACTAGTCCGGAGTGTGGAGCATCCCTTTACGATTACCGTCTGCCGCTTTCCATGAAGATGATTTTTTTTGTCAAGTCTTTCCTGATGCTTTTAAGATTTTCGTTGACAGGCCCTTCATCCTCAGTTCAGGAGCTTTTTGCTCTTTCCTCGTCTAGCTCGGCTATTCAGTTCATCTCACTTTCCGAAAATTTATTGACAAAATTCAACGGATGTTTTGGAACTCCTCATGGCCAATCTCCTGCTGATAATGTCTCTCTCTCTAGTAGAATGCCATTTCTCCCGCATTCGCGATCATATTGTATCTTCGGGGTTAGACTTTAAGTTATCAATTGCCTTTAATTCTCTTTTGTTGAACCAACTCCAGTCCGTTCATTTACTTGATCTCAAGTTCGGCTTTGAGTTTGGCTGTGATTCCAAACTCGCTCGAGCGCTCAAAACCATTAAGCGCTCTTTCTGCAAGTTTTTTAGCTTGCTATTCTCTATATATTGATCCACATGCTATCTCCCGTTAAGCAATCAATGTCTACCGTCTATTTCGATATATTATCCTGCCTCTCTTTTTTGTTCCAGCCAACTTCGGTAAATATATCTACATATCTTTATGCGAATTCTCGAATTCGATTATTTGAAGCAAAAGCATAGAGCACTTGCTTTTACCTTCGAAATCGGTTTTCATACTAAATAGTCTTAATCCGCAATCGCAAAACGTAGAAACTTGAAGGAGTTAGTAATCGATAGTCTTAAATCAAAACCGACATATCAAAATCAGAATCATCGCTTGCAAGCTCAAGCCATCAATGCCTGAATCACCATATGATGGATCATCCCCCTTCGTGGCTCCTGAAATAGAAAAAACTAGAAAAAAAGCGATAACATATTCTATTCAACTCAGAGTTAATCAATTTACTTTATCTCTATTTATTAGCCAAATACCGTTAAAGAAAAAATAAAACTCGGCCCAATTGCCTTAAGTCACTTGCCAGAGATTTGCGGAGAATTCTACAGTAAGGTCCCCTCCATGGGCCTTATATATCATACACTAAGACAACAGTCGCTCATTTCCTGTGGTATCGTGGTGGTTAAAGAATGGCTGAATACTTTGTCTAATTGTCGAAGAATCTTGCCATTTTATCGTAATTCGACGTTTCTATTCCTTTGCCAACTTTTTGTTTGACACTGACTATTGAGTGTATTCATCTTCCAATTTTTCCCTCCTTTCTTAAGCCTCTTATCATATCAGAAACTGCATAGAATGCATTATTATAAACTATTGAGAGGACTTTTCGTATTATCTTTAGGGATCACATTGAGCGTTGAACTTCCGAGAGCAAAATTGTCAGGTACTCTGCATGAAAGTCTTTGTTTCTTCGCCCTAATTACCGTGGTACTGGTCGAAGCATTCTTCCTAGAATAATCACTTAATATTCCGTCATTTCTTTCTGCAATGCCCCGACGACTATGCTGAAGCATGGCTTTTACATAATCTGCTTCTGTCTCCCATGCATGCTGATTCTGATCTAGATTTTGTCGGAATCTCTTCCGCCAATTTTTTGCATCCTCCAGCCTCCTTTTCAAGATCTTCGTTTTCAGTCCTGAATGAGTTCGAACTCACCTCTGAAAAAAATTATTTACAAAAATTCAATGTTTCTGAATTTCATGGCTTATACGCAGTCAGTGTTCTCAAGTGTAGACTTTGCTTGATTAGAAGACATCCGGAAAAAAAGAAAACTGGAAGACTTAATCACCCTTTAATAGTTATTTTTCCCTCTGGTAATTTAAAAAAATATTGAGTTTATTCTTAAAAAATGATATTTGTAATCATGCTAATTCTTGATTCATTGATTGATAAAACTGCCATCTGCTCCTCTTGTCTACTTACATTTAATTATAAAGCAGGTTCATTAGCTAAAGGTAAAGTTAAATCTATCAGCTTGAAGCCATCCAATTTGGAGATGACGTTTAAAATAATTAGTTACTTGCCCTGGCATTCCATTTGCACCGAGCTCCGCAGCTTCTCTGATTTTGGTCAAAGCCATGGTAAAAGAGCAGAGGCATCCCAATAACCCATTGTTGTTACAATTTTTACCATCGACAAATTGGGAGGTAAGTGGATTGGCATTTCAAATGATTCACCCGAAGCATCGATGTTCCTTTCCATAGCCCCAATAAGTCACCCAGAGTTTCTCTTCAATCATCTATGACCAATCTCATAAAATCTTTTTCCCGATCAAAGGAGTAGCTAGATAGCGGTTCAGACTTAATTTTTGGACCAGCAATAATCTCTGGATAGGCTGGGGTTCCTTGAAGTATTAAAGAAAATAGTAGCCCCATTTCGCATTAAGTTGCCTCATAAGACGCCCAATCCCCGTCTACATAATTACCCAATATTAATTGACGATTTTTCAATTTCAGGGGATTGCTGGGGTATTCGAGTTTAGTATCGCAAACCAAAGCTATCAGAAGCACTGCAACGAAATATAATAATTTCATAATCAGATTTTCTTTAATCTTACTTTTTAATCGAAAATAAAATGCTGTTTAATAAAGTTAATTTTAATGGCTGAGCGACCAAAAAAATGCTTTTAAAGGTTGAAACCCCCCCAACAAAAAACCCCGGGGATAACCTTGTCGGATACCGTCACCTAACATAAAAATAGTTGACCGAAGAGTTGGTTGACTATACAATAAATGATTTTCCGAATTCTTTCCTCTTACATGTAAGAATGAAAAAGCTTGTGGGAGGCCTGCTGTTGGGAACGCCACAGTCAGCAGTTTGTGGGCAGAGGGAGGCGAGAAAGGATTGTTTTGGCAAGACCAGGAAGGGGGGAAGACGACGAGGTGGGAGCCGAATTACTGAGAGAATCCGAAAGACCCGGGCGCAGAGTCCAAAAGAGTCAACCGCTCATAGACGGAGAATGTGAATATCTGGGAGGATGAGCACACCGAAAATTCTGAACAAGGCCGGAAACAGAGGTCAGGAGCAGAACGAGCAAAACAGAAAAAAGCAAAGGTATGGGGGAGGAAAGCGCTTGGTGCAAAAGATGCAGTTACGTTTTCGAGGAGAGGGGACGAGGCTGAGCAAGACGCAATGGAGTGCGTACCTCCAATTCCAGGATGAATGCGGGCCCAATACCAACGGAGGAATAGTGCGAGGAGCGGAAAGAAGGCGAGTGAAGGCCGGGAGCGAGGCCGCAAAGACGCGGGAAGCGGGGAAAAAGATAAGAGGAAAAGGCTAAAGCGAGGTCCGACCAGAGAGGAGCAAAGCTCGCGGAAGCAAGGAATAGTGTGAACTCGATCCTGAGGAGTTGTTGTAG
>Ga0163217_1029408_pt1 | contig 13990 bp, 16 predicted proteins | sample SynspAceP_FD_185933 | JGI IMG/M metagenome (GOLD analysis project Ga0163217, IMG submission 185933) | Saline lake microbial communities from Ace Lake in Antarctica - Synechococcus sp. Ace-P (PacBio error correction) | ecosystem: Environmental > Aquatic > Non-marine Saline and Alkaline > Saline ... | reverse complement strand
TTCTAATACCATTATTAAACTAAGTTCTTAAGAGCTGATTGGACAACTTCCTGTAACTAATGTTTGCCGCAATACTTATTAAAATACCCCTCAATCATAATTTATGGTTTTTGTGGGTGGGAATGATTGCAATTTCTTTTGCAATTTTGGTTTTTTGTGAGTCATCCTGTGCGATGTCAAAATTGTGTTGGCAGATGTTGCGTAGGCTTCCCCAACTGTCCCGAAGGGCAGAAAGGCGGGCCGGGCAAAAACTAATTTTTTTCTGGGCACCAAACCTTCAATCCAATGAGTAAAATATTCTATTCGTTTTTTCCAAATTTTATAATCTGGTGATTTCTGTGTTAATTCGTCTTCTTGCCTTTGCACTACAACGGCATCTGCTATTGGTGTCGTGGCGATTTAAAGACACTAATTACACTAAACAGACAAAAACTTAAATACAGCATGAACGATAATAAAGATAACTGAAACAAGCCATGCACTATACAAAAGTTGTGCTTAGCTGTTTTTGAGAGTTTATTTCTGATTCTAATGAGAAGAAGAGAAACGCTATTAGAAGTTGAAATTCGGCTGCAAATGATAGGCTTAGGAGTGTGGAAAATGAATATTCTATCGTAAAAACCTGAGTGTAGACGATAGCACAACTTTATTTTATTGCTTTACCTTTTGATTTCTAGCTGCCCGATGTGGACAAGTATATGGCACCTTTGGTACTGTATATTTTTTACAAGTTTAAAAATTTTAACTAGCTATTTCTGTCAATTCACTTCCTAATCCAAAAGTTCGTTCGGCACCTCCTTGCACTTCCTCAAACCTTTGACTAACAACGATCACTGCTTGACAGTTTTCTCAATCTCCAAAATGCTTAAGGGCCAAAGGATTTCCAAAATGAATTCAGAAGTATAGGATTCTGAATCAACAAATCCTTTGATTTCCGTTGAGGATATTCCTGAATCCATACCCAAATGATCTAAGGGCTTGTGAGATGGAACATGGATTGAGACAAGATTCAATCGACTTTCATAAGGGTAGCTTTCTCAGCTTGCTAGCCAAACTTCTTGTCCAACTTCTTAGTGAGGTTCGATTTCCTTTTTTCAAAAAACTGTACATGTGCCAAAGCTTCTTTTCGCAAGCAATGCCTTTGATTCGTAGCAGGCCGAGACTTCCAGAAAGGGATTCTGAATGGTACTCCCTTGCAAGTATTGGTATTGGACTTTGGCTATGTTCCTCCCAATCCGGAAATGGGAGATTGCCAATTCGCTTAAACTCAAGACACCAAGCTTTTTCCTTCAGGGCAGATGATTTTTTTGATAGAACCGCATCAATTTATCTGCTTTGAGCAGTTCTAGAAATCTGCGCTATACCTTCCTTGACATTGATCGGAGAAACACAGCAGATCATTTCCCGCTTTGAAGGCCTCAATTCCAACTTCCTGGCTGGAAAGTTGCTTGCCCACAGACTTTCAATTCAAGGCATCAGAGATGACCAAGCCTTTGAAGCCCATCTCTCCCATTTTAATTAGGTCGGTGACTGGATTATTCCTTCGAAAATACTAGCTGGAATGTTTTTTCACGGGTAAGCGTGGAGAACTGCCAAATGGAACCAACCATGATAAGTCGACCCCATGATACAATTACCATATTGAAATGGACAGTAGTTTCCTTCTGCAATTATTATCAGCTTTGTTGTGGATGATGGGTAAAACCCAGATGTGAATCTACGGCAGGTGTCTCCATGTCCGGGAAAATGCTTGAAACACAGCGCCAATGCCCGCTTTATTCATTCCAGTGTATTGGCAAAGGGCGAGTTGGCCTACCCTTCTCGGGATCTGTTCCAAAGGATCGATTAACCATGACAAGGATTATTGGGATTGCGTATTAATGGTCTGCGCAGGTGCTAAATTCAAATGAATTACCTGACTTTTCATGTCTAGGCCCATTTCGATAGACCTTACTTCTTCCACCAGATTTCGGCGTCGTTTTTGCATTGGGCTCCACAGAGAAATAGCAAAAGGATAGTGAGGTGTTTTTTTCGATCGCATTAGCAAGGCCATATTCCCCATCTATTGCTCATCAAAAGTGGGATTTTGGAGCCGCCTGAAGCCGATTGATCAAGCCAATCATTGTTTTTCAAGTGTACGCTAACGCAAGACTTCTGGCACGCTTTTTCAAAGGTTGGCAGCCGCTGAATTGTCTGCTATGAAAAAAGTTCACTCCACCGATTCCTTCTTCCCGAATCAAAATTTTCAAGGAATCTGATTAATTTCTCTTCGTTTATCATGAGACAAAGCTGCCGGCAAGAAAGAATTGAGCTGTTTCCTGAGGTTGAAAGGTAGGTAAGTGAGCAAGTTGGGAAAGTTAAAGGTCTATTGTTTGGCTTCAAGGTTTTTTTCCTTTCGTTTTTGGTCTCAATAGGTTTTAAGGTCTTGAAGTTTCATTTCATGTTTCTAATTTCAAGCGATTTCGTAAAAATCGTCACTCGCTAAAATCTTATTAGCTGCTTTTTCCCAAAATCCTAGGATACTTCCACGTTGCTTGCAATGGTAATGGCAGGGGATCATGGCCAAAGCCACCCAAAACAAAGAATCCGTATAGCCAAGCCATTCCTGGATAGTAGGCCCGAGAGCATTCAGGAAACATCATTCCCATGGCCATAAAGCCTGTGCGATCGCATAATAGAAGTTTTGAAGAGCCTTGCCAAATAAACAAGAAGATCATGTAAGCTGCGATGGCCGGAAACCATAGCCTAACTTGCTCAAAATACCGACAGCACCCGGAAAAAATAGCCCCTCCGGTTGGAAATAGGCCAGCGCGAATCTAAAGCCAAATTTGGAAGGTTTAAGGAAAGCGCATTCGGGATCATCCCACTTGCACAAGTCCATCTCGAGAAATGCAAATTCCACCAAAAATTCCCCTAGCAAAAGAGCGATAAACTCCCACGTTCCGTTACATCAAGCCATAAATCAGGAGTGCTGATGCCAATCCCTCCTCGACCTCTTCATTCGAGACGGAAAGGTGAAGCCATCTGGACCAATTGTGATTCTCCAAGTCGAAGATCAGCACGAATGTCAGAAGATAGCAGGGATATTTTCTTTGCTAAAAAAGGTCTCAAATACCTTAAAGAAATTTTGCTCGTTCTTCAGCTTTGCTTGCGCTTTTCAGTAGAATAGCTCGTTTTCTTCCACACTGGTGTGGTGAAATAATTGACTGCTGTGAGAATCAACATCAACCCCGCCACAAATGATCATCGTCCAAGAACCAGGCTTGGCTTGTTATCACCCAAAGTGATCTCGAGATATCCGTGCAATATAGACGATGAGGACCATTTCCCGTGATCAATTCTATCCGTATAGAAAGTACCGCGTAGTCCGACAAAAAAACTTTGTTGCTGGGCTTCAAAGCAATCAAATACATCCCATCAGATGAGATATCGTTGGTGGACTGACGCAAAACCCCCATCCAAAAGAAGGCCAAAGTCACAAAAGAAAATTGTTTGGCCGGAAAACCGTCAGTCCATCTCCTAGAAAACAGAGCTAAATTAAATTGGCATGCTGAGGAAAACCATTTCCGCTTTGTGTGCCGATCAGATCAATGATTGGACTTCCATCGATCGCGTTTGATCACCAAGCGTAAATACAGTAAACTGGTATAAGACCAATATCGGCCAAAAAAAAATTTTTGGGGGGGGGGAAGGGGGGGGGGGGACGGGGGCCGGGAGTTTTTTTTTTTTATTTTGTACATCACCACGGAGACCAAACGATGATCCATATAAAGGTTATTGCCTTCGTGAGGTAAGCGAGGAACCCAAAGCCATGGTGGGATTTTTACAACGATTCTGGGTCATTGATTTGCGGATTAGATTTCGTAGATTACTGACCTCTGAGCTTCGATGATTTTTGCACCTTACCGCTTTTCGTAGAATTCAGCTGGCCCAACACCACTTATGATGGCATAGCCGTAGCCCCATTTCCCGGAGAGATTCTAAGGATTTTGATCAGGAGAATTTTTCCCATTCCTTTTTCCTCGCTCTGATTCCAAAGTACAGTCGCGTCCAAAGAAATTCCGAGCGGTATGGATTCATAGCAGGCAAAATCCCCAAGATATCATTTCCTCTTTGCGCCAGCCAAACTGAAACTGGTTGTCTGCTAAAAAGCCACTTTCAACTTCCGATTCCCCAATATGGCCCCAAAACATGCTCCATTACCCCACGTCTGATTACAAATGCTTCTTCCGGTGGCGATGGCCACGTCTGAAAGATGATTTCCTTCTTTTTTCAAGAGTTGCGTTTCCTTTTCTGAGCCAATTTCCGGAAGTCCGATAAGTCGAACGAGCATATCTTTCATGGCAGGGAGATTGAAGGGATTTGGTAACTTTGAGTTTGGACGATTCTGCCCAAAGATAACAAAAAAAAAAAATGGTCGATCACGCGAAACAGGAAATGTACTTCGTTGTTAAGGCTAGTCACTTCAAGCGTGCGGGCACGACTGCCGACCACCCAAACCGGATGGGGATTTCAGCATCAGCTAGGTCACCTGAGTTCATTGGCCTGGATCATGCCTTTAGCGGATAGCAGGATCAAGCGGTTTTTGCTAGTTGATGTGCGTGACTTGGTCATTAGCTTTTACTTTCCAGAAGCCTCGGATATCGATTTAATCGATGGAGTTTTAGGCTGGAAAGCCGGAGGCCAAGAGTAGGCTCCGTATATAGAGTTTCGGATTTCAAGAGCTGCCGCCACATCCTGATTTTTCATCATATAGAATTTGGCAGAGAAAAAAAGCCATTGCCTTGAATTCTGTTGAAGTGTACGCGGAGGAAAATCTGGGTTGTTGATTTCGTCTGGATTTTCCCATGCCTTATCCGATTCTTCACGGATTTATACGCCCATTTCCCACATTATACGTCTGGTGCGATTGGCATATTGGACACCCAATATTCAGCTTCCGATGTTGAGGGCACAGGCGGATGCTCCTGCTCAGTAGAATTTGCGGATCAGGGTGGAATTCGATCAGCCGTTTTTCATCCAAAGAATCACATCTGGCATAGAGATCGTCGTAGTGGTCTGTCCGGCGCGGTTGGAGATTCCTTTTCGGGTCTTTGTCTTGATTTCGCCAAAACTCCAAAAGGTGAATGCCGAATTGCACCCAAGGCTTACTCGATTATGATCGTCTGATTAAAGTGCGAAAAATCAATTCGTTGACATTCTGTCTTCGCAGTCGTCTTGGCTTTGCCCAGGCTTTTGTATTGTCTGGTGGCTTGTCGGGGAATACCGTTTTGGCTCTTATATATGGGTAAAAAATAATCGTCAAGTGAATCGCATCGATTCATGAATTATCCAACAACTTCCTTGATTACTGACAAGTAGATGCGCTTTACTTCGGTAAATTCCTGGGTTTTAATACCACTTGGTGTCATATTTCAGCATTCCAGTTTCGATGTGCATTGAAGTCATGCTCAGGCTGAGATCATCTGTTATTCAACGTCATAGTAGCTCGATAGGGATTTGAGCCAGAGCGTGAAATTTCCAATCCTCGGCATTGAGATTCTTTGATCATCCAGTCAGTGGATTGTCAGTGGTACCGGCTCCTTTTTCCTTGCTTTACCTGTTAGGTATTTTTTGACAAGGCGCAAGTTGCTTGGGTAAAAGGCATCGCCGCAGTTCGGATTGGGACGATGACTGCAGTTGAAGTTAGTCCCTTGTAAAATTAATCCAAAAATGCCTATGAAGTCCCGCTTTTGGTTTTTCGTAGGAATCTACGCCTGAGAGGCAATCGATATTAGCGGACAGGTGCAATCCAAAAACTCCACGGAATTCTCTGTGCAATTCACGGCATTTGGTAATTCATTAGGACCGGAGCGGCAACAGGCACTTTAGGCATAATTTATTTCTTGGGTGTGCTGGTTCCTTTTCGGACCTTTGGGGTGGAAAAGGAGCAGTGGTCTTTTGGAAGGAGTATTGGTTTTGGGTTTTACAGGCAGAAAAAAGGAAGTCCGAAAACAAGGAAAAAGCACAGTAAGAGAAGTCGTATTCATAAAGGGATGATGTCAGCTCAAAAGCTTGGGGATTGGTTTTAGACCAAGGTCAGAAAGATTTTTACGAAGTTTTCCACTGAATTCATCTCCTGGTCGGTTTTTACAGTTCGGTAGTCAGGCGTCTTCCTCTTTCCCAAAGTGGGGTAGTTTGAAAGTTTTGATATCAGATGCCCGAATCACATAGTCAATTTGGGTATCGCTTGAAGGTATCGAATCAGTTCTTCAAGGCTTCAATTGGAGCTTTTCGTTAGGTGGGCATTCTGCACCACCAACTGTTTCAATTCCGATAGCAAGTAGTTCCCAAACCAATCGTATGACGGGCAAAAGTTCGATCTGGCAGTAGACGGAAATCGGTGCGCAACTCTCTGTCTCACATCAGGAATTGAGAAGACACATTTTAATGTTACTTGCACCGTCGGTCAGGTTCTTCCTCCATATGTCGGGGAATCAAACACCTCAAAAAGTCACCTCGTGTTATTCAAATCGACAGTCCAATGGACCACCACCATTTGAGGGTAATATTGGCTTCCTCTTGATCCAGGGCCATGTGCGATCTTTTTAAATATTGCAGGGAGAGTCTCCTCCGCGTCGGCATTCCAAGTGCTCGGTTTTTCAAAGATTCGCGAAGTAGATTTGGCGACTGCAGCTTGCAATTGAACCAACAGTAAAATCAAAAGTGGGAGAGCGAAGATTCCGATTTTAGATTTTGCTGCAAAGTAATAGGACAAACAGGTGAATATTGAATAGCTAGTGATTACGTAGGAATCTTTAGCCATAACTAGCCAGTAATTTCCCACAAGGTAGCCTCCAATTTTTTGAGCCGACTTTTTGAGCAAGCAATTTTTTGTCCTGATGGAGTTTCTTTGACATTCACGCCTAAACAGATACGATGGACACCATTTCAAGCGATTCAGAAAAGATCATCAATAGGACCCGATGATGCGATGACTTGATCTAAAAATGTATTATGTCTTTCTTCTTTGAGCATAGGAAACGCTTGGAGCAGTTTAGCTATTGGAAAAACAGCAAGAACATGCAAAAAAAAGAAGCGATAAAAAAAGTGCTTGCAAAAAAAGTGCTTCAATTGGAGGCTACCTTATGAAATTCTGGCTAGTTTAGTAAAAGGATCGCTAGCGTAATCACTTAGCTATATTCATATTCAAGCCTGTTTGCCTATGACTTTTGCACAAATCTTAAAATCGGATCTTTGCTCTCCCACTTTTGATTTTACTGTTCGTTCAATTGAAGCTGCATGTCCAAATCTACTCCGAATCTTTGAAAACCGAATCACTTGAATGTTTATTCCGAACGGGAGGAGCTCTCCCTGCAATATTTAATAGATCGACACATGGCCTGGATTCAAGAGGAAGACCAATATTAACCCTCAAATGGTGGTGTCCATTTGGGACTGCGATTGCATAACATCGAGGTGACTTTTGAGGTTGTTTGATTCCCGACATAGGGAGGAAGACCTTTGACGCTGACCGGTGCAAGTAACGTTAAATGTGTTCTTCTCCAATTCCTGATTGACAGAGATGGCCACGATTTTCCGTCTACTTGCCCAGATTTCAGAACTTTTGCCCGTCATACGATTGGTTTGAACTACTTGGCTATCGAATTGATAAAAACGTTGGTGGTGAGGACTGCCCCCACTAAACGGAAAAGCTCAATTGAAAGCCAATTGAAGAACTTGATTCGATACCTCAAAAGCGAAATACCAAATTGACTATGTGATCGCGGGCATCATGAATATCAAAACTTTCAAACTTACCCCACTTGAAAGAGGAATGACCCTGACTACCGAACTGTAAAAACCGGACCCAGGAGGCATGAATTCATGGAAAAACTTTTCGTAAAAAATCTTTCTGACCTTGGTTAAACCATCCCCAAGCTTTGAGCTGACATCATCCCTTTATGAAACGAATATTACCTCTTACTGTGCTATTTTCCTTGTTTTTCGGACTTCTTTTTTCTGCCTGGAAAACCCAAAAACCAATAAATCCTTCCAAAAGACCCACTGCTTCCTCACCCAAGGTCCAAAAGGAACAGCAGGCACGCCAGAAAAAATTTATTTTGCCTGAAAGTTGCCTGTTGCGCTCCGGGCCTATGAATTACCAAATGCCGGAGATGCCCAGAGAATTCGTGGAGTTTGGATTGCAAACTGTCGCTAATATCGATTGGCCCATCTCAGGCGTAGATTTCCTACGAAAAACAAAAAGCGGGACTTCGATAGGCATTATTGAGGGATTATTACAAGGGACTAAACTTCAACGCAGTATCATTCGGTCCAAATCCGAACTGCCGGCGATGCCTTTTTACCAAGCACTTGTGCGCCTTGGTCAAAAATACCTAAAGGTAAACAAGGAAAAGCGCCGAGGTACCACTGACAATCCACTGACTTGGGATGATCAAGAATCTCATGCCCGAGGATTGGAAATTTCACGCCTGGCTCAATCCCTAATCGAGCTACTATGACGTTGAAAACAGATGATCTCAGCCCTTGGAGCATGACTTCAATGGCACATCGAAACTGGATGCTGAAATATGACACCCAATGGTATTACAACCCAGATACCCGAAGTAAAAGCGCATCTACTGTCAGTAATCAAGGAAGTTTGTGGATAATTTGGACATCGATGCGATTCACTTTGCGATTATTTTATACCATATTAAAGTAGGCCAAAACGGGTTATTTCCGACAGCCACCTACGACAAATTACAAAAGCCTTGGGCAAAGCCAAGACGACTGGCGAAGACAGAAATTGTCAACGAATATGGATTTTCCCACTTAATTCAGACGATCAAATCGAGTAAGCCTTGGGTGCGAATTCGGCCATTTCACCCTTTTGGAGTTTGGCGAAATCAAGACAAAGACCCGAAAGGTCTCAACCCCGCGCCGGACAGACCAACTACGACGATCTCTTGGCAGATGTGATTCTTGGATGGAAAAAACGGCTGGATCGATACCTGATCCGCAAATCTTACTGGAGCATGAGCATCGCTGGCCTCAATCGGAAGCTGAATGATGGTGGTCCAATTAATGCCAATCGCAACCAACGTATATAGTGGGAATGGGCACGTATAAAATCCCGTGAAGATTCGGATTAGGCATGGGAAAAATCAGAGAAATTAGAATCAACACCCAGAATTTCCTACCGCGTACACATTCAACAGATTCAAGCAAATGCTTTTTTTCTCTGCAAATTCTATATTTGATGAAAAATCAGGATGTGGCGCAGCTCTTTGAAATCCGAACTCTTTATAACGAGCCTACCCTTGCCTCCGGCTTTCCAGGCCTAAAACTCCAATCGATTTATCGATAACCGAGGTTCTGGAAGTAAAAGCTAATGACCACGTGCACGCAAATCAACTAGAAAAAACCGCTTGATCCTGCTATCCGCTACGGCAATGATCCAAGGCGGCAAATTGACTCAGTGACCTAGCTGATGCTGAAATCCATCCGGTTTGGGTGGGCGGCAGTCGTGCCCGCACGCTTGTTAAGTGACTAGCCTAACACGAAGTACATTTCTGTTCGCTGGGATCGACCACTTTGGCAGAATCGTCAAACTCAAGTTTTAACCAAATCCTTTAATCTCCCTGCCATGAAAGATATGCTCGTCGACTGATCGGACTTCCAGGATTAGCTCAGAAAGGGAACGCAAACTCTTGAAAACAAAGAGAAAATCATCTTCGACGTGCCAATCGAGCACCGGAGAAGCATTGGTATATCAGAGTGGGTAATGGAGCATTTGGGCATATTGGGAATCGGAAGTTGAAGTGGGCTTTTAGCAGACAACCAGTTTCAGTTTGGGCCTGGCGGCAAAGAGAAATGATATCTTGGGATTTGCTTTGCTATGAATCCACCGCTCGGAAAATTTCTTTGACCGACTCGGTTACTTTGAATTTCAGAGCGAGGAAAAAGGAATTGCGGAAAATTCTTCCTGATTCAATCGCTTAGAATCTTTCGGGAAATGGGGCTTACGGCTATGCCATCATAGGTGGTGTTGGCCCAGCTGAAATTCTACGAAAGCGGTAGCGGTGCAAAAATCATCGAAGGCTCTAGAGTGTCAGTATCTACGAAAATCTTATTCCGCAAAATTCATGACCCGAAACCTTGTAAAAGTCCCCATGGCTTTGGGTTCCCTCGGCTTTACCTCACCGAGCATACCTTATATAGTTGATCATCGTTGTCTCCGTGGTGATGTACAAAAAAACTCGGCGGTCTCCAATGCCGATATTGGTCTTTATACCAGTTTTACTGTATTTACCTTGAGGTGATCAAACCGATCTGGAGTCCAATCATTGATCTGATCGGCACAAAGCGGAATGGTTCTCACATGGCATTTATTTTAGCTCTTGTTTTTTCTAGGAGGGACTGACGTTCCGGAAAACCAATTCTTTTTGATGACTTTTGGCTTCCTTTTGGATGGGGGCTTTTGCGTCAGCCACCAACGATATTCTCATCTGATGCGATTGTAATGATTGCTTTGAAGCCCGAGCAACAAAGTTTTTTTGCGGACTCGCCGGTACTTTTTCTATCGGATGGAATGATCTCGGGGAAATGGTCTCATCGTCTATATTGCAGGATTATCTCGAGATTTCACTTGGGTTGATACAGCCAAGCCTGTTTGGACGGATGAATCATGTGGCGGGGTTAGATGTTGATTCTCACAGCAGTTCAATTATTTCACCACACCAGTGGTGGAGAAAACGAGGCTTTTTCCTACTGAAAAAGCGAAGCAAAGCTGAAGAACGAGCAATTTCTTTAAGGTATTTTGAGACCTGTTTTTACAAAGAAAAATATCCTGCTATCTCTGACATTCGTGCTGATTCTTATCGACTTGGGAGAATCACAATTGGTCAAGATGGGCTTTCACCTTTCCTTCTCGATGAAAAGGTCGATGGAAGATGGCAGATCAGCACTTCTGATTATGGCTCTGATTATTAGGAACAGTGGGAGTTATCGCTCTTTTTGCTAGGGGAATTTTGGAGTGGGAATTGCCATTCTCGAGATTGGACTCTGGGCAAGTGGATTGATCCCGATGGCGCTTTCCTTAAACCTTCCAAAATTTGCTTTATATCGCGCTGGCCTATTTCCAACCGGAGGGGCTTATTTTCCGGGTGCTGTCGTTGATTATTGAGCAGTTAGGTATGTTTCGCTTCGCAGCTTACATGACTTCTTGATTTATTTAGGCAGAAGCCTCTCAACTTCTCATTATGCGATCGCAACAGGGCTTTATGGCCATGGGATGATGTTTCCTGGAATGCTCTCGGCTATATCAGGGGATGGCTTGGCTATACTGGATTTCTTTGTTTGGTTGGTTGCCCATATCCCTGCCATTACCATTGCAGCAAGCGTGATGTATTCCTAGGGATTTGGGAAAAAGCAGCTAAAATGAGATTTACGAGTGACCGATTACGAAAATCCTTTGAAATTGAAACATGAAATGAACTTCAAGCCTTAAACTTGATGAGGACCAAAATCGAAAGGAAAAAAAACCTTAACCAAACTAAAACCTTTAAAACTTTCCAACCCGTGGTCACTTACAACCTTTCACCTCAGAACAAACAGCCTCCAATTCTTTCTTCCCGGCAGCTTGTGTCATTGATTACAGAAGAGAATTATCAGGATTCTTGAAATTTGATTCGGGAAAGAAGGAATCGGTGAGAGTGACATTTTTTTCTTAGCAGGACATTCAGCGGCTGCCAACTTTGAAAAGCGTTGCAGAAGTCTTGGCGTTAGCGGTTACACTTGAAAAAATGATTGGCTTGATCAATCGCTATCAGGCGGCCTCCAAAATCCCACTTTTGATGAGCATAGATGGGGAATATGGCTTGGCTATAGCGAATCGAAAAAACACGCCACTAATCCTTTTGACTTATTTCTCTGGAACCATGCAAACGACGCGAGGATCTGGTGAAGAAGTAGGCTATCGAATGGGCCTAGAATGAAAATGTCAGGTATTCATTTTGAATTTGGCACCACTGCGCAGACATTAATACCATTCCAATAATCCTGTCATTGGTTATCGATTCCTTTGGGAACAGATCCCGAGAGTAGCCAAACTCCGCCTTTGCAGATTACAAAACATGGAATGATAAAAGCGGGCATTGAAGCGCTTGTTTCAAGCATTTTCCCGGACATGAGACACTGCCGTAGATTCACATCTGGGTTTACCCATTCATCCACAAAAACAAAAGCGACTCTAATTGCAGAGGACTACTTCCATTTTCAATATGGAATTGATCGTGGGGTCGACTTAGTCATGTTTTGTCATTTGCAGTTCCCACGCTTACCTTGGAAAAAACATTCCAGCTAGTATTTCGAAGGAAATCATCACGACCTATTAAAGGAGAGAGATGGGCTTCAAAGGTTGGTCATCTCTGATGCCTTGAATATTGGAAAAGCTGTGGCAAGCACTTCCAGCCCCAGGAAAGTTTGGAATTGGAGGGCCTTCAAAGCGGGAAAAATGATCTGCTGTGTTTTCTCCGATCATGTCAAGGAAGGTATATGCGCAGATTTCTGAAGAACTGCTCAGAAGGCAGAAAATTGATGCGGTCTATCAAAAAATCATTGCGCCCTGAAGGAAAAGCTTGGTGTCTTTGAGTTTTAGCGAATTGGGCAATGTCCCACTTTCGATTGGTTTCCGGGAGGAACATAGCCAAAAAGTCCAACCAACTTTGCCAAGGAGTACTTCAGTCCTTTTCTGGAAGTCTGCGAGCCTGCTACGGATTCAAAGGCCAGTTGCTGCGAACAAAGAAGCTTTGGCAACATCGTACATTTTTTTGAAAAGGAAATTCGACCTTCACTAAAGAATTGGACAGAAGTTTGGCTACAAAGCTGAGAAAAGTACCCATTAGAAAAGTCCGATTTGATCTTTGATCTCAATTCCATGTTCCATCTCCACAAGCCCTTAAATTCAATTTGGTATGGATCAGGAAATCTCCAACGAAAATCAAGGATTTGAATTGATTTCAAAGTTCCTTATATTTGATTCCATTTTTGGAAATCCTTTGGCCCTTAAAGCATTTTGGAAGATTGAAAAACTGTCAAGCAGTGAATCTGTTGTTATTCAGTTTTGAGGGGAAAAAGTGCAGGGAGGGTGGCCGCACGGGACTTTTTGATTGGAAGTGGAATGACAGAATTTAGCTAGTTAAAAATTTTTAACTTGTAAAAAAATAAAACAGTACCAAAGGGCATTTTATACTTGTCCCACATCGGTGCAGCCTAGAATGCCCAAAAAGGTAAAGCAATAAACAAGTTGTTGCTTAATGTCTACAACGTTCAGGTTTTTACGATAGAAATTTTCATTTTCACACTTCCTAAGGCCTATTTCTTTGCAGCCGATGTATTTCAACTTCTATTAACGTTTCTCTTCTTCTAAATTTTAGAATCAGAATAAACTCTCAAAAACACTAAGACACAAACATTTTTGTATAGTTGCAATGGCTTAGTTTCAGTTTCTTTATTATTCGTTCATCTGTAATTTTAAGTTTTTGTCTGTTTAGTTAATTAGTGGTCTTTTAAAATCGCCACGACAACCATACAAGGATGCCGTTGTATTGGCAAGGCGAAGAAGACCGAAATAACACAGAAAATCACCAAGATTATTAAAAATTTTGAAAAAAACGGAATAGAATTATATTAGGGGGCTCATTGATTTTGAAAGGTTGGTGCAAGGAAAAAAAAATTAGTTTTTGCCGCCCGCTTCTTGCCGTTCGGGGGACAGTTGGGGAAGCCTACGCAACATTGGGCACCCACATTTTGCAAATCGCAACAGCTGACTCACAAAACCAAATTGCAAAGATGCAATCATTTCCACCCTCACCAAAAACCATTAATTATGATTGAGGGGTATTTGTTTAAATAAGTATTGCGGGCAAACCATAGTTACAGGAGTGGTTCAATTCAGGCTCTTAAGGAAAATAGCATTAATAATGGCTTAGTTAGAAATTCTTCT
>Ga0163217_1024454_pt1 | contig 13990 bp, 11 predicted proteins | sample SynspAceP_FD_185933 | JGI IMG/M metagenome (GOLD analysis project Ga0163217, IMG submission 185933) | Saline lake microbial communities from Ace Lake in Antarctica - Synechococcus sp. Ace-P (PacBio error correction) | ecosystem: Environmental > Aquatic > Non-marine Saline and Alkaline > Saline ... | reverse complement strand
TTTGTGCTTGATGACAGCCACATGGAGTGAGCGTTTGGGAGAAGAGAAACCTTACTTGGTTTATACGCGAGCGATTATATGTCTTTATACCATTACCTACTTCGCTTTGGATGGCCAGTCCGGATACTTTGGGTGCTAGATGCAGGCTAAAAATACCGCGAGACACGCCTTACAGAGCGCTGATTGCTGACGTTCTACCTGAAGAGCAATATTCCAAAGGCTTTTTGACACAAAGTTTCTCACAGGTTTGGGCATTACGCTAGCCAATCTTTTCCTTATTCGTCTTTTCAAAAGTATATCCCCAGCAATCGCTGGCTTCACTTCCCTATATAAGGGTCTATGCTTGCCTTCTTTTAGGCACAGTCTGCTCGATTGACAGTGATTTAGGAAGCGCATGTCCAAGTGACTCCAGAATACCCGCCTTTCGTTACTAAGAAAATAGCGACACCGGCTCGTACTCGTATATTGTAGCGCGTCACGACAACAGAAAGGAATGGCACATTCCGGCAATCTCAGGTTTTTCTTTGATCTTATTTTTTTTTTTTATGGTATCTTTTTCCTGTCCCTTCACAGCACATTTTCGATTCGTGATTACGCTTTTTGGCTTATTTTTGACTGTTGATCTTGTTGATTCCTTCAATTTTTGATCGTAAAATCATCCGAAAAAAAACGATTTCATTGCGCAGAAAAACAACCCGACTACCAAATACTTTTTGCCCAAAACCTAGAAATCATCAAGCCATCAACGCAGATGCCGAATGTTGATGTGGAAGCTAGGCTTTGGTGTACCTGTTCAATGGTATGCGCTGTTTTGCTATGGCAAAATGCCGCTAAGAAGCATTGCACAATCCGTTTACAATACCACTCCTTTAGAGAACAAAGCGCTTGATGAAGAGGCTGTGGGCTGACAGGATCTGGTTAATGGTTGGTACAATATCGTTCACTTTCTTCCGCTTCTTCTTGGCTCGTTTGCGCCACTAACTTTAGGTCCTAAAAAAGTACACTTTGTCTGCTTGATTATGGCTGGAAGTGGCACTTTTGATTTTCCCTTTTATAAGAAAATAAAATACCTTCTCTTCGCTCCAATGACGGTTTCGGGGATGGGCCTGGGCGGAGTATGAATGGGAGTACCTATTTTACTGTAGTTGAATGAAATTCCCAAAGAACGTTTAGGGCGGTTTACATGGGAGTGATCAATATGATGATCGTGATTCAATGATCTTCCAAACCTTAAGTTTTTGGCTATATCTCCAAAACCTTTCTCAATAACGCAATCCCAGATGGCCATTGTCTTTGCAGGAGTATTGTTATTACTAGCCGCATGGCAAACCACCAGAATCAAAGGAAGTCCATTCCGACATCACTGCGCAATCCCAGCGGGAGGAGGGCATTAATCGCTTTCAGATTTAATTAAAAATTACCTTGGAGCTCAATTCATACCAATCAACCGCTTTCAACAACAAATTCACGAAATTATGGGTGAATGTCCTTCCTAAGGAAATGGTTTTGAGCCTAAAGAAAGGACAAGGCCACTTGAATTTCAGAATTAAATGAAGGCGCTTGATTCTTTGGTTACACTGATCAAAGCTCTATCAGCATCATCCAAAAGCCGAAGAAACTTTTGGAAAAAATTAAATCCGAAACCTTTGATCAAATTTGATCATGAAAGAGCCCCAGATTTAAGCACAAGATCAGGTCAAAGAAATCCAAATTTGGTCAAGCAATGAACTTGTGGGGATGAGTCTCTATGTAGATCGCCTTCTGCGGAGATCTTAAAAAAACTTCCCGCAAAAGCTTCCTTACCTCAGCGAGCTGGGAGATAAACTTTCTTCACCTTATGCCGATTTTTGAAAGCCCCGCAGGAGAAAGTGACGGAGGCTACGCAGTGTCTAATTTCCAAAAAAGTAGATTCGAAAATTGCGATTTTGAGTGACTTGAAAAAGCTACGAAAAAGCAATGCAAGATCAAGAATGCATTTGATGCTTGATATTGTTTTGAATTCAACCTCCCATCGTCACGAATGGCACAAGAAAAGCGAAAAGCACGGCGATCCGAATTTCAGGATTTTTACTTAACATGTATGACCAATCGGTGGATACCTAGATGAGTTTGATACCAGTATGCCAGAGATCTTTCCGGAGACCTCCCGGGGACATTTCAACCTATGTCCTGAATTGATAAAATGGGTGATGAACCGTTTTCATCACTACCAATGGATCTGAACTCATGAATCCGGCAGTTTTTGTAGCCGATGTGGAAACATTTCTTTTACTATGCCAATCTAGGAGTAGACTTACTGCGAATAGACGCACCCGCTTTTATCTGGAAGCAAAATGGACCACCTCCAGAATCTCCCTCAAGCGCATCAGTTGCTAAGATTAATCAAGCAATGTGTCCAAGTATCAGCTCCGGGAATGGCTCTACTAGGAGAAGCGATCGTGGCCTCCCAAAGGAAATTCATCAATATTTTTGGGAACTGGGACTAGTTCCCGGGCAAAGGAATGTGATTTCGCTATAATGCCACTCAGATGGCACTTCAATGGGACATGCTGGCCACTGGAGGATACTCGAGTTGATGCTTTGCGCCCAGCAAACGATATCCTCAAAAGCCTTTAGAACTTCTTGGATTACTTACTCCCGGTGTCATGATGATATTGGGCCTCGGCCTATGAGATAGAAAATTGCCTTTCAAAGAGGTAGGGGATCCCTATTTGCATCCGCCAATTTTGAAGGACTATTATACTGGTACCTATTCCCTGGAAAGCCCATGCTAAGGCGAGCCTTGTTTTCTTCAAATCCTAAACTGGTGATGCCAGAATTTCAGGTTCTTTAGCTTCGCTTGGGTTAGAAAAAGCAATTGAAAAGCTGTCCAACTGGAGATTCGATAACTCGATTCAAAAAATCCTCCTGATGCAAGGCGCATTCCCTTCTTTCTTAGTGGAGCCAGATGCTTTATATGGAGATGAATTAGGGTATACCAATGACTACAGCTACCAAAAATGCATCCAGGGGAAAAGCTACGATAACCGATGGATGGCATCGCCCGATCATCGATTGGCAAAAAGAAATGCTAAGGCCGACAAAAGCCAATACTATCGAGGCGAAAATATTTGCGGGACTAAAAAAATTGATTCCAAATTTCGAAAGCCTATTACCAGTCTTTTCGCTGACCAAAAAAACCTTACTTGGGCCTTGCTCCACATAATATCCATGTTGCAGGCTTTGTAGTCCGGATGGAAATCAAAAGGTGGTATTGATTTTCAATTTCGGAAGGTGAAACTGCTTTCCTTACTTGATGCATCCAAGGAACTGGGTAAAAGCCGGCATGGAAATTGTTGATCATTGGACTGGAAATAAATTTAGGGTAGGACGGATAAATGAGTACTTGATCTACCACCTTATGAATTTTATATCTTGGAAGTAATCTCAAATTAAAATAGCCCCTGTCGCTAGCTTGAAGATTTCTCTGAAAAACCAGCTGTTTTAATTTTCATGAATTTCCTCTTTTCAAACTTCATTGGATTTTATGAAGGCGATAAAAGTAAGTTCCACTGCTTTCTCCTCCGATTTGGTAGGGCATGCTTGATCCACCGAACTTAGACTTGGTGAGCATATTTGGACATATCCAATTGCTGAATCCCCCAAAAGCCCATTGACTCGGCACGTGGATTTTCTCCTGTTTGAAAAATCTCATGCTCGCATTGGCAACCAAAGTCTGTAATACAGAAAACTGCATCAGGGGGAATTTTGGTAAGACTACATAATTCCTTTGATAGTAAAACCCTCCTGCTCTGAAATCTCTTTACAATGACTACCCAATCAGACTCAGCACCTTAAATCCATGAATCTGCAAGTGCTTTTTTTATAACCGCGCAGACGTTCAGCTGAATTTTTGACATGAGGTAATCCTTGATAGGGCGATTCTTTGGTTAAAGCCTTGCCCTATTAAAATGAGCTACACTTCGTAACGCCTGAAAAATCGTCACAATTAGCTTTTGGCGAGGCGAGTAAGATCACTGACTTTATGAACTGGAATACAGGTCGGCCCTCCTCAAATTAAATTCGAAAAATATGATTCTATGGCTTCTGTTTCGTATAGAAATGGAAATTCAAAAGCCCTCAAACGCTACTGGAAAGCATCGTTCGACAGGCCATAAGTTTCGTTTTTGACCAATTATCTGTCGACTTGACCAGAATACTGTAATATGGTCTTTGCTTCTTTGATCGCTCCTGAAATCAACGGAGGAGAAAAAAATAATGACCAATTTCCGGAACGGACCATTCCCCCCCAATGGTCATTGTTCTTGTTTCACGAAATTAACCGCCAGGTATGGGCACATAATTATGCTTTTCCCTGGCAAATTCCTTGACCATTTGATCGTATCACCCGAAATCCCCCTGTGGTAAGAAATTAATGCCCAGAAGCTGTTGAGACTGATTTACCGAGTTCCTCTGCGATTATCTTTTTAATGTAGCCTTTTTCGATCAGACAGTAATAGAAGGTTCTTTTGGGTCTTTAATGTATTGAAAATTTGGCCTATTTAATTTTCGATTAGGGGATCACTTATTTAAGGTAAAAACCTGATCTTAGCATTAAAATAACTTAGGACCTGAAATTTCTTTTCTTTTGGAACTCATTTCTCCATCATTCGAAAATCCGCAAATGTTCCATCATATCGCCAATTAAAACATTGAGGAGTTGACTTTGAATTGCTTCCTTTCCAAAAAAGGTTTAAGTGCTGAAAAAAAAAATTGGGACATCGTGAACAAAAGGCATTTGGGGGATTTTGGAGTAAAGCTTTCTCAAGCTTTCATAAAAGTAGCCCCGCTTAGGAATTGCGAAACCTAGATTCTAGCGTTTAGGAAAACGCTTGTCTATCCATTGAACTACGGGCCATTTTATCTACAAAGATTTCAAAAATTCTTTTCCTATTCCTGATTTTAGGTAAATTATCTCTCGCTCTAGCTTTTTCTGACTTATCAAAACTTCTTCGGTGTAGATTACATTCAAGGAAGGCCATCCTTTGTTGACCTTCGTCTTTCCAGAATTTATGCGCTCTTTTTAGCCTCCTAGAGAGATCCTGAGTAAAACCCCACGTATATCCTGCCGTCCTTTTTCACTTTCAAAGCGTACACAAATAAACATATCATATTCATTGGACCTTGCTATTGAATCCCTTTGCTGCCGGCAAGGCAGGAACCTAGATTCTAGCGTTAGGAAACGCTATTGTTCGTATCCATTGAAAACTTACGGGCCATTTTTCTACAAAGATTTCAAAAATTCTTTTCCTATTCCTATTTTAGGTTAAAATTTCCTTGCTCGCTTTTTCTCGACTATCAGCTTCTTCAGTGTAAATTACATCCATGAAGGCCATCCCTTTTTGTTGAAACTTCGTCTTTCCAGAATTATGCTCTTTTAGCCTCCTAGAAGAGATCCTGAGTAAATCCCACGTATATCCTGCCGTTCCTTTTCACTTTTCAAAGCGTACACAATAAACATATCAATTCATTTGTGACCTTACTAATGAATCCTTGCCTACCGGCAGGCAGGGAACCTAGAATGCTAGCGTTTAGGAAACACTTGTTCCCTGTCTACCGCAGGTAGATATCCATTGAACTACCGGGCCAGAATGAGCACAGATCGATTCCTTAAAATCTGTGAGATCAGGAGCAAGATAAAATAAAAAGCTTTACTTTCTAACAAATATTTGCAAGGGCAACTTATGGCTTTCCAATGACATTACCCTATCTTGACTCCAAAATTAGGATGGAACGAGGTTCCATTCCACTCACTAAATACATTATAAATTTTATTGTCAGTAAAAATCAGATTTAGCACGAAAGAGTAGAAGAAAAATTAGCTATCTACGACGTGTGTTAGCTATTGCAAAGAGCTCCACGTGATGCGACGCTTCATCGAAAAAAAAAGCGGGTCTTACAACCCAAACACGAATCCTGCTTCTGATTAACATCAACCAATGAGCTGCGCTTAAATGGTTGTTAAATGGCATGCTCAGCAAACAATACTGTGAAAGCAATGCTTTCTTACAGAGTATTCATGCGAAGAAACACCTTCCAAATTGGTTATTGGAAAGTGCAATCACCGCAAAGAAGTAGCAGATGCTAAATTCGAAGCCATGGTTGAACGAAAAAGACACAAAATCGCTGGTAAGTCAGATACCATTAGTAAGGCAAAAAGCAGATGCTCGTCAGATTGCATTGAACGCTGAATCCGGCTGAAAAATAGGCTCGTGTGGATGCATTTAAGGCAAAAAGGAAGATGAGCAAAAGCGCTCCTAGCTGCTGCTGAATGCCTGCAAATAATCCCTGCTCCTGTGGTAAAAAACTCCTGAAGCAGAAGCTGTTGTTTTGAAGAAAACTGTTGCCTGTTGGTAGAGAACTCCTACCGTTGAGGCGTTAGTAGCTGAAAACTCCTGCGTTGAGGAACTGTTGCAGATGCTGTGAGAGCCGTAGTAGCTGAAACCTCCTGCTGTAGAAGAAGCTGCTCCTTGTAGCTGAGGCTAAAGCTGAAGAAACTCCTGCTGCTGAAGAAACTACTCCTGAAGCTCCTGCGTGATGGCGAAGACAAACAAAAGCATAATAGCAAATATTCCCATGAACAAAGATCAGTGCTTTCAAATAGGCTACGTGTCTAAAGTTCATGGAACTTTCGTGGAGAAGTAAATTATTTGTGCTGGACGTTGATTATCCAGAGGATTATGAAGATCTTCAAGCACGTATTTCTAGCACCAAAAAAATCGGAACTGGTACCCTATTTCTTGAGCACTTTGTACTCCAGGCCTGGAAATAAGGCCTTTAGCAAAATTTGCAGGGAGCTTGACTCCATCGATGCCGGTGAGGAAACTAGTAGCACGCGAAGTTTATCTTTCCAGCCTCGAACTTACACGCTAGAAGAAGGACAATACTATTTCCACCGGAATTGATCGGTTTTGAGGTCTTTGACGAGGACCAAAGGATTGATTGGACCCATTCAGATCATTTATGATTTGGATACTCAGAAATCTCCTCGGAGTGACTCACAAGGCAAAGAAGTGCGGATCCCTATTCAGGATTGGCATTATTTCTAAAGTGGATAAGGCAGCTAAAAAAGTTTACTGCCAGCTAACCCGAAGGTTTACTGAAATTTATCTTAAGATTAATCCATTGCAGCATTTGATGATCATCACGGTAGTGCCGGACTTTGCTGTCAGGGGGCCTTTTTTTTCCCATTCTATTCTGAAAAAGAGCAGAAGATAAAGGACTAGCCAGCGTCCAAAGTTCACAACCCCGCGATTATGCAAACGGGCAAACCAAAAGCAAAGTCGATGATTATGCTTTTGGTGGAGGAGCCGGAATGGTCATTGCAAATCGAGCCTATCGCCCCGCTGCATTGAAGCCTTGGAAGAAAACGCGAAACGTATGATGAAAGCTTTATTATGACGCCCGCGGAAAACGTTTGACCAACCCATGCCAATGCCCACTTTTCCCTTCATTCAAAACCTCTTATCGTTGTGGTCACTATAAAGCGTAGATGAGCGGTGTGAGAGAGTTATTCATCACCAAAGAGAGATCAGTATTTGGTGACTTTGTACTTCGGAGGAGAACTTGCCGCTGCAGTAGTAGCAGATTGCAATTACCGATTGATCCCGGCTATTAAATGATGAGACCTCAGCATTGACAGATATCCTTCCAAGATGCCTTTTAGCAACACCGGTTGATTTAACCCGTCCCGCAGCATACGATGGTGAAAGTACCGGCATGTTACTACTTTCAGGACATGGAAGCCAAGATAAATGAGTGGAGATTTGAAGCATCGGTTTCGCCGAAACCCAGAAAGGAAGACCTGATTTGCTCAGCCAAAGACGGAAAGTGGGAAAAGCGATTTTAAGGTCAAAAACAGAATACTTAAACAAGCCACGCGTTGGCAAAAGCGAAAGCATAAAAACACAAAGACTAGAGCGATCTAAATAAAAAATAGAGAAGCGGCAATACAGCGAGGCAGAGGTAAATTTTCCTGTTTCAAAGCCGTAAGGATACCACAACGTTACACCTACGAATCAAAGAGGTAACCAAGGAGCGTATCCAGCAGTTCCAAGGAACCGTTGATCCCAGCGTAGAAAAACCCAAACCTAACGGTGAGACATTCACTGTTCGTAAGATTTCTAACGGAATCGGGTAGAGCGTATCTTTCCATCATCTCTCCAAGCATCGAGCAGATCGATCATATTGAGACAGGTAAAGTGAGAAGAGCACGTGCTGTTCTACCTAAAGAGACGTCAGGGTAAAGCTGCACGTGATCAAAGGAAAAAATCAGAGTGAGAAAGTAAATTTCCACACGATTGAATCAAAAAAGGAACTCAGGTTAAGGGTTCCTTTTTTTGTTTTAATCCTTATTTAGAAAGATAAAATTTACTAAATTGATGACATCTAATCCTTACTAGATCCAGACTAGCGCTAGAACAGATCACGGCTTAGATTTTTACCAGCTTTTTCTAGACTTCTGTGTCGCATATAAACACAAGGAAGAACTTACTCGCTTATCAGCGTAAATCAGTTGATTGGAGCATTGCAGATTCAACTTCGCCTTTTGGAAATAACGACCTGAGCCAGGCTCGTATATTTTGGTCTACCTTAGTTTGGAGTGGCAACTAGCATTTGCTGACAGCCTTTTTTCATCAGATGCTTTGGGGAAAAATTTAAGTTCCTTCGATGAATTAAGAATATTGACTCTCTTTTAAAAAAAAGCCCTTAGCAGGAACCGCATTACCATTTTCAAAAAAAAAGGGAAGCCTCAGACGGACTCCTTCTGCATCTCAATTAGTAAACTTAAGGAGTCAAACGCTTAGTTCCTACCCTTTCGATCGTTTCGGACCATCTCTGCCTTGCTGACCTGATGCTGTTGCTTTGATTTCTAGCAAGCCAAAGAATTTCCTGCTTCTTTTTCATTTTCTCCTTTTCAATTCCTTCTTTTGCCTTTGCGTTCATTGCGGACTCTCGGTTTGGGGAAAGGATTGTCACGAATCACCTCGATTCGCTGATGATCAACTTTTTCGATGTCTTACAAATTCGTTATCCTTCCGGCTCAGAGATGAAATCGAAAATACCCTCCCCTCCTGCTCGTCCAGATCTGCCAATTCGTGCACGTACGTTTCAGAAAAATATTTGGAATGTCATAATTGATCACATACCGTACAAATTATCAATATCAAATTCGCTCGTGCAAGCAATATCTGTCGCAACCAGTACACGCACTTGCCCATCCTTTAAAATTGCTGCCAAGGCTTGTCGTTGATTTTTGCTTTTCCTCCATGAGATAGCCGCAGATTTAATTCTGTCGCATTCACTCAATATCGATCAATCGATCCGCCACCGTGGCTTGTTTTGGCAAACAAGAGCACCTTTGATCCATTTTCTGATCTTCAAGAAGTGAAGCAATAAATCTTTTTCGACCCCTTAGTCGTGTAGTCTAAGAAACTGATTAATAGTTTCTGCGCGTCGAAGAGGACAGACTTACTTCGACTTTGTGGATTATGAAGGATTTTCCGAGAAAGCTCCACAAAGGTTATCTGCATGTTGCCGAGAAAAATAGCGACTGCCTTCTTCTGGCAGTTCGCAAGGATCTTTTTGATATCATTAATAAATCCCATGTCCAGGCATACGATCACGGCTTCATCTAGGATAAAGTACTCGATGTTTCTTCAGACTTGATAAATCCTGGTTCATCAAATCTAAAAGCCTTCCCGGTGTAGCCACCAAAAGTCCACTCCATTCCGAAGTGCGTCGGTTTGTTTTTCCTGAGTGACTCCTCCGAAGATTAACGGTATCCGCAATCCTGTGTATTTGCCATAATGGATTAAACTTTCGCAAACTATTTTGGATGGCAAGTTCGCGGGTGGGGGTCACCGATGAGGGTACTGATTTTCCGAGCATTTGATTTCGATCCGATCGAGATACAGTCGCTGTAGGATTGGAATGAAAAGCCGGCCAGTTCTGCCTGTTCCGGTTTGGGCAACTTCCTAAAGACATCATGCCCTGGAGAATGAGCGGAATTGCTTTTTCTTGTATTGACGTTGGGGCTAGTATAAAATCTCTTCGTTTAAAGCCTTCAAAATAGGCTCTATTAATTCTAGATTTTCAAATCGCATGTTGGGTATTTTTTGCATTCTCACAATTTGAGAATGGACTTTAGTCGCTTGTAGGCACAAAGAATAACCTGAATCCAGTTTTTTCTTCTAATCAAGCTGATACCTCAGCTAATTATGTTAAATCCTCTCAAAAGTGCCTTGATTGAAATTCTTAAATTCATTTCACTCTGATAGATTCTTCATCAAAACAATAAATATCAGTGTTGAAGGACACGCTGGATTTCCCCCCTTGGTCAAAATGAACAAGGAACGAGTCCTTACATTTCCTTATCTTTGTTGCCTTGTAGACCTCAACTAGACCGCGGTTCCCGAATTTGCCAATTACGCACGATGACCAGAGAAGTTCGATTACGTTTGCTCCATTCACCTACGACCTTGTTGCCATATTGGCGGGGTACGAACCGCCCTGTACAATTACCTCTTTGCCAAAAAAATGGGTGAAAATTCCTCCTGCGAATTGAAGATTACGATTCAAAACAGATTCGTGCCGGTTCGAAGAATTACATCAAAGAATTTCCATTGGAATGGCTCAATATCACCTTTGATGAAAGCCCGTGGAACCCTGAGTGATTCTGCTCCCTATCGTCAATTACCAGAGCGCAAAAATCTAGTACATGCCAGTATGCGCTGGGACCGAGTTAGAAAAATGGTCATGCCTACTATGGCATTTGATACTTCGCGACGAACTAGAAAGCCATGCGGGAACGCCTGACGGCAGCCCGAAGTGGTGCTGCCCACAATACAAACAGCATCACGCGAACCCAAATTTGAGAACTCGCTGACACTTTACAGAGGAGGATGTGAGCAGGCAAGATTTAGCCGCTGTGATCCTTATGTCCATCCGAGTAAAAAAATCCCTCTAAAGGAGGAGGTACCGTCTGCACTATATGATCCGAGGTTTGGGTGGATGGTCCATTCCTCCACCTTAGATGAATAAGGGTACTGATGGTGAAGTCGGATGGAATGCCTACTACACACTTGGCAAAACATTTGTAGACGATCCCACTATGAGATGCGCATTCACTCATGCGATCTGCCGAAGAATGGCTTCCATTCAGCTCCACTTTCACGTGATTTGCCACAAGTTTTTTGGCTTTGGGAAGACCCATGCCTGAATTTGCACACTTTTACCACTTTTGCTCAAGCCTGATGGAAATGGAAAGCTTTCCAAGCGGGACGGAGAAAATTGGGGTTCCAGTTTTTTTTCCAATCGATTGAAAAATCAAGAAAGGAGAGACTGCGCTGGCGTTTTCGAGAACAAGGTTAGCTTACCAGATGCTTTTCGCTGAATTTCTTGCTTTCTTGGGCTGGAATCCCGCGGGATGATCGAGAGATTTTCCAATGGAAGGAATTGATCGAAGCCATTTCGATCGATACGAATTGGGAAGTCAGGAACCAAGTTGACCATGCTAGCGCAAAATGGTACAATGAGCAGTACATTCCGAGCCATTGTCCATTTGCTGATTGCAGACTTCCTTATTTGCTGATGCAGCAGCAGCAGGACTCCAAGTATCAACGGAAAAAAAGCAAAACGATTATTCAACTCTTGAAGGAGCGCGTTACTTTCCTTCGGAAACCTTTGGGCTCAAGGAAAATTTAGTTCATACTTCCACTGGGAGCATTTTGATGACGACATTGCTTCAAGGAGAAATGGAATCCAGACGCGGTAAAAAGTCCTTACGGGGCTTATGCACAATCATTGGAAAAAACTTTCACTGGATCATTTTGATCAACAGCTGCGAAAAAGTCAGGTTAGAAGCTGCCGCTAATTCCGAGGAGATTAAAAACTTGGAAAAGTAGTTAATGCAGGCGGTTCGCTTGGCAACCACAGGTTCCGGAGTAGTCCTGACTGATTTGAGGTTTATTTGCGTATTTAAGGTAACAGGAAGAATTAGGCAAACGCACAATTTGCGTTAGCTGCTTAATTGTAATCGATTGAAATAAAAAGTCATGGCCAAGAAAAAAAAGAAAAGAAGGTAGATCCTAAAGTTACACGATGAAAACTCAAAGGCTTCAAAATGGAAAGTCAATTCCTTTGGGGAGATTTCATCCTTCTTTCTCCATCGGACCAAGATGCAAATGAGTTTCTCAATAAAAAACGTTGAAGATAAGAAGCTAAAAGAGAGAGACGATTTGGACGAACCAAAAACAGGCAAAAACCCCAAAATCTTAGATTTTCTAAAAAATTCTAATAAAGGCTCCAATCTGGAGCCTTTTTTTATAAACTTAGGAGTTGGAGATATCTTATGAAAAATAGCAACAGCTCCTTTTGAGCCTTGCGCTAATATTAAATATCGTGCTGGATACAGCCAAATGAAGGATAATGGTCCAGTAATGGGACAGCCAGTCCAAACTTGCCGAGTCCCACCAACCGCGCATATATTTATTCCAAATACGACATTCCCAAAAAACTTATGCTGACTCAAGCGGCTCATTTCTGATTGCGGGGTACCGCCCGGAAAAATGGAATTTAGCCGTGAAGGAAATTATGGTTGCGGATGAGTTATTCCAGACCCTATCTTGATAAGTCCAAAATGGCGGTGACGACCCTTTCGTTTAGAAAATCCGACCAGCAAGACCGGGTTTTCTCCTTTCCGAAGTCGCGCTATACAAAGGCAAACGTGCAAAATTGGTAGAACAATGGCTATGAGGTCTTATTTTGGCAAAGACTATAAATTAAACGGAATTCAGATTTTGGCGAAGGGGAGTCGTAATCTTTGAAGAAACTGAAAACAAAAACGAATAAAGGTATCCTCCACGGGGCCATTATTTTGTGACCCAATAATGTACGGTATCTAATCACCAGTTATTTTGACCATTTACTGGAGTCCATCAGCGTCCGCCTCCACCCAAGTTTACTTTCGGAATTGCAACTGCCTGATTGGAGAAAAATGAGCGACGAGGCCTCGAAACAAAAGCGTCTGGAAAATTTTTGAAAATTTCCTCGCAGAAATTATCTTTCGCTACTTAGGAGGAAAAAATTGAATTTCTTTTGAGACTGACCCAAGTCCTTCAATTACTGTTTCATTTCATCCAAGGGAGTATTATTTTTTATCCTCAGAAGGCCTATTGAATTAAAACCGTTCCAAACGGTCGCTCGGGTAGCAATTAGGTACTTATGCTGGTGAAATCAATAGAAAATCAAAGCTAGTGGAGCCTCCAATTCAAATCCAAGGCCCGCTGAAAGCTTGGAGGATTTTTCGAGACATTAACTCAGTGTATAAAAATTCCCGAAAATGTATTTTGGAGGATCGCTTGATTTTACTCGTCAATCTCAATAAGGGACCCCAGAAAAGTTATGCAGGGAGGAAAAGTAATGCTTCAGACAGGATCGAAGCCATTACTTTGAAAGGAGAAGAAACTATTTTTAAAGCAAAATATGCGCTATACGAACCCACTTTTGAGACCTTTCGCTGAGTAAAGGTTTTTGCGATTTAGAAGTGATGGAAACACTACCGGGTTTTTTGGAATTTACAACCACGTGTTTGCTTATCAATGAAGGAAAAAGCATTTGGGATCAATAACCCACTTCCCGGTTGGGACCCTTGATTCAAAAAAAAAATTACTGTTTGGTGAGAGCATTATTTACTTCTTTTGGAAGCCTTTGAATTTATGGCGATCAAAATAGTGCCGTTATTCCCAATTTTCAGTGTTGCGCACGAAATTCCTAGGTCTGTTGGGCCGCGATCAAAGATCTACCTTTTGCAAAAACCTCTTTTTTGGCTGGCGTTTCTATTTTTTTTTACTTTGAAAAAAAAAACAATTTATTTTTACGAGCCAGTGTTGGAGGCAAGTTGGGAAAAAATTTGGGAAATAAAATTCCAATTTTGAATTTTCTTTCTTCT
>Ga0163217_1009896_pt1 | contig 13991 bp, 12 predicted proteins | sample SynspAceP_FD_185933 | JGI IMG/M metagenome (GOLD analysis project Ga0163217, IMG submission 185933) | Saline lake microbial communities from Ace Lake in Antarctica - Synechococcus sp. Ace-P (PacBio error correction) | ecosystem: Environmental > Aquatic > Non-marine Saline and Alkaline > Saline ... | reverse complement strand
TCATTATCTCTATATTACATGAGAATAAGGATCTATAGGAACTATACCAGACTTTGTCCCTATTTTTGCGGATTACCACTAGATTCATTCAAAGATTTATTTTCTTCATTTTTGTTTCCCCAAAGAGTTCCTATGATGATGTTTTACAGGTGAAATTTCTTGAGTCGGTAGTTTTTCTTATTGTAGAATTCAAAATCGATTTTATTATAAATATGGAAAAAATCCCGGCGCATTATTTTATTTTCTTACGATTTTAGACCGGTGTTAATATTTAATAAAGTTAAAACACTTTAGTCGATTTTCTGGAGTTTGTAGCTATGTTCTAAATCTCCTCTTGGTAACTTTTAGGGGGAAAAATTCAATATAAGTGATTTGTTTATTCTTCTAGTAATTGAGGAAGATGTATTTCTTCATTTTGTTTTTGATGGTTTCAGAATTTTTCTCTTTCGAACATGTAATTTATTTTCCCGAATGCACCAATCCTAAACATAGATGTAGTATCATTTATGGGTGCTTTAGACCCAATTTATGATTTTTTTAAAGTATTTAAATAACTTGATAAAATTAGTAAAAGTTGTGAGAGGCGATTTAGCGGTATCACTTGCTTTCAAAAAAGGTATAGGTGATGATTTGTATTTACTAATAATAATGAACCAATTTTTATTTTTGGTATTAGGAACAAAGCAAAGCTGAAAATATTGAGATAGTTTTGTATTCAGTATGTTATGTAGTTTGATTTTTCACCCTTTTTAACAGCTTTTCCGAAACCTCATTTTGATTTTTGAAAGATTAGTTTAGTTTATCTTAGGTTGTACTAATTATCTCATGAAAAACGTCTGTTTCGAATACTTTTTTTGTCATGCCTTTGGTGCGTGACTTTTAACCTTCTTTCTGTGCAAAGAGGAAACGATAAAGTTCTCGACGAAGGCACCTTCTGAATCTCCTTTCGAAATTGATATGGCCGGCTACGGATAGTCAGGAACATGCTCCCGCTGTTTACCGAGCGGCAAAAGCTTCGATTATACTCGATTCAATGCTACCGAGAAAAACTTGGAAGGCTGGGTTTCTCCGGAAGTCATGGCGCTTTAAATTCGAGCAGGTCTGGCTACCTCTTGGAAGTCAATGGGTGGATAAGCTTTAAGGTCAGTTACGTCAAAAAAATAGGCTCGACGTTCATCTCCAAGCTCGATCTCCGCCGGAAGCGCTCCTAAGTTTCGATTCGGAAAAAAGCTTCAGATTGCCGCTTCCGCAACGCAAAAGCCGAAATACGAGTCGATGAAGGTTCTGTACCTATTGATTGCCGTTTTTTTCTTTTCCTAAAAGTATCAGGAGCTGTGATCGCCTTGTGTATGATGATTCAGCTTTAAAGCTATAAATCTGGAGATTTTGCAGAAGTAGATACTTCAAGGAAAGCGCAATGAACTCGAGCGCTGCCAGGTCAAGGCGCCTTATTTTCATCCGGTTTACAAATAGCTAGATCTTTAAAGTTTCAAATTCTGTGAAGTTTTTGTGGGTCTAGTGTTCATTCCATAGCCACTTGGTCGAAATCTGAGTACGAATCTCATATTAGTCTAGAGTTCAAAGTGTGGGAGTTTCAGATATTCTACAGGGATTCTTATTCGGGGCAAATTCGCTGAAGTCTATCTCGATTACAGCGACCAACTCAGTTTTTTGCTTTATTCTGGCGATCCGTTGTTTTTTGTGTGACTCATGGATCAACCCAAGGGTGATGAAAATGCCTGGTTCAAGTTCAATTTCTCTGGAGGAAATAAAAACCTGCTACCTCTGGGAATGATATGCTTCGAGGTCTATCATCCGCTGCATCCACAAAATTATTCGCTAAGTCGTGTTCCTAAAGCCTGCTCTGGTCTATCGCTCAGGTTAAGGGCGTGTTGTCTTTTACATTTGAGAATAATGAGTCCAAGTGGAAAAACTATGTCTCGAAGTTAGGAAAGACTCGCGGAGGAAGTGAAATCTCTCGACGGATCGAGGCGGTTAAGTTTACGGATCACTTACAAAACAAACCTGCTATACTTTTGTCGCATTCAGGCACCGGTTCATATCGTTAAAAGGACCTAAACCATGGTTGGAGAATTTTTACTGGCTTCGACCGTATTGCTCGGTTTTCATGACGGTGTTTTATTTTTTGGCTTGATGGTCCTTTGCCTTCATTGTCTTGGCGTATCGCTTTGCCTCGATTTCACTTCTGCTCTTCCGATCGATTGTACCTGCAGATTCGGAGTCAGTATCAGCTTTATCCTAATTTGCCTTCGCCGGGATCCACTTGAGCAAATAACTGTGCTTCAGTCCAATCCGTGATTAGGGCTGATCACCGCTGATTATGGTCTGGATGAAATGGATTCAAAGGCAGGTTCGGAGGTAGGTACGATTTCGCCATTGATCTTGTTCGATTAAGCACCCAGGATGGATTTTTGCTGGGCCTACATCGTGGATGTCAATGAGAAAAGATACGATTCTCACCAAATTCCATTCCAGAAGATTCTTGGGCTACGGAGGTGATCTCTCTCGAATCAATACTTCAGATATTCCCGTTTGGTCGTGTTCAATGTCGTGCCAAAGGAGATTTTGTGCGACGAGGTGGAAGTAAGTCTTGCTGGCATTTGGAGAATGTGCTCAAGAAGCGAATCTTGAGCAACTTCCAGGTGTTATCTCTAGTCGATATCTATTATATGGTGAGAAAGTTGCGAATCATCACGGTTTTGTTGTAACCAGTTATTGAGCAAGCACTTGCGGCATTGGGTATGACCCTTTTAAGCAGTCAGTGTTATTCTCGGCTCATTCAATCCGGAAACTCGGATGCGCCGGGGTGTATTCGGTGAAAAGGATGGACACTGTTTCGCTACTACCTTGCGACTTGGTCTACTCGTAGTGGATAGTCTCAAGTGATATCGAAAAACATTCCGTGTAGGGTTCTCCTTCCCGGTTGCGATCATTCCACTTGCGTCGTTTGGTCTAAAGTGATTCTTTATGAATTCAGAATAGAAATGCTTGGCTACCTATCTTTATGGAGCCAAGGTAGCCTTGCGTCATCACTGTCCACAAGCAGCTTCAGCAAAGGAATGGAGTTGTTCCTGTAATGGGGAAAGCAAGCGTTGGAACTGTTCAAAATAAACAGAAATTATTCCTTCAAGTTGTATTTTGAACCACCGCTAGGATCAATCCAAAAACCTGCTTAATGCGGCGCATTTTCCAATTTGTATAAACTTCGCTGCTCTTCGTGAGGCATTTCGCTTTGGTGCGTTCTTTTCTTCTCTTTTATGATTAGATTATGATTGCCGGCTGATTATCGGGGTTGAGTTTTGCCTTTCTTCACTATTTGATCTAGTTTTTCTTTGTATATTCTATCTTTTTTAATTTTCCTTTCATATTCATTTCACTCTCAGGCTTGGCCGCTTGGTCGGGATGTTGATTGAATTAATGCGTTATTATTCGTCTGGATTATAAGATACCGAAAGCGGGAAAAGTGGTTCTCTTACCACTTTTTGAGGTCTTTGCTAGCAGGCTGTGGAGGAAGGATTTGGGAGCCTTGTATTCAGTTTCAGTGCTGACGACTTTTGGCATTTTCTTCCTGTGGTTATTTCTTTGAGCGGTGAGATCTTCCAGGTGCCTTGTTTTTTGAACCAGGGCAGTTGCGGTGGCAGCTTATACTTTCGTGTTTTCCTTGGCTCTTGGTGTCCTTTTTATCCGCTTCCGATGCTTTTTTTATTATTCTCCTTTCTCCAAAAAGCAAAAAAATTTGTGGTTACTGATTGGAAAAGAGGGGCCTTTTTTTTCTCCTCAAGGTTCTGGATATTTATGAGTTTGCTTTTATTTCGCTCAACATATCACTGCAAAATCTGTTTTTTTTAAGGTTTTGCCATTTTCAAATTTTGCGATTCTTGATTCTCCCCTGTGGTTGTTGATCAGTCCAAGTATTGTGAAAACGGAGGGGACTTCCGGAAATTGAAGAAGTTTAGATGCCTACGCTTGTAAGTAGATTGGTATTATGATGCCGATTCTGCTTTGGGATATCGGTGAGGGTGATCCAACTGATGCAACGCGTTAGAAGTGATTTCGCAGGTCAGAAGTGCTATTGATGTGGGTGTAGTGCGGACTATTTTTGTTTTTGATTGTGGGTGTGAAAATTCCATTCAGCCAATTCGCTACTTTATATTTTCTTTTTTACAAATGTGGAAGCAAGATAGTTGCGATCGAAAAAGCTTTGAATAATATGTAAGCGAAACTTATCCGCATGGCCAGGCATTATACTTTGGGCGGACGCTCCAAACGGCATTTTTGATATTATTTCAATGCCTCCATGCACGTTATTATGAAGTGAGTATGTGGATACATATCTGACTGCCAATAGTGTAGCCGGTGTCGGAAGGAGAAATGTGATCCTTGGCTGAGTTTCAAATTTCCCCCTACTGAAGAATGGAGCGGGGTCCAGGTTTGCAAAAAGAAAGCCTTCTCTAGTCGTTATTTTTACTCTTCTCGAGCAGATTTTCGATTGGCTTACTCTACCAGATTCCTGTGATTCTAAATGCCATTCAGGATGCAGCTTTCGAAGCTCTTTGTACCTTCGATTCACGGATATTCGAGATTGGTGAGAGTGATCGCCGATCAGACTGAAAGAAAGCCCTCATGATCGCTTGAGGATGTTGCTTCGTACTACCCGAGGTCTATTGCTTTCGGATTTCGGGAACTTCATACATCTTAGGGTGAATTGTTAGATTTTCCGATATGATTGGATCATTACAAATTAGTGACTTCGATTAAGGGTGGGAGGCTTATTCAGTCGGCTTTTGGTGACTTTTAGTTAAAATTCTCTGATGCGAAAGCGAGCGAATTTATGCCGTTGGGTCAGGAAAAAACTTCGGTGAATTATGGAAATGTGTCGCTCCTAATATTTCTCAAAGGACTCGGGAAAATATCTCCCTAGCAACTGGATCGGGATCTTGCTGACATTTTGGTGTGGCTTTTGTATTTTTAGTTCTTTGCTGCGCCAATTTGAGAGTTTTGTTCCCAGTCCGCTTAATCGTGGTGTTTTTACACTTTCCTCTGGTGCATCGTGGTGCTATTATTGTTTCCTCTTGGCTAGCAGGGTTCCTTCGTGTTAATTGTGATGTCTGCAATCGGTCTTGTCGTTGATGCTGTGCGGAATTTTATGTGTTCAATGATGCGGATTTTTGAAGATGATACGATCAATTCGTCTAGATTTAGTTGTGATGTAGATCTGATGAAATCAATGCCGAAACTAAGCCTTGTGAAAATGGCACTTCACCTCGAGCTGGACAGATTTCGATTGAAGCCGATTTTGATTTTGACTTCTTCATTCACTCACGATCTTGGCCTTGATTTCCTGATTGCATTTTCAGTCAGTCGGTTTACTGGGGTCAGACCTGCAGCGACCTTTGGTGGGATTAAGCTTGGTTATATGGTGGTTTGATCTTATATCGGGACGCTGACGGGCCTTGTATTTTGTGCGCTGGGCCAACGTAGTTGGTTTTTGTTGCAAAGTCCTAATTAATTTAAAACAAATGGGCATAGACACCCATTTCGTGGATTTCTTTGATTTGCACTTTTGTTCTTACTTTCCATTTGTGGATTTGCTCGTTTGATTCCCATTTGCTTTCGGTGGACCTGTGATCGCTCCGAGATCGTCGAACCGGTGTTTTGAGATTTCTATGCGATTTCCTAGATCTTTGCGGAGATTCTTGTTCGAGAAACTGGCTTACTTCTCCCTATTAGAAGTGTTCTTTTTTCTCGACTTTCGGTGAGGCTGAAGAAAATTCGCTCTGTTTCCTTAATTTATGATCCTAAGGTTTCGAATCACGTTGACTTTTTGTAGAAAAGCAGATATGGAGCTTCAAGAAGTGTTGATGTGTGATTCTATGATCTCCGTCATTGTCTATCCCCACTCGATCAAGCGGGTTTCCTATCCGTATGATCACACCAGTCATCCGTATTGATCGTTTACGAGAGTTCAAAATAACTGTCCCTCATTTTGACTTACAGTGTGTATACGTTGACCTTCGCCTTCGTTGATATAATAAAAAATATAGCTGAAGATATTCTAAACCCGCTTGACAGATTTTTGAGGCAGTGGAGGAAGTTTCTGTTCGTGGCGCAACGATTTTACAGCTCTTTACGTACTTTCGATATTCAGAATTATGCATAGCCTTCGGGGTGACTCGATGGTGTGAGATTTTGGATCGATAAATCAATTCAAGCTTTCTGGGCGAGTGAATTTCCCCCAGGTTTTTTGCATGTGCTCTAATACCAAAGGAGAGACACTTTTTGTGCAGGTGATGTCTCACTGAAGGAGATGGATCCAACTCTGTGTAAAAGCTAAACGATCTCTGCTCAAGTCAATGGTGGGGAATTGCCCGTCCGACTTTAAGATGTTGCTCTTCAAACTAACTTGGAGAGAAGCCAGAACCTGATACTGATTACCGATTATTAATTGCAACAACTCAGTGACACTTTACGGTTTTTCATCGAGAAGGAATAAATAAAGTCTTGCTGGCGTGCCAAAATTTTAAAAAGTGTATCGATTATTCAAAGCAGTGTAGAAACTTTTACCCGCGGGTTTTTGATGGTTCGTCTTCTCGATATTGATGATACTGGAGTTTTTTGTGAAATAAAAGAAGTTCAATAAAATCTACCAAGCGCTTTCGCGGTACTTTCCTCCTGATGTTGATTTTTCTTTCATGTATTTATCTTCCTGATTAATCGCAATCTGGAAATATCACTCACAATACTTTTTTAGGGGATTGTGCAAATTTTGGTCTTTCTGCTGCTTGTGTTTTTATTTCCTCAGTGGATATTCATTTGTATTTCACTTGTCTAGGGCGACATCATGCTTTTGGAGTTGATTGTCGATAATGCGATCATTTCTCATGATGGATTCACTTGCACAAGCACGAAAATCGAAGGTGTTTTTGGCTTTTGTGGCGGCTTCTATGACGGTGACTATTGTCGGCGTGTATGATCGTTCTTTTTCCTTACCGGGTAAGAAGACCGAAAAAAACTTAACCGTAATTTTCTTTGTTGGTCTCATGTGATGTCTTGGCATTTATTGTGTGATTTCGCACTATTCTTCCCCTGCCTTTTTTTCTTTCAAGGTTATGTTTGGCGATTCGATTAAGATAAGCGCGCTCCAATATATTGGACCATTCCTCTTAAATCTTCGAAGTTCTGGGTCAGGAGCTTACGATGAATACGTGATAAGCTGGAAATTGCCTGCGACGGTCTCTGTGTATATCGCAAATCTTTTCTATTTCTCCTCTCTTGATTTTGCTTTTCGTTTTTCCGGTTTTCTTTCTCCCTGCCAAATGGGAAGACAGGATGTGGTACAATAGACCGTCTCGGAAATCATTCTGTCTATCAGGAGGGAAATCCTTTGGGCCCTAGTGGGACAAAGCCGCTAGGCGATCGCTTCTCGAATGTTTTCCGTGGAGTGTATGAGAAAAGCTTTCTTATCGCAGAGTGTGTGCAGGAATTAATAACAGTACTTTTTATGTCTCAGCCGCGACTTTCTCATTGGAACACACGCTGGATTTCAGATGGATTTTTATCATTGCGGAGTTTTAGGTCTTATTCTTGATACGTGAAAGGTATCGATCAGTTTGTCCTCCGTAGTCCGTATCTGGACAGAGTGGCTCAGATCTTCTCGAATAATCTTCGAGGTAAGTCTATGAAAATATTGCTTGCTTGTCCGTATATTCGATTGAAGCAAACTCTTCTCTCTTGGTTAAAGTCAACCGACTGGTCCGGCGCACAATGGAATATTTATGGTTTGTGGTTCAGGGCTTCTATACCTGGTGGAGGAGGAGATGGTGTGATTCCTAGTTTTCCGAGTAGAGTTTGCGCGGCTTACAATTTCGATCGAACTCGAAAGGCAAACTGTAGTCTTGGCTATGATAAAGCTGTTGGAAGCACAAGCTGAATTCAAGAGTTCAATACTCAATGGTCCGCTGGGGAACGAATGAGCTCAAAAGACTGAAGCAATATGTGCTGAGTTGGATCAAAATATCAGATCGCTTGGGAGAAACCAACCTATACGAGGGGATCAACTATCTTTCATGGCTGGCATCTGATGGCAACCTCTCAAGGTGCTCGGTGATGTGATTTGGTTAAGATAATACTATAGTTTTGGTTATATTCCGATAGAATACTGCTATTCCCAAGGATTTAGCAAGTTTGGACCTTATGAGCAGAAAGGCTTGATCGGTGGGAATGATCGAATCTTTAAAATCTTTTCGTGATTTACGGCACCCTGATACTAAGATAACCAGTCCAATGCTCGCTTACACAAGAAGATCAGGTCAATTACCTTTCGCGTAGCATCATTTGCATATGTGGTTCAGCAAGAATATATGGGATATTTTGAATACTTGGATGAAGTCCCTTAGGATGAAATGAAGCAATTATCTGCCGATCGGCTATGAGTGTCGAAAATTGCCCCAGACTTGGTCTTTTGGTAAACTAGAAAAAGCAAAAGCATGTGCAATCTATGGATTGATTGTTTGTGATCGTTGGGGATTTTCTTCATCTGCACGGTGCTTTTTGAGTTTATATTATTAAGCAGTCCAGTCTATATCATTTTGTGATTATTCCGATCAGTTTCCATGCGGCTCTTTTTTTGATACTTTTCATTGTTGTATTTTTACTTCGATCTATGGGTTGGTATGCGCATTTGTTTTGATTGCTGGAGGCTTTGCTTTCCTGTGTGTATGCGGGTTGATCTTTATCTCTCTCAATGATCTGAAATAATCGTGATACGGTACTTTATAATCGAAACGTCCTATAATATCCTTTTGTCTGCTTCCGGAAAATGGATTTCCTGTATTTTGCTGTCTGATTATTGTCACCTGCTTGTTTGCATCTCCATTTTTGATTGAGGGCCTCAAATGAAAGTCTTCTGTGGTTTTCATGGGCCATCTCTGGACGTGATAGGCGGGCTGATTCTTTAGTATGGTGGGAGTTGATTCTGGGTGCTGCCGATTTGCTTGTTGGGAAGAAAAGTAATGGTAAAGCTATCTGCATAGCTGTTTAAGGAGTACTTTGTGTCTATATTGAGTTTGTTGAAACTTTTGAGGCATTGAAAATTTTAAAAGTCTAATGTGCATTTTAATCTAATTGCTATGTTTCATTTTTACGGGGAGACCCGAAGATTGTGCATGAATTATTTAACTTAAAAATGTATAAACGTGTTTACTAGCATGAAAAACTTTAGCATTTTGCGATTTTTGGCTATATCTGTTGCTGTCGGAGTGAGTTTTAAGAAATACTGAATCTCTGAATTGTATTTGGATTATTGGTTAGCTCGGTCGCGAGGCCGTTTTCTTCGGATTTTTGCTGTTTTTTGAAAAAGCTGTACTTTGTGAGTCTGATACTGACTGGCTTTGCTCTGGTTGAAGATCTGTATTGGTTATATATATGGACAAGGACGGATCTTTTCGTTGGCTAATTATAATCGGCCCTTTATCTATGAATCCAAACATTTTCTCGTTTAGGATGGTGTTTACCTGGTTTGTGGCTGTTGAAATCGGCGAGGTTTCCAGGGCTCTTAGCGTTAGTTGGGAATACGGATAATTTCAGCTATTCGAAGATGTGTTCCAATAGTGAATTACTAGGTATGGTGTTGAATTCGCTGGATAGATTCACTCTTTCAACAAGTCTGGGAAGAGTCTCGTCGATCTTCTATCCTCGTATCCAATTAATGCAGTGTGTCTTTTATCCTCTGAATAAATGACGAATGTATTTGGTTCTTTAGCAGCGTGGGTTTTTTCTTTTTTTTTTTTATAATTATTGGTGGCTTTGGTGATGCATCGTTTTTATTTATGGTCTGTTGCGCAAGGTGAATTGTGGAAAATAGAAAGCTGCTGTCTAAGATTGGTTTTTCTCTAATGAGAAATGCTACTCTATGCATGAGAATCCTTGTTTCTGAGTGGGTATTGATGCCAGTGTTGTTTAGGGAGTCTTTTAAGACTAGCGTATTATGTGAGTTTGATCGAGGGAGATTCCTTACGGAAGGTTTACCGCTTTTGTTTTGGATGCGATTATCCGTTTCCAGTGACAAGTTTATTGGGAGCTGGAGGCCTTTCCGGGATTTGAGTTTATGATATTAATTAAGCAAGGCGTTTTTCAAATCTTAGTTTTTGCAGAAACAGAGAAGTACTTAGTTGAGATTGTTAGTCATCGGGTCAGGTATCAAAATGGTCAAAAGATGGTTTGGCTTTCATTCTCTGAGATAAGGTGCAAGGCAATATTAAGAGTCATAGATTGATTATTTAATAAGGAGGTTAGCATAGGGTTTTTAATTCGCTTATCGGAAATTAGAAGGAGATCAATCTAGTATTTATTACTTCTAGGCGGTCCTTATTTGGTGTTGAAATTATTTGTGATAAAGCTTAACTCTTAGTGATGAGGCATAGCCTCTTTAGCCACTTGACGGAGGAGTCTAATCCCGTGATTTTGTATGCGAAGATTTCCAGAATAGGTTTAATTGCTTCGTGCGGCGACGCTCGGCGTTTGCTGTTATACCTTTGAGGGTGCCTTTGCCTAACGGAATGGAGGTCATTCCTGCGACGAAGGAAGGAATTTTCTTCGAAGGTTTTTGAGTAGGTTGATTATAAAGTCTCCGCTTAAAGGTGCAAGGCGCAGTATTCGTATTTTTTCACCTAGTCTCTTTTAAGAGATTGAAAACTAAATCTTTGTCCCTGCAATTTTTAAAATCTATTAAAATAAAAACTGGGGATTAAGTATATTTTTACTTAAAAATTTGTCTATAGTTTTTCAACTTTCCCTCGTAACTCCTTTGCTTCTATCCTCTCCCTTGTTAGCTAACAACTTTCCACATGAATAATTATCCTTCTTTTTGTTGCCTTTTTACCCAACTTTTGCAATCACGTTTTTCCTGCTCTCTCAATCCGTGAAAATAGATCCAGTTCTTACTATTTTATGATTCCGATTCAAGCTTTTTTGGAGTTTTTGAGGTAATGATAGCATTGTGTGTAGATCTTATTGGAACCCGTTTAACCATTTTGATTACTTGCCATTCAAAGGATTTATTTATTCTTATTGAATAATAATTACCAAAGATAGGATAATTGTTTTTCCTTGTCGATGTGGTTGTTAATAAGTGGTGATATTCTAGAAAAGTGGCGTTCTAATTAGGTGGTTGGAAGGGTCCAAATCATAATTCAGCAATTTTTTGAAGTAATGGAGTTTTACGGTGAATTTGGGACTTATTGTTTTCAAGGAGCTTTCCATTGGAAATGGCTATCATATTTTTTGATTTTGGAATTAACGAGATTAAAAAGACAAGTGGTACTGTCAGGAATGATGTCTTTGACCATTAATCAAATAAGCTAGAGCTTTTTTTTGCTTAGTATATGAAGGGATGGGAATAAGTATAAGATAGTTTGGGGTAGGATTACTCGAATCCTTCTTCTCTTCGCTGTATTAATTTAGAGACATTATTGGATTTTGCTTGATTTTTACCACTTTAAAGTGTTATTACTGCATTTGTTCTTTGAATCATTTAGCTTGCAAGACTCCGTTTTCGACTAGCTATATGCTAATTTATCTTCCGTTAAGATGTGGACTTTTCAAGATGAACTAAGTGTGTGGTTTATGGTCTTCTAGTCTCCCGATGATTTCTTTTGACTCTCCCAACCCATTAAACATTAGGCTCTTCTCTTACCGCAAAATGGGAAAGCAATGGTGTGATTTACATATGTTGTGGTGAGGGATAAGGCAGTTTATCATGTCTTGAGTACTAATTGAAAGCCATCCTGATCGGGACGCAGTTTACGTAAGCCAACTAGATCTCGGATCAAATAACTTTTCCTGGATTTAGCCGACATCAAGATCTTTTTTTTGACATTTTTCACTCTCAATGGCTCTGAGGACTTTTTTAGATGGTTGATTTAAAGCATATTTAATCGGCAGGAGGTATTTCATGACCCAGATTCAGAGTGTGTCTATGACCACGTATATATGAAAAGCTCGTTTTTATATATCTTCTTCTCATAAGGAGATCAGAAATCGGAATTTTAAAATGAGCTTCCTAGTGTGAGGGCAACCGTTGGAATCTGTACTTCCAGATGGCACGCTTATCGGCAAAGTAGTTCTGACGGAGAAGTGGATTTGCGTGAGATTTATAATCTGTTTTTTTTATTAAGATTAGGCTGAAAGCCACTTTCATATAAAACAAATCATTTATACCAACCCACACCCTATAGGAGAAAAGTAAGAAACTCCAAAGTTTTTCCCCTTCTTAAAATTGAATCATAAAATTCTTTCATACTGGATAGATAGGTATCATCTCCTTGGTCAGATTCGAGCTGTTTGCTGTTTTGGTAAGGTTGTCATTGAATTCCAGCTTAGTGCTTTCATGGTTAAAAAGGTATAATGTATATTTGTGATTCCTGCTCCTGTCGATAAGCTATAGCCCAATCCCCTTTATGTTTCTACATCTTTTAAAAGGCTCTCCTCATCATATGGATTGTGTCTGTATGAAGGTAATTAGATGAACATAGTAATTGTCTGTCTCAATTGGGCTTTCAATTTAATAGTGTGGATGTGAATTTTTTTCGGTTTCTGAAAAGAGGTAAGTAGCGCATTAAGTGACAAAAATTCCTGTTAACGATATGATTATTCTTCGCCAGTCTCAACTTCAAATCAGGTAAATTCCTTGATATAGTCTGTTCGTCTTTTTCCAAGCTTGTTCCAATAGTGAAGTCCATAGCCCAGTTTATTTTCCAGACCTTATTTTGTATGGGTGGCCTTTGCTCTCATAAATTCTCTATATTAGAGCATAAATCCTGGAAAGAGTAGGAAAGTATCTATCGCTCCATTGCTTCTTTTTTAGGTTTCCCGACCTGATGTACTTCCGTTGAAATTGTGTCACCACTAGAAAATTAATTGATGGCTTTGGGCTCGAAAAACAGCCTAAAAGAGAATGAGTATAATAGTTTAAAGTCTTCGCTATCAAAAGGTTTTTCTTTCTTTATTTACGGGAAAAAAACCCTTTGTTTAGGTTTTGTTTCTCTAAATCTAGTTTGTGCTAATAGTTTACGAACTTTTTGGGCCGCGATGAGTGTTCCTTCACTCACTGAAATAAAATTCCAAATTGCCTCGGTGAGTGTCTTTCAATCAACGAAATGGAGGACTATCGTGCTTTTGCTGTTAGTGAAGACACCTGACAGCGGCAAATAGATATATCCCGCTCGGTTGGGAGTGTCTCATCTCATCCGAAATGAAAATCATATTATTTTTTATTACTGGTTAGTGTTAGACACTAAACTAGCGGCCATGCGGAATCTTCCAATTTTTCAATCCGCCTCGGCTGGGACAAGTTATTCTCCATCTAATATCAAATACTCCGCCAACGTCTTCAATTTTGTCTTTCTTTAAATCGGTCAAAACCTGGTATTATATGATTCTTGCTTTTCCAGCTTGGGGCCAAAAGGGGATACTTGGGTGTTATTCCCAAGCTTTTCCTATCCCGGCTATCATTCCTCTCGGCGCGTCCCAAAATCTTTTGAGCCAAATGCTCCGAAATCCATGCGCAGTATCTCCTCGGCATTTCCATATCGCTCTGTTCAAAACAATCTCCTCTGAAGGAAAACAATCACCTTTGCTCGTTTTCTTAAAACCGTTTTGTGGCCTTTTGACCGCTTCCTATGCATCCCAGGGCAAAAAAAGTTTTTGTTACGCAAGATCCAAGGATGTTTTTGGTTCCAGGGGGCCAGAAAAATTTTCCCAATTTATTATATATATCTCTGACACACCACAAGAGGACTAGTTGTCTGATTGAACACACAAAAAGAGTTTTGAGAACATACGCGCGGAGGCTCGCGCCAATTCTACATATATATATTTCCCCTTTTTCCTTGCTCTCTCTTTTTTTTATCTTTTCTCTCCCTTCTTTCTCTGTTAGTGTTGTTTTTTTGTTTGTTTTGTTGGTTTGTGTTTTT
>Ga0163217_1056553_pt1 | contig 13992 bp, 18 predicted proteins | sample SynspAceP_FD_185933 | JGI IMG/M metagenome (GOLD analysis project Ga0163217, IMG submission 185933) | Saline lake microbial communities from Ace Lake in Antarctica - Synechococcus sp. Ace-P (PacBio error correction) | ecosystem: Environmental > Aquatic > Non-marine Saline and Alkaline > Saline ... | reverse complement strand
CGGATCTGCCGTGGTATCATGCCCCAGGATCCGGATATTGCCGAGGGCGGCAGGCGCCACGAAGGGCGCGACCAGCCGCCACCATGGGGCCTGGTTCTCGGCATTCCCGAAAACGCGGAAACCGTGGTGGGCCCTTGCCAGGGGGACCTGCTGTGTTGAGCAGACGGCGGTGGCAGGGCGCTTTCAGTGGCGCGACCCAGCGCCCGCCGCGATGGACATTGTTGGCCGACGCCCAGGCGGCGTGGTCTGCCGCGTCAGCGCCGACGTGGCCATGTATCAAACTGCTGCTTGTGCGACGAGACCTGAGGCTTTTCCCAGCCTGTGCACGTGCAACCGCCGCTGCGGCAGGCAAGCCAGGAATCGCATGGCGCTGCGTCAGGCGGGCAGAGCGGCTGTAGTTCAGGCCATTCGCATCGCATTCAACCAACGCACGAACAGGAAGGCAATGCGCGTGCCTTCGCCCGCTTCGGCGCCCGGTATCAGCAGCGTGGAAATAACTGCTGCCGCTGGCGCTGACCTGGTTGCCGATGGCTGCTTGAGTTGCCCCGCCCTGCTCGTCGGCCTGACCTGTGGCCGCCGCGCGCTGAATCTGCCGGTTGGGTACCATCAGCCGCACGAACGGGCCGATATCACGCATGTTCGACCCGGTCGCAGCCAGCCTGATCGGCCACAACTGCTGTCCGGAAGGGCGCAACTGGCCCTTTATTCGGGCCAGGGGCGCGCCGTTGCAAGGTTCACCATACTTCAGCAAATGGCAAAAGCTGCGTCTATCAAGCTGAAGAGAAGGCAAAGCGGGCTCACCTGTACTCTGGCCGAATTAGGGCTCAAGAGGTTCTATTGGAGGTAGGGCTGAGGGTCACTACCTACCAGACAGAGCGCTTCGACTGGCGGCGTTGCGGGCTATTACTCCCGCTTAACGCCGGTGGGCGTCGTTCGTATCTTCCAGGCAAAATCATTCTGCTGCCATCATCAACTGCTTTGCCGTCGGTTCCGAGCCCAGCTTGATCAGGCAGGCGGAGATTCGTTGGCCGAGTCGGCATGTGCCAGCGCGTCTTCATAGGTGATCTCACCTGCTGTAGAGCCGTAGAGCGCCTTGGTCGAGGTCTGCATACAGCTTCGGTGAACGCGCCCATTCAACGGCTTGAGGCTTCGTTGCACTTCGCCCTTGGGATCATGTCCCGCTTGCCAGCGGGGTATTGAGGCAACTTCAATCGCGCACGGCGACCCTTGCCATCGGGCGTTGAATCAGTTGCTGAGAGCAACAATCGCCATTGAGATTCAGCACAGAATCCATCACCACCTGCTGGTGCATTTCGGGGGAAGAAGTGAATGATGCGATCCAGCGCCTGGTGGCGTTGTTAGCGTGCGGGTCGCCAGACACAGGTGACGGTCTCGCAAAGGCCCACGCCGTGGTCCATGTTTCCTTGGTCCGGCACCTCACCATCAGAATCACGTTCCGGTCGCCTGGCGCAGGTGTTCTTCAGCGCCACTCGAGGAGTCGGTATCAATGCCGACCTCGCGCTGGGTAACGATGCAGTTCTTGGATGCTGGGGCATAAATTTTCGGATTCGGGTCTTTCGATGGTGGATGATGATGCCGCTGAAGTTTCTTGTTTGCGGTATGCCGACATCGGGACGCCCAAGCGAAGATTGGATTACCGGTACCGGTGGCGCCGCAAGAATCACCAGGCGCGCTTTGGTCAATCGCCAGCTTCTTGAGAATCTCCGGCTAGGCGCAGATCTCATGCTCGGGATTATTCACTTCGATTACGGCGCAGGCACCATGCCCACCAGGTTTGCGCTTGGTAGAAGCACTGACGCGAAGCGGCCGATACCGCGAGCACTGATTCGCGAAGTGCATTCGCGCTCTCGGCGGAATTCCCGCGTTGGGACTCTGGTCATTCACGCCAGTACGGTCTTCACGCGTCTGCTCGGGGGAGAGGGCGTTTTTGGTGACGGCAGGATCTTGCCGTTGACCCTTCATGCTGGGTGCCAACACCGGCCGTGATGAAAAGGTCTGAGGCGCCCCTTTTGCCACCATCAACCGCAACAGTTTCTCAAACTTCCATGTTGTGTCTCTTCTCACTGACGCGGCGGCGGGCGCTTGGCGCCCCCACCGGCTAATATGCTGCGCGTTAGAAAACGTCGGTATTTCTGGCTTTTTCACGGGCGCTTTCCGTTGGTCACCCAGACCCTTGGGGACCAGGCTCTGAGACACACATATCAGGCGTCTGCATGCCAATGTTGCCGCCGGTTTGAATCGCCGAAATACATCTGCCGCGACCTTGTCTTCACGATATCAGGTTACGAATCGCGGCGTGCCGATCATGATCTCGTTGCGCTTGCCGACCCCGGCCGCCGCCCAATCTTCTTCAGCAGGGTGCTGGGATACAACGGCTGTCAGGGAGTTCGGACAACATCCGAACGCACCATGGAATTTTTCTTCGCGGGAACACGTCAACACACGTCGATGGTTTTGGCGCAGAGGTGGTGTGCAGAGTGCAAACCAGTGGACCGGTTTCAGCGGCTGTTCAGCGCCCGGCGGATGGTTTCCAGGTCGCGGCATCTCGCCCAACCAGGATACATGTGCCGGATCTTCCCGCAGGGGCGAGCGCAGGGGCTTCAGCAAAACCGAGGGTGTCGCGGTGCACTCCCTTCTGGTTGAACCACGGCACTTTTTCGACTCAGTGAACGAATTCGATCGGCGTCTTCGCATGGTCAGTAACCCGTGCTGCGTATTGGTGTGTTCAGGTAGTCGAGCATCGCCGCCAAGACGTGGTGGGACTTTGCCCCGAGGCCGGTGGGCGCCGGTGACCCAGCACCAGACCGCGGTGGCACATCGAAAATCTTCTTGAAACACACGCCCATGCCCAGATCGTCCATTGGCTCAGGACTGCGAGGGGATGGTTAACGGAAGACCCCCACCGGGCGCCACGGTTCTGGTTGAGGCGTTAACCGCGGGAAGCGCGCTACACCCGGGCACTCAAAGGAGAAGTCAGTTTCGAGGAATTCTCGAAATCCTTGCAGCTGCTTGTCGTTCATGATGTCGTAGATCAGACCATGAACCATTCTTGTGATCATGGCCGGAACGTTGATGCGGCGCACGTCACCAATCCACACGATCATGGCGGCAGTCGGCCACAGGTGCAAGGTCCGACGCGCCCTGTTGGCGCTGAAGGCTAACAGCTCGGTAATTCCATTAGGGGTTCCCACTAACAACCAGCAAAGCATGTAGAATGCCAAGAGATTTTTTTTCGATTGGCAGGTTGTTTAATGTCCGTATGTCTACGATAGCAGAGAATATTGCAAAAACGTCATGAGCGTAATTCAGCGTTTCTGCCATCAGTGCGGACGGATCCACAAAGCATTATACCGCTGATTGCGAGTCAGCAAACGCGTCCACCAGCGCCATACGGACGCCTGGGCCGCTTGGCATACAGCACGTGGCGAGAACTATCTGCAGGAGGCGCCTGGACAAACAGGCCGAGCTTAAGAGCTGCCCCTTTGACCTGGCATTTCATCGGCCCCATCCAAGTCGAAACAAGGACACAAATCCATCGCCGAACATTCGACTGGGTGCATGGTGTAGACGGCTGAAAATCGCAAAGCGTCTGTCCGAACAACGGCCTGCTGAACTTGCCGCCGACTGAATATCTGCCTGGCAGGGTCAATATCAGCCGCGAAGCCGACAAGTCTGGCGTTCATTTGCAGAAGATTGTGGCGGCCCTGGCTGCCGAGAATCGCCGCACTCCCAAACTTGGTGTGCGGGGCTGATTGGCGATTCCCCCCCAGCAGAAGAAGCGACGGCCGCCGTGTCGCCGCTAAAGCCCTGCATTGACTGCCTGGGCCGCACTGCGATGCCGTCGGATACACTGTCCATGGGCATTGAGCGAGACCTCACCGAAGCGTTCAGGAAGGCGCGACCCAGGTCCGCATCCACCGCGATCTTTGGCGCGCGCCGCTGCCAACCCCAACACCCCGAGCAGGATAAACCCATGAGCGCTCCGACCATTGGCTTCATGGCGCCGGCAACTTGGCCCACCAGTCTGATTGGCCGCATGCTGAGCAGAACATCAAACCCGGTCAGCGATTCATGGCCAGCGACCGCACCGCGCAGAGCAGGTCCGAAACGCCTGGGCAAGCAGTTCGGTATTTCGCACCACGTCAGACAAACGACCAACTCGCCAGTAAACGGTGATGTGCTGGTGCTGGGAGTCAAGCCGCAGGTCATGCAGGCCGTTTTGGCGCGCCCTTGGACCGTTGCAGCGCGAAACCCGGCCAGTTTGATCATTTCTCCATTCCGCAGCATCAGCCTGCGCCAGTCTGGAAAGCTGCCTGGGCGATGGCAAGCGCCATCGTTGCGTTTTGCATGCCCTACACCCCGTCGCTGCGCCGCCAGGGTGTCAGCGTCGGGCGTTTGCCAATGCCCGAGGTCTCTGACACGCAGAAGCAACAGACCGAAAGCTATTTCCTCAATGCCGTGGGCATCAGCCTGTGGCTGGAGCGCGAAAGAGCTGATCGACGCCGTCACGGCGGTGTCCGGCAGTGGCCGGACGTACTTCTTCTATATGATGGAAGCCTATGACCCGCCGCCGGCGATAACAGGCTGGGCCTTGCCGCGTGATAACCGCCGAGCGGCTGACGCTGGTTCACCGCCCTGGGCGCTGCGACATGGGCCGTGCACAGTTGACGTGGAACGCCGCCGAACTGCGCCGCGCGTGTGGCTCCCCCGGGCGGCACCACAGAGCGGCGATCAACAAGTTTTGCCGAAGACGACTTACCTGCGGATTGTGACCAGCGGCGCGCCATGCAAGCCGCCGCCGCACGGCGCCCGCCGAAATGACAAAGAATAGGCCTGAGGGAAACCGCCATGAACAGCCTGAATATGGCCCCATCTATATCGTCCAGACCCTCGGCAGTCTGTTATCTGCTGATTTGTGCTGCTGGCTTTGTGCCTTGCAACTGGTCAAGGGCCGATTTCATATCCGGCGCCCAGTTTATCGTGCGCGCCACCAAGCCCCGTTTGATGCCACTGCGGCGAGTGATCCCAGGTTTTGGCGGTATTCGACTTCGCCTCGCTTAGGTGCTGGCGCTGATCCTGCCAGATGCTGCTGATGCGGTGGATCATAAGCTGATGGGCTATGCGCTGCCGAAACGTGCTGCAATTGCTGGTCTGGTCGATGGTGGCGGTCACCGCGCTGTTCCTTGAAGAATCTTCTTCTTCGCCCTGATCATCACTGATCCTTGTCCTGGGTCGCGCCCCAACAGCAAGCAAACCGGCAGCAATGCTGGTGCACCCCAGGCTGTGTGAGCCGGTCCTGGCGACCCTATTCCGCAAGATACTGCCGGTCGAATGGGCGGGTGGATCTGTCGCCGATCTCGCGCTTTATCGCCCGCTGCGCTGTCGACATTTGCTGATCATTGCCAATATCGCCGCGGCTACCCGGCATGCCACGCGGGCTGACCTGGCGATCTGAGCAGCCATGGCTTTTTTACCGTGGCGCGGCGCCGATCTGATTCTCGACTTGCCACTGCAGCCCGGCGCCAAGACCATGGGCTTGCCGGGAATACACGGCGAGCGGCTTGAGATTCGCATCAGGCGCCCCACCGGTGAATGGCAAGGACCAACGCATTTGTTGCCTTTCTGGCTGGGAATTTTGCCGTCAGCAAGCGCAGGTCAGCTTGCTCAGTGGCCAGCCAAAGCCGCAAAAAACGGGTATTGATCGCCTCGCCGCAACAGTGCCCGAAGCACTGCACCTGGCACCACCTGGAGATATTTGCGTCAACCGGGACGCTTCTTTAGACTGGCGCCTCGATTGTTGGCACCCGCCCCTGCTGCGCTCACGGCCAACCTACACAGGAACTTGCCTATCATGCCGACCTTTTCCCGCCGACTGTCCGTCGGACTTGGTAACACCCCAGGCGCCACTGCTTTAAACGAAGCCGTTTGGAACTCTGGCCTGCGGCAAGTCGCTGAGCAGTTCGAACTGGCCATGAAAATACGGGCACTTTGAACGCAAGCCGCAGCAACGCGCTTGCTGATCTGCCATGCGCTGTCGGGGCACCACCCATGCGGCCTGGCTTCCATAGTGGCCGACGTGAGCGCAAAGCCCGGCTGGTGGGACGCCTTGCATCGGCGCCGGGCAAGGCCATCCGACACCAACCCGCTTTCTTTTGTCGTCAGCCTGAACAACTCGGCGGCTGCCGCGTCCCACCGGCCCACATCCAATCCGGCTACCGGCAAAGCCTATGTCGCGACGCTTACCCGGTACTGACAGTAGAAGACTGGGTTCCACAGCCAGGCGCTACTGGCCGACCCAACTGCGGCATCGACACCTGGGCGGGACGGGTTGGTGCGCAGCCTCGGGCATGCAGGGCCATTGCAGTGGGCGATCAGTTAACCCGGAGCGCATTCGCCACTGCTGGCGATTTGCCACGCACCTAAGCTCTCGCGCAGAATATCGCCTCAAACGCATTAGGCACGCCAGGCGATTTCCATTACCGATCCGGATTTCCACAACGCGCGATTTTACGGCCGGCCTTCGGTTTGTAATTCCCCCCCAAGGCGGCCTGATCGCTGGCGGCGCATCGGTCGGCATATCACCTACCTTGTCGGATGATTCGATGGCGCGAGAAATTCGGCCGCGAACTGACGCACCGACGTACTCAATTACGATTTCACCAGCGTCGAGTTTCAGGTGGAAAGCTACCCGCTATTCAGGGCCAGGAGTTCTCCGAGCGCTTTTGCGCTAACACACCTTACCTGCTGATGACCAAGGCCTGGACATTTCGACCCGGCTGTGCCCATGGGGCGGCAACCTGGCTTTACGCGCTAGAAGGCCATCAGCGCGCTGCATGGTCATGTCCTTTCACCACCGACCTGGCGCTTCTCACCGGCCCGTTTCACGTGAGCTGGTCGACGCCCTGCTCGCCGCGCGCAAGACAGGTCAGCTACCTGGAAATCGAAGCGGCCCAGGGCCACGACGCCTCTGCTATCCGATTCCCCGCTATGGCAGGCCACTGCACCGCGTTACATGAACCGTATCGAGGTGGACGCCATGACTATGGCCGCGGATCTGAAAATCATCAGAATGGATCAAGCCGGCAGCCGCCTGCTGGATTCTCGGCTGTGGCGGGACGGCGAACTGCTGGCCCTACCTGTTCGATCAGCGCAAGGTGGGACCGGGCTACGGCCTGGAAATCGATCCAGAGAAACAATCCAACGCCTGTATCCGAAAACGGCGTTCAATGTGATTCGAGCAGAACCTGGATTACTGCCTGAGCAACTTCGGCGATCATACCTTCGACAGCGGCTGGATGAACTCAGGGCTCTACAGGCGTGCACTTACCCGATCGGTACTGGAAGAGATGCTTACGCATCGGTCGCGAAGCCATCCTGACCTTCCCAACTTCGCCATTGGCGCTGCCGTTTATATCTGGGTACAAAGGGTCGCATTTGCCGGTGAGCGAGTTCATGCCTACCACTTGGTAACAACACGCCCAATATCACTTTTGTACCTTCAAGGAACTTCGAAGCCCTGTTGCCAGTTTTGAGCCGGCTCGATCCCCGTATTCTGATCGGGCTGGTGGTTTGGACCAGACGCAACCGCCAGCAGCATTCGCTCAGCGGGTGTGGCCAAACTGTTGGGCGAGATTGCTATCTACCGGGTACCCGCTAGGCCGGTCAATTGTCCCATAGGAGAATCATTGATTGTTCCGCGCCCTGCTCTGCAGTCTGCTACTGCTGCCTCCCCACGACTGGCCAGCGCCCAGCAACCACCCGCCAGCGTTTTGGTAATCTGACGGTGTTACTACCAAACACTTCACAGCAGCTATCTGCAGCCGGATATCGCTGGCCAAATACGGCCGGACGCGGGGGGCCCGGACCCACGGCGGGTGTGAAACAGCGCGTGCCAGCACGCAGACCGCCGAAGGGCCCCGGTCGCCTTGATGCCATGCTCTCCGGTAACGTGACCAATATGCCTCCGGACAGCGCTCAACCTGCCCCGCTTTATTCCGGCCTGCCAGGAAGATGACTCGATATTCGTGCCAACCTACACCGCCACCAGCGTGGCTTGCTGCGCTTCGAGCGTCGAAATCCGGGCCCCAGCTCCCCGGCGGCACCACCCAAACCCTACGCTTTCAGCTAGGAGTTCCTCTCCTCCCGAGATGACTGGATTCGCACTTGCCCTTTCAGCAACTGATTCTCGGCCCAGCGGCAAGCAGGGCAAGCTCAAGGGAAGCTCAGGGCCCCGGCCTCGGTTTGAACTGGTTCACCGTGGGCCCCAAAGCGACTTCGTCGGCCGAAGAAGCCGTGGAAGGACGGCTTGAGCTTTGTCGAAAACGCCCTTCATAAAAGCCCGCCACGCGTTGCGGGCAAGCGGCCTGCCGGCCCTGGCGGATGACTCCGGGGATTGCCGTCGCATGCCTTGGCCGGCGCGCCCTGGCATCTACTCCGCCCGTTATGCAGGAGGCCGGTGGCGATGCAGCGAACAAATGCCAAGCTGCTGAAAGCGCCTGGAAGGCCTTAACCCGCCCGAGCGGACGCGGCGCCGCGCTTCTATTTTCCGTTACTGGTGCTGATGATGCCACGCCGAAGACCCGACGCCGATCATCTGTGAAGGCGTCTGGCACGGCCGGATTCTGACCGAAAAGCCCGCCGGTGCACATGGCTTTGGCTACGACCCGCGTTTGGGTGACCTGAAAGCCGAATGCTCCAGCGCCGAACTCAGCCCGCCGACAAGAACCGCCTGAGCCCACCGCGCAAGGCCATGGTTTCAGCTACGAAGCGCGCCTGGGGTTGGCGTGAAAGATTGTTCCCGCCCCTGGCGGCCTACCATCCACATTCCGTTGGTGGCGTGCGCAAAATGTGCCCCTACTGCGACTTCAACTCGCACGTCAGTGAGCAAGGTCTTGCCAGAGGCGATATATCGCATTGCGCTGATTGCCGACTTGGGAACTGGATCTGCCTGGCGTTCAGGACGGGGAGCTGACCTCGATCTTCTTGGAGCGGCACACCCAGCCTGTTCTCCGCCGAGAGTTTGGGCCCGGTTGCTGGATGCCATGGCAGCCGGCTGAATATCGCCTCGGATATCGAAATCACGCTCTGGAGCCAATCGGCACCTTCGAAACAGATCAAGTTTTTGCCGGCTACCGCGCGGCGGGCATCAATCGCTTGTCGATCGGCAATTCCAGAGCTTCAATGCCAGACACCTGAAAGCGCGGGTCGTATCCAACGATGGACCAGAAGCCCGGCCGCCGTCGCCATGGCGCGCAAAGGCGGCTCGAACAACCTGATTGGACCTGATGCACGGCCTGCCGGATCCAGTCCCTGACCGACCGGCCGCTGGGGGGACGGCCAAGGGGCTATAAACCAGGCCATCGACCTGGGGCCCCGAGCACCTGTTCCTGGTACCAAAACTGACGCTCGAGCCCAATACGGTGTTCTACAGCAAGCGCCAATTCTGCCGGTTCGAACGACACCCTGTGGGGGCAATCCAGGAAGTCCCGGCCAGGCCAGGCTGCTGAAGCCGGGCTTGGCACATTACGAAAAATCTCCGCGTACGCGGCAAGCCAGCCGGCAGAGGCCAAGGCACAATCTGAACTACTGGCAATACGGCGGACTTTCCTCGCATCGGCGCCGGGGCGCAGGCAAGTTGAACCCACCGATGCCGAGTGGAACGCCTACTGGAGAACCCGCCTGCCCCGGCATCTATCATCGACCCGGCCCAAGGACTATTTGCGCGGGCCGCAAGGAAACATTCACCGCCCGCAGGACCTTGCCCTTCGACTTCCTGGATGAACGCCTGCCAGGCCATCAGCGACGGCGTACCCACCGCGTTCTAATTCTGGCACGCACCGGCAATCGATTGAAGACATCGCGCACACTGAATGAAGCCGTACGCATAAGGCCTGCTCTCGCGCCTGGGTGCTAAAGGTGCACCTGAGCGCAGGCCCCGGCTGTTTCTTTAAGTGTGTGCTGGAAATGTTCTCTAAGCGAAGCGGCAAGCTTTTTCAAGCGGCAAGCTTAAACCCTTGTTCGCGGCAGGCCCGCGCTCCTACCGGGTGGGAGCGCCGCACACCTCGCTGGGGAGGCGCGGCTCGCCGCGAAGGGTTTAGCTTTTGAAAAGCTTGCCGCTCGTAGCTTGAAACTTGGCAGCTGTTGGCCTCCACCCCATACAGTATCGCAAAACTGTCTCATTTATAGAGGTTGCCCATGTTCTCCTTTTCTGGTTTGCCACCACCTGCCCAGATTCTCTGCGAGGTCCGGTTCGGCCGTCGGCCTGGCGACGCCTTTGCCAAAGAGCGCCGGGCGCCAACGGTGATGATCGTCACCGATCCGGGCATCACCAAACTTGGGCATGCTCAACGACATCCTGGCCGGGCTTTGCCAAAGCCGGCATTGCCGTTTGGAAATCTTCCCCCGACCGCACGTTCAGGGCAGATCCGCCAGAATTCAGTGGTCATGGCCGCAATGAAATAGGGCCGCGCCACGGAGACTGACCTGTCGTGGGGCTTTGCGGCGGCAGCTCAATGGACGGTGCCAAGCTGGTCGTCTTTCCTGGCCCCACCCGGCTTGCCAGCAGCAAACTACTGATATCTTACGGCGTTCGCAATGCCACAGGGCCCAGCGCTGGCTCGCTGATTCCAGGGTCCCGACCACGCTCGGGCACCGGGCTTCGGAAGGTCACGCAGAATCTTTTTTCCATAATCCCCACCCCCCACCGGTGAAAAACCACCAAAGATGCGGCGTCGCTCCCCCATCTTGCGTGCCGGACATGGCCCTGCTGGACGCCGACCTGACCCTCGGGCCTTGCCCCCAGCCGTCACCGCCGCCACCGGTATTGATGCCATGGTGCACGCCATCGAGGCCTACACCAAGCACAGAATCATAGAAAAAACCCGCTATCGGACCATGCTCGCCGCGAAGCCCTGCGCCTTGCTCCGCCGCCAACCTCGATGAAGCCGTGCACAACGGCAGCAACCGCGAAGCCCGCCAGGCCATGCTGCCTCGGCGCCCTGACTCGCCGGCCAGGCCTTCCGCCCAACGCACCGGTCGCCGGGCCGTAACCACGCCATGGCCTATCCGTTAGGCGGCATTTCCATATTTCCCCATGGCCTGGTCCTAAACGCAACTGGTACTGCCCGCCGGTGATCGACTGTCAACGGCCTCAGCCGCCGAGCACCGTATGGCCGAAACTCGCACCGCTACCTGTGTAAGAACCTCAAAGCCGGCAACGCCGCTAGCCTGCGACCGAGCAAACTGGTCGCGGAACTGTCCGACCATTGAGCCACTTGCAAACTGCCCACGCGGCCTGTCGTGACCGCTGGCGTCCCAGAGGACATGCTGCCGCAACTGGCCAAGACGGCGTATGCTGCACAGCGGTCTGCTGGTCAATAATCCACGGGAATTTTTTAGACCGAAGCAGATTGCGGCTGGCGATTTTATCGCAAAGCATACTGATTCAAAGGTTTTTTACTGACAGACAAACTCCGATGCCAGAGCAGCCTTGAGCGACACCCGGAGTAGGGAACCGTCCTATGCCAGGGATGGGCATAGCAAGGGACGGGTTCACGGGCGTGTCTACGGAGGGTGGTCGGGTCCAAGGCAAGTGAATACAGAATCCGTCATCACCACAGTCAGCGTAACCATGTATCCCGCTTGAACGAGGAAAGACATCAAAATATGAGTGGAGAAAGAAACAAACACGCAGCGACTATCCCCCCACCTGCACCCCCATTACCACCCGCTGGCACGGACAATGACGTCTACGGGGCATGTAAACAACGTGGTGGATTTACAACTACTTCGACAGCGCGGTTTAACAGCTGGCTGATCGAACAGGGTGGGCTGGATTTCATCAGGCGAACAGGATCCGCCTTCGTCGTCAGCTCCGGCTGCTGCGACATACTTCGCCCCCATCGCCTTCCCCGTTCCATCGAAAATCGGCGTGCGCGTCGCCAAACTGCGGGCAACAGCTCAGTGCACTACGAATTGGCCGTATCAAAGCAGGGTGTCGAAGAAGCCTGCGCCGCAGGCCGCTTCGTGCATTGTATTTGTCGAAGCGCGCAGCAGCTAACCCTGCTTCCTGGCATCCCCCGAAGACCCCCGCGCAGCACTGGGAGAAGTTTGCTGTCTGAAGATCAGCCCCAACGCGTCAGGCAGGGCCGCCGTTGGAACACATCGATCCAGTAACCATCGGGTCACGGATAAGGCAATGATTCTTCATGCGTTTTGCCAGTCCTGCGGGCGTTTAACGAAAGCTTGACACCCAGCTCCTTCAAAAGCGCACCGCAGGCCGCCTCTAAGATTCCGGGCACCGCCAAAACCGATTATGCACAAAGCCCTTGGTCGTTCATTGCCGTTGTGGTACTTGAATCCGGCATCGTCTTCGGTGCCCCAGTTTATGCGTCAACTCCCCAGGCATCGCCGGGCGAGCGAAAGTCTGCACCTGGCGCTTCACGGTTATGTCGCGGACCAGTCACCAGCTCATGGGTATCGATAGCACGCAAGGGAATACAGGCTGAATTCACTCCTCAAAATCCAGCCCTCTTCACAGCGTCATGCCATGATGCGGGTATAGAAATCCAGCGTCGCCTCAGGCGACTTTGATGCCGCAACATCTGGCGGTTTGAAGACCAAAAGCCTCGGCTGGCTGGATCGCGCTTCTCGCAGAGTCAACAGCGGATTCAAAAATGGCGACTCATCGGTAATAGCATCCCGGGCAGGTCAATGGAAAGTGTTACAAGAAATAACATTCACATAGACCCGCCCCGAAGCGCGCAAGTGCAAAAGGACGTGGTGCACCGGCGCAGCGGGAATTACTGAAGGGCCGCTGCATCCCCACCCAGGATAGATCCAGGGCGATCGTTGCTCGGGGCTGAGCTGTAACTGCGCGGACGCTCTCCAGGAGAGGACTGCACACCCTCTCTGCGCATCAGCCGACTCACCCATAAAGGCAACTCGGCCGCGAATCGAACCCTTGTGCGCTCCCATCGATGATCCGCGCCATTCCTTTAGCGCCATAACAACTGACGGTCATAAGCAGCCGCAAGACATTGTCCAGAGGGTATGTCAGCAATTCACGCGCCAACGCATAAGCCGCGGCAGGCAATTCTTCCGGCCTTCATAATACTGCGACCAACCCACCCTTCAGGGCTTCCTCAGCATCAAACACACGACGGTATACACCCACTTCCGCCGGCCTGGCATAGGGCCAAACCCCCAGACGCGGCAGGAAACCAGCTTCGAACAAGGCTTTATGGTGATATACCACGACGGGCAAATACAAAAACAACCGCGCCTTGGTCGACGCCATACGGGAATATCCATCGGCAAGGTCATTGGTCGCGCCCACACCCACCGCAGCGCCATTAAAGCACCGACACAGGCTCTAGGTGCACTCCATAGGATCCGCAGCGACACCGTACCGCAACCCCATTCGCGCAAGTATCGCCTGCAGGTTCATTCTGCCGCTTGTGCCGATTGAATGTATCGCCACCCTTTCTCCAAGATCCGCACCCGCCGCAATAAACGCCTTGCCCCGCGCCGGTACATGATAATCACCCGCATTGTCATCTCGCCATCCGGCCCGCGTTTTCCCCAAAGGCCGGCCAGCAAACTCACGGCGCATCTGCCCGGTAAAAAGCGCATTCATCCGTCCCGGGGCGGTTGAGGGTCAGGGTCAGGAATTGCCCGTCCCCTGTTACCCGGTAGTCGAGGTTTTTCATTAAGAATACACGATAGCTCCCATGGCGTTCAGCAAATTCGCACCAGTGTAGAACTTCACCGGTCCACGGGGGACCAGTCGACGTTTACCAAAGCGTATGAGTGGGGGTAATTGTTGGGCGTGGATGGCGGGCAACCTGATCGCTGACGGGGGGCGCTAATTCTGGCGCGGCAAAAAAGACTTGGGACCAGCCCCAAACGCCCTCGCCCTACCTCGTAACAAGCAAGGGATTTGCAGTCAGCCTACGAGCACGGACGACGGGA
>Ga0163217_1003577_pt1 | contig 13992 bp, 10 predicted proteins | sample SynspAceP_FD_185933 | JGI IMG/M metagenome (GOLD analysis project Ga0163217, IMG submission 185933) | Saline lake microbial communities from Ace Lake in Antarctica - Synechococcus sp. Ace-P (PacBio error correction) | ecosystem: Environmental > Aquatic > Non-marine Saline and Alkaline > Saline ... | reverse complement strand
TAGTAAATTGAATGGCCACCCTCCTCTTCGTACAATCGTTATTTAAACCAAATGGTGTGCTTTTGAGACTGAGCAAACAATGGCTGCATCCACTTCTGGGACCATTTTATGAAGATCTTCACCGGCTTTATCCTGAGTACTGATAAGAAAAATTCAATGGATTTAGCAAAGAGCTTTAATTAAAAAGCGTTTTGCTACGTCTGACAGTTCTTCTAGAAAACGGCTCAGACGCTTAAAAGAGAAGAAACTGTAAGCGATAAACCAGAGTTTAGGACCATGGCCATTTCAAAGATTTCTTTTGCCTGCACCTTCAGCTTGAGCTTTAAACAACGCCGTATTTTGTTACCACGCGGATGATGGCGTCTGGTAGTTGCCTGTGAATCATTCATTGAGAAAGCGCCCCGGATCGGACATTTTACAACTGAATATCGCCTTTCTTTTAGGCCATATTTGTTTAAAGACCAGAGCCGAAAAGCATTTTGACGAAAGGGGAAAGGTGACGTGGCGATTTTTTTTGCCGTTCAAATCTTTAATCGACTCGATACCGCTGCTTTTTTAAACGGAAAAATGCATGAGGTGCTTGAGTGAAAGTAAGGAAGCACCGCCCAACAGAACATCGTCTTGTGCTCTTGCTTGCCATCAAAGCCCAATATCCGAAAACTACCGATATCAGGATTTGACCCGTCTGCCATTTTAGTCAAGGCATCGGTAGAACCACGACCGCTGGCAATCTTGACTTCTAGATCTTCATCGGCAAAAAATCCTGTTGAATACCCACATAAACCGGATCTTTATCTCACCTGGTAACCAATCTAATTGAAAGGTCACCTTGTCTGCTTGCATGACAGAAGTACTTGCGATTCAGACCGGCTAATAGGAAAAGACGAAAAGTAGTTTTTATCGGCTGTTTTCATAGGATAGGCTCCGACAGTAGATAGATGAGGTGAGATTCCTTTGTATTCACTAGTAATGTGTAAGCAAAACTGTTCCATTTTTTGTAGTATGGTATTTGGTTTTATAACTCAATGATTTATGTGAAAAAATATATCTTCTGGGCTTTTTGGTGAGCGAGAAGTGAAGAAAAACTTGTAAGGGAGTGATTACAAATTGGTGCGCAAAGCGGATCAAGAGAGTGTAAAGGCTAAGTAGAAATAGGAAGTGACTGAGTGTAATTCTAAATTGTTTGCTTTATACATAATCTAACCCCACCCGTTAATATTGGTTATTCTGATGTATTATATTTGTAATTAAAATGTAAAATAATGTGAATTTTTCTTTTTAAGAGTAAAAGAAATAATAATTAATGTTTCAATATATGTTTTATGTTTTGTACCACGCGTGAAAAAAGCAATATGTTCATTCTGATAATAGCCTCAATGCGGTCTCCATTGGCGCTCAATAGCCTTTCATTATAGAACGTGTATTTTTATGTAAAAAAAAATAAATAAATGTTTAGATGATATCGTTATACTTCTTATCATTGGCTAAAATGATTCAGTTTTCTGTCTTACTATATATTAAATAAGCAAAATAGAACGCTCTAAACGGTTATTTTTTATTTTTAGGTACTGTGTCTTAGCGAGGGCAGTTCAAAAGGAACAGTGTAAATGATGAAAAAAGTTTTTTGTTTATTTTTGTTTTTCTTATGGGTAAGGCATATTGTAATGATTGAGTTAGGGGTTGACTAATTGTCGGATATATTGTTCCCAAATGATGGTTTACACAGAAATAATAAACTTAACACTTTCGTCGAAATGGTTTTCTAATACCGAATCTGGTTATTAATTTGTAAATTCGCCAATGCGAGTATACATTGCCAGTCTTTAAATGGTGGCTTACGTCTCAGCAGATATTTAAAGTAAATGATTATAACGTCAATTGGTCGATTTTAGATGGAAATTACAGTTGGCTGTCATCCGCAAAATTGCTTTAATCGGCGAAGTATTGAACGTTAATGATGTTTTATTTAACAGCAATTGCAAAATTAAATAGAGTGGTGGAGGCTCTAAATTCTATGCGGGGAATATAGCAGATGTTATTTACGGCATTAGAATGACCCGACAGCTGTGTCTGGTGGTGTCGGTAAGTATTTAATTTAAACACACATCATATTAGTCATTTATGCGAAGGATTATAATCCATGAAAGTTAATAGTAATTATCTAGCATTTGCGACATGACATCTGGTAACAGTATTGCGGACGACCTTAAGTGTTACCGGTGCTGTTCCATCGGTTTGTGAAGTACGTAGTTATTATGGCAGCTGCCTCATTTCCTGCATTAGGCGAAGATTCATTTACAGAAGTTCCATTTCACTATGGCAGTGTCAATGATGTTGATGGGCGACCGTTAAACAAACTTCTTCTGAAGGGACATTTGCAAACTTGTAGATGGTGATGATGGTACAGGGCATCGGTTTATACAAGCAAAATTAACAGCAGCCACATTTGGGTTGACACTAGTTGCGGACTCTGGCTGTTAATGATTATTTTCGAAGAAGATTAGTCAATCTGGATTACGCCAGCAATGGTGCAGGTGGATAGCTGTAAATATTGTATAATGTTACTAAACCCAGTATATTCAGTGTGCTGTACGCTTGATATGCCTAATGCTTTCTGTTACCGCTAACTAATACAAAATGAATTAAAAAAGGCAGTTTTATACTGCCATTTATTAAGTTAGGGTGACCACCATGGAAACTATATTTTTCTTTATTTTTCTGCCTTTCTTCTTTTTCTATTATTTTGCCTATCAGTAAATCCAATGTGTCAGAATTACTTCCCATGGAAGCGGCTCTCGCAAACAATGCGGGATAATAAAACAACGTCCCATAAAAACATGACCATAGAAATATTAGCTTATAATTTATTGAATTAGATCAACATTGGGGGAAAAGAAAAACTTAAAAGAGAAACGACAGCGATTTTTTAGATTATTCCTATGACAACGACTTATTCCTCAGGTAAGCCCCAATCTATCATAAGTAAGTACATAGGAGAGCCCGTTTTATCGGCTTCGGAAGCTTATTCGTATGCAGTGAACCAGGTAGGGTTGTCTAGACGATGGGCGGGCTATTCTGGCGTGGATATGACGGTAAGCTTTAGAACACTTTTGAAGTGTATGTCCAAAAAAGAATTCCAAAGCGCAGCTGATTATTTTTAAGTAAAAACAGACAAGGGAAAATTACGTGGAAACGGTTCTGTTAGAAAATAAGGCAATAGATATATTAGATTATCGAAAGCTAAGTGGGTTATTGAAAGTGAAAAAATAATAAACTCGTACTTGATGGAAAAGAAATTGAGGAGGCTTTGAGTGTTAAGTAACTTACTTCCTAATTCAAAGGGCGAGAAAATTCATTGATAACTACCAGAAAAAAATTAAGGCGGATACGTACACATTGGAAGTGATATTTAGTTTGAGATTATAGGGCTTGGTTTTATCCTTTTTATCGTATTTCATAGACTCTGCCCCAATCGCGATAGAAATGACGCCCAATGTAATTACATTTGATCCATTGATACACAAAGAAATGCCGTTTACTTTAATATATAATGAGCTTTCAGAAGATATTGCTTTTGATATCCAATTATATGACACTTGTTTTAACGAAAAACTGATATTAAAAACTAATGCCATTAAGTGACACCTCCTTTGTGGTTTTTCCGCCTTCATTATTTTTTTGAAATTTCCGGGACAGAGTCAGCGTGTTCAATTTAGATGGCGGTTGATAAAGAACTTTCCTCCTATTGATAAAAGTTAACCAAGGAAGTTTCATGGAATACCCTGTCAAAATGATTGTTAAGACATCGATCTAAATTGAATGTACTGCTGGCATGTTTAATGGGATTGTTCATGTTGATCAAAGCCAGATTTAACCCAATTTTTTTTGATAATCAAATTATCGGGTGAAAATGGGTCTCTTTCGCAGAAGTCCAAAATATCGGTTAAAGGATCAAGTCGATTGAGGTGATTATGACATTCGAGTGATGCATGATATGATTTGTTTCTCATGTCTTTAAAGCCATTGAAAGCAACAAGGTGTTATTGATGTTTTTTTTGCACCCGATAGCAAACAGACAATAAAATTTCCTCTGCCGTGAATCAATTTATGACGTCGATCCTAGCCACGTTAAAAATCGAGATGGCTGATTGATTATGCGTCAGTGTAGTTTTGTTAATGATAGTTTTTTTTCTTCATCTTTGTGCTTTGCAAAAAACAACCCTTCTACTCGGATTATTCGAATGAGCGTGAAGCTAAGCTCCAATTAAAAAACCCCAATAGTGGTCGACTGGACCTGGTGGTTGATCCTGGATGATTTAATGTCATTCAAATGGATGAAATGAAAGATAATTTTAGGAGTTCTTTATACGATGAAAGTATTTTCTTCCGTTTAAGAGAGTGGATGGCAACGTCCTTGACTAAAAAGAATTAGAAAATTCGGTGTTTTTGGGAAATTTGATTTGAGTATTTTAGGCTTAAATTTTGTTTAGCGCCCAAAATGAATTTTTGCGACAAAAAATCTTGAGTTTAAAAGTCGATTCTCTGCCGTTAGAATCCATCGGAACAATCTCATATGAGTGGCTTTTTTTAATGTTCTACTTCAAGTTATTTTTAAATTGAACAAAGATGATCCGATAATGAAGCATATGAAAGCTCTCAATTAAAGATCTTGAAATGGTATTTAATTGGAATAAATGGGTTTTATGAAAAACGAAGAAAGAGTATTTTTCAAAACGCACGGATGAACAAAAGTAGTACAACGATTAGGTACACGGCTGGTGCATGATTTACCGGTAAAGCATGGATTATTCAATAGGAGAATAACTACAGTTCGGGGGGTATTTTCATCTACAATCGCGATATTCTGGGAATTCTCTTTAGCACACGACTTGCGTTGGTTTCCAATTAGGCAAATTTCGTCCAAGCTGCATCGAGAAGCTTCGCACTAAGCAGCCCCTTCCAGTGTGAGGTCATCGTCGACAATAGAGTCGTAAAGCGCCTTAACTTAGGTACCGGTACCTATTCGCTCGATGATATACCTATAAATGAAGGTAATAATACTATTAGTCTTACGGATATTAAAAACGGAACAACGTAGGCGTCGTTCAATATATTAATTGTGATGTGACAACGGATTAGATTTTCTGCCAAAGGCGATTTAAAAATCGAGCTGCATTTTGGTGTCCTGCAGAGCTCAAAGATCAGGTTGGGAATACACACTGTACGCGAGCCCGTTTTTAGTGATTCTTAGATTATGGCATGTTGTAAACTACTGACTGGACTGTTGTGCGACAGTAACAGATGGTATGGAAATTTTTGCAGCCAAGTAGTTTTAAGAATTTTATTGCATCCAAAATGGGTCAGTCTTTCATTGGAAAATGCAGTTCAGTTTTATTGATGAAACTGCAATGCGTATCGAATCGTATACAAACAAATTTTTGCTGCATAATAGGGTGAAGCATTAGAGTTTTGTCACCTGGTTATGAGCACTCAACAGAAAACTTTCGACATTAGGTACAGGACCAAATGAGAAAGATAGCTATTAGCGAACGAGAACATTGCTTCAAAGCAAAATTATAGCTTTTTCATTTACACCCCACTCTTTCAAACGTCTATTTTTGCCAACACCTCTAAGTTTACGATCAGACTCATTGATAAATCAATGGTGTAGCTTTCCCAGTGAACTGGCTAATGGCCAATTTCCTTTATGCGTTGGTGGGCAGTGGATCAAGCAAGATGGTGATTGAAATTGGAGTGGCTCGTTTGTCTCTCACATATAAATTTTCAACGAAAGGAACGAATTAATTTGTCTCGTCAATTCAGGTCAAAAAACCAGAAGCGTTTAGAATTACGAATGACAGTGATCAGCGTTATTAGATCGGAGCACTAAATGTTAGGGCTGAAGTTAGTAAAAAACGATCAAATAGGCGTTTCTGGATTTGACGCGCCGCAATATAATTGCTCATCACTTGCCGGCGAAGTTCTTGATCTCGCTAGTTAATTATGAAGACACGGACCTTGATTACAGATTCTGTACTTCGATCAAATAGAGTGATTTTCAACCGGTCGGAGCATTCACTGTGATGCCTGGTCTATAGGAAAAACCTATCTTTACGATAGCTTTTGCTTTGGTAACCGCCCACTCTAGTTTTTGCAGAAAAGACAATTACATTGGTCAATATGATGATAAATACGTAGCCAATAAGAAGAGTTAAGACCACTATTTTATGTTAAATGATATTGGTTCAGTATTAGTAATTCTACAATCACTGTCGATGTCAGTATCTTAGCGCCTTGAGTTATGAGTATTGGATCAGGGATCCTTCGTTTTCTCTTCATATCGAAGTGGCACAGTTTGTTATTGCGAAAACAGTGCCAATATTTCAGTGATTGCTTACATTAATTTAGGTAAGGACACATGAACCTCTTCGGGTATTGGCAGAACTTGCTATTTGCACATCATCAAGAGTTAATAAAATAAGGAATTTCCAGTTTTTTACTAATAAAGAGGGCGTTTTGCATTAACTGGTTCTTTATTCCATGTCAATATGAAATTTATTTGAAAGATATAAGTGAAAAAACTACATTCCATGATGATGTTGGAAAAAGGTGAACAATTACAAAAGAAAAGGAGATAATTTATGCATATTTAATACGGCCTTATTAGTCAGTGATTGGATTGACTTTCACCACTTTGGAATTGCAAGTGTAAACGCAAAACAATATGAGAAAATTGAACATGTTACGATGATTTTAATAGCTTATCAATATCAGCAAATATAATGATGCCAAAAAACGCCTTAAAGTAAGCTGTATTTAATGATAAAGAGATGTCAAATTATATTTAACCATGACATCGGAAAATCAAACGTATTTAAAAAGGTGATATAAGATATTGGCTTATCAGATTACCAGCGCTACTCAAAAGGGAGAGTGAGTACTCGAGTTACAAGTTTAGCCTAAACGGATTCATTTGTTAACATCGAACTTGTGATCCTTCAGGTACACCCAGTAAAGTCAGGAATGTCATCAAGATAGTATTGGCATTAAAATTATGTTGAAGAAGATGGTCAGCTATTGGAAGTCGAAGATTTTGATATTTAATGCGACACATTTCACCAAAAATAAGCGTGTCAATGCTTCGGTTACAGTTCATCAGTAATGTCATTAAATTAGAGAATTGGTTCCGGGTCTCAGGAACTATACTATGGTTACCAGTTTACAGGTTGATCTACTAATTCGGAATATTAGCTAAGTTCGCTTCAGAAAATAAAGGTAGGTGCTAGTGCATAAGTCTATAGGCCAAAAGTAAACATAGGATACAGTTTGGGAATTGCGATGAAGTTGGCTGGATTTAAAAGAGGATAAATAAAATTCCATTTCTTTATAAGGCCAGTCTGAATTGTTTTTTCCAATTCAGTCAATTTGAGTGTTTAAAAATCAGCAAGCGGGTGAATACAGAGAACAATCTCGATTTTCAAATAAGTCACTCAACTACTAAGTTCTTTTTAAGTTGTCTTGCACCATAAAAAGCTTGTTTTTATTTTTTTTAACTGATATTTTATTGATATATTTTTATGTAAGTGTACACGGAACAGTAGTTTCACTAATAAATAAGGTTTTCTGCTATTTCACTAGATGCAAACCTGTAATAATTAAAATCTAATACTTTTATCTCTTTTGAGTTAAATCTGAGTGCCGTAATGGTGGTCTTTGCTCAACTTCAAGCATTTGTCTCATCCAAAACATCGCTCACTGCCTTTATGGAAACCATAATCACCATGCTTAATGGCTTAAATCCTTTCTGAAAAATAATTCCTCTGTATCCTCGTGGGGAAGAATTCTTTTTAAGTTCTGCATTTTTTGATTTGGTGAAGTCACCATCTTTAGGGACGTTAAATCACTAACCCTTGATGTTGAGTTTTTATGCATGTATTGACTGATAAGTTCGTAATTATCTACTACATGAAAATTTGTATAATTTATTAAAAGTAATCATAATGATTGACTACATAGAAGTAGTGGTGAATATTTCTGAATTTTTTAGAAAACAATCATGTCTATAAGCTGAAAATTTCATTATCCATAAACATTTCTCCTTTTATATGATTATCCATAACATCTCCTTTTATATGATTGTTCGAATTTCCTCTAAAAGTGGATCATTATATCGTACAGTTCGTAATAAACTTTTTTATAGTTATAGGCTTTACCAATTTATGTTTTAATTATATATTAAAAATTATTTTGTAGGGTGGGACTTTCTTGAAGATATTGGTTTTTCAATAAGTTTTACGTAATCAATTATACTTAATGTTATGTTATTAATATATATAGGAAGGAGGATTTGTCAATCGTAAAAGCTTGTTTTTTGTAAAAAATGTAATCTAAAACGACTTTTCACCTTGCTGATGAAATAAAGAAAAAATGTTATAGAATGATTGAATTTTATTATTGTATAATTATTTCACTCAGTTTTATGTCTCTATTCTAGAATTTTAAAATGAGCTCCCATTTAATATTGAATAATAGTGGTATCTTTTTATCCGTAGAAAAAATCTATTAATACATTTATTTTGTTTATTTGTTTATTTTGTTTATTTAGTTTATTTTGTTATTTTGTTTATTTTCGTTTATTATTTTAATATGGTTTTCACATTGAGCTTATATATTGCCTTATCGGTTGTCGATCAATTGTTAGTTAAGGACTAAGGAAAAAACCCCCATCTTTCAACCACACTGATTCTATTCTTCCAACTCCTACACAAAAGATAAGAGACGTTGTTGGCGTCGATGAGCGTAAGATTGATAGTGTACGCAGGTTCTTTAATAGTTTTTTCGTAAAAGTCGTACGATTGTCAGATATTTTGCATTTTCAACTATAACTTAGATACTTACTTTAATGAAGGAGAGTGCTTTGAAATTCCTCTTAAATGAACAAACTCATTGACGATATACGCTTCAGCGGACTTTACAGCGCTACCTGACTACGAGGAAGCGTGGTTTAACGGGAAACAAAGAGTTGCGCGTCTGGATTTGTGGTGCATTGTACGCTGCTTGTCGGCTGATAAAAGAGGGTGAGCTGCATTACTCAACGTTTAATTCCTGACATTACACCGGTCAGTCTCTTTCTGCGTAAGCATGTAGTCTCCTGTCGAATATTATCTGGAATTTGGGGGGAGTGGCGAGCGGTGGATTACATCCTGCTCAAACAGCCATGGGGAACATCATGGTTCTCAATGCGGTTTTTGTACACCGGGTTTTGTTTTTCTTTTGGGCTGGACTTTATTGAGAACAGCCAATGTCTTCTGATAAAGCCCCATAGGACCAGAAGAGTCTTGATGCGATGCCATTTCCGGCAACCTTGTGCGTTGTACCGGTTATCGCCCGATATTCGATGCGGATTGGACATAGGTGAGAACGCTAAAGATGCGCAATTTATCGAACTGAGGAGCAAAAACGAACAATAATTAGTCTGCAGTTGTTGGCTTTTAAGAAGTTCGAAAAAACCAGCGGTCTCTCAGTAATCAATCTATATTTTACAGCAACGACATTAACAGAAACTGCTTTCAAGTCAAAAACCGCTCATGGCGACGCGACGATGATTGCATGGTGGGCACGGATGATGCATAGAAATAACACTCAGCGCTTCCATGACTTTGGCCACTTTGATCGATGTGTCTCATGTCGCTGAGGTTAACAGATCAATGCAAGGGCACGACGTTAAACCTTAGGCGCATCGATGTACTTACAGTGAATTGGAATACTTCAGCCAAAACACGCTACCCACACATTTATAAACCTGCTAAAGCCGCATTGCGTCTCGACAAATTTCGTAACCGTGGACCATAGGCGGCAATGTGCCAATGCCTCGCCGATGCGGATCTACCGCCTTTGTTATGGCATTTGTGGCAGACATGCAATTGGTCAAAACTGACGGCAGGCAACGAGTCGTAAAACAGTTTTAACGGACTTTATCAAGGCTACAAACACTTTTTTGTTCTTGCTTTTTAGGCAAAAAAAGGGGGGGGGAACCCCGGAGGGTTTTTTTGGGAATTTTTTTTTTTTCGGGGAAATTTTTTCCCTTCTCGATTGATTGACCAAGATCAAATTGCGTATCCATCGTTTCTATAAAAATTATCAAAAGCGCTAGGGAAGACGAGCATATCCAGTGTGATGTTTGGCCGTACGGTTTTGAATGAATCATGACAAAAATCCAGTGAGTTCGATCGCCTTTGGCGCATGGCAGCCACACGAATTCGCGCGGTAACAGCAAACAGTCTTTTGTTGGCAAAAGCATTAACGATGAACAAGCGTTAATGCAACGCCTTGAGAATCTAAGAACGCGAACTTAACGACCATTAAGCGACATGCCGAGCCAGCTCCCGTTATACGACTACGACATGCGTGAACTTAATCAAAAAAGCATGGTTCAGATTAAACGGCACGCAGAGTTCTCAGGACTTTCTCAGTCATGCATTATCAGAATCCATGCTTTCTCTTGCAATTGAAGATCACAGGTCAGGAGGGTGCGACCATGCCGTAAGTTAGCTATGATTTAGTTGACGGTTTGAAAAATACAACTGCCCAATGCATTGGACGTCAAGCTTAAAAACACGTCACAGAGCACAAGCGATTTACATTGATGAGACATGGCGCTGAATGGCCAAACGAGTTACACTAGCGACAGTAAATCCACCGAAAGCGGCACGCAGACATCGTCAGCATTAATCTAGGACAAAATCGTGCGTATCCTGGTGTGGTCGATGTGATCGTACAATCTGATATTCCTGGTTGAAGTCGATGTGTCGCCGGTACTGAGTGGGATTTATTGTTGGCTGGGGGATTTTGTTCATTTCATCGGGCAGTCTATTTTTGCGTAGCGGCGACCAGTTTACGTATCGCAAGCAAGCGTTGAAAGCTGGGCAGAAATTCGTCCTACAAACCAAGAATAAGTAACGCTGACCTCCGAAGCAAGTCGTTTAGAGCGACACAGAGTTTGTATTACCAACCACACGATTCATGTGGCGACGCAAAAGCCGCCAATGGAGACGGCGCCTATAAATAAAAATCGGACATTTACATCAAGGCCAGAACACTTTTATTTAGAAGGCCAAATCAGTGTCGCGGGCCAATGAGATGGCGGCGTTTTGGTATACGCTTCGTCTCCAGCATCCACGGTAAGTGGCAAAAGCTGGTCGCGAAAGTCCTCGGTGTGTTCGGGGCGCAGTTCTGGTTGAAGTACGGGACCATGGGCGGCGGCTTTGCGGTAAAGAATCTCAAGCGGCGTGTTAGGTTGCATGCGGCGTTTTGGTAGCAATACGTAATCGTTGCCCTGTTAAGTTACCGTATTGCCGCGCCAAGATGACATGGTGCAAACAGGCAAAGCTCATTGATTTTTGGAACAGTTATGAGTGGGCTCTCAGCAGGAGGCCGAGATCATCAGTGCGGAATACGGACATGGTAGGCAAGTGCGGTTGTACGGCCGATATGTCCGATGCGGGTCGACAGGGCCATGTTTCCATGCCGATAATGCTTACTTCTTACCAGAACGTGGCGATCAGCGGTTATCGAGGCAAACCCATACGGTATCGAACACGGCATTCCGTGTTTTGGCGGACCAAAAGGCCGTGTTATTGCCGAAGCCGTACATCGAGAAATTGCCTGTACGGTCGGTAAAGACGCTCGATGTTCGTAAACTGAATTGTTATCGAGAAGGCAAAACGAAAACCCCTTACGGACAAAACGTTTGAAGGAGAAAATGTGTTATTTGATCTTAGATCGAAAGAGTTGGAAGAAAGTTCTTGATTATCGAGCTCGCCGCGAAGCGATTCGGTTGGAATTTAACAAGCCAAAGCCCTTTTCTTAAAAAAGGTTGGCGCTGGACGCGGTTAAATTTGTATTTCGTTCACCGTCAAAACACCTAAACCAAGGTGGCGCCGTTGGTTCATGTTTACACGATGGCAGTGTTTTCACATTAGTCACGGCGGAACGAAATGGGCCAGGGCTGTACACTAAAGTTCGCCGCAAATTGTCGCCAAGACCTTTGGAATAGATTCAGCGTGGTCAAGTCAGCTCGACTCGCGGACAAAAGTGCCAAAACGGGCGCTCGCCACGGCCGCATTCCGCAGGACAGACTTGAATGGTCTTCTATGGGGCCCGGGGCCAATGGGAACGCGGGTGGGTGGACGAATAAAAGGGCGCTTGCCAAGAATTCGCCTATGGAAATTTTTAGTATCGCAGGCCGATGCCTTGCCATTACGGATGACCAAGTGGTTTTGGAAGCGAGGACAATGAGGCTTTCCCGAATTATCAAAACTTGCTTATATGAACGCGTGTCTTTGTCGTATCAAACAGGCTTTCTTACAAACACCGAAAATTGGTTACGACAGCAAAAGCGCCAAAGGGCCGACCCTTCTTGTATTCTTCCACGTTGGCGCCGCCGGTCAGAATGATTGTTCATACTTTCACTGGCGAAATATAAGTCACGCAAGTCGACATATTGCACGACGTGGGCGGACTCCATAAACTCTGACATCGACATTGGTCAAATCGAAGGTGCTTTGTTCAGGCATGGCGTTGGGCTGACCAACGGAAGAAACTCAGCGGATGAAAAGGCCCGCATTTACAACAAACCAGCCCTGCGAAACTACAAAATTCCCACCTCGGCGGATGTGCAGAAAAATTCAATGTAAAATTGTTCGACGCGCTAACAGTGAAGAATCGAGCGTACCGTTCTAAAGCCGTTGGCGAGCCACCATTGATTGCTCGGTATCTCTGTTTGGTGCTGTTGCTTGAAAGACGCGTTGTGCGTTTGTGTGTGATGTATCAAGTATCTCACACCTTTGCAGATGCCTTGCAACGCCAGAAGCAGTGTTTTAATGGCATTGCAAGCGCAGAAGCGTTCAGTTAAGAAAAATCAGTTCAAAAACAGAAGGCTGATTAAGGTTCAGGGCGGCCAAACTTATTGATGTTCTCATTGAGCTGGATCAAGCCTTGGCCGAAGTCGAGAAAAAAGCCCGGACAAGCGTGGGTGATTGCCACTGTTATTGGTACGGCAAGGCTCCGGCCTCGGGAAATCGTCCAGCAAGATGATCACTCACCGCGATCACAGTTTCAGACACCATCGGCGGGCGGCCAGCTGGAATTTACGCTGTTGCCAAAAAGCCCGCGGGACATGTTGAACGGTGAGGGCATACCTGGGGCTATCTATGTGTTGGGAAAAACTTTCGGGTAGCGCGAAAACCAACCAATGTTGCGGCGGGCGCCGTGAGTTTGTGTGTTGGAATATTTTCCAGAACCTGCCACCAAAAATTACCATCTTTGGAATGGGGCACCGTGCTCGAACCTTTAGTGAACGTATGGGGAAACATGGGAGGGCGAAAAATCTCCATGGATCGACAAAGGCCGCGAGAACCTTGCCCAAGGGAACCAAAACGGTTAAAAGGGCTTACCGAGCAACGTCACGGCCGTTTCTTTATAAATCCATGGCTCGATCATATCGACCCATTATGAAGCCATAACCGAATCACCTTAGGGTTTCCATTTGGACCCATGAATCACGCTTGGATTTATCAAACGTGGTGGAAAAGCCTTATTGGATCGACAAGGGGACTTGCCGAATTCATTCGGGGCCTTATAATCGGCTCGGAAAAAACCAAAAGCCACTACGCTTTCAAAAAAGACGCCTTCGTCAGTTGGCCTCGTTTTAATTCAGGCAGAAATTGAATCAGTGGGCATGGCCCTGTTTGGATTGCCAGATGTGCAGGCAAAAAAACCGTTTGAAATCGCCCATCTCCATCGCTGCCCGCAAATCAATCCAGAATCACCCAGCAAAACAAAACGGGGAAAACGAAAAGGGAAACGTAGCGGATTAAACATGGAAAAGAAATAAAAAAACCCAAAACACCTTGAGTGATGGTTGAAAGGAAAAAAATAAAAGCGAAAAAAAACGAAAATTTTTTTTTCTCCTCCCTCTTTTTTTTTTTGGTT
>Ga0163217_1091766_pt1 | contig 13993 bp, 9 predicted proteins | sample SynspAceP_FD_185933 | JGI IMG/M metagenome (GOLD analysis project Ga0163217, IMG submission 185933) | Saline lake microbial communities from Ace Lake in Antarctica - Synechococcus sp. Ace-P (PacBio error correction) | ecosystem: Environmental > Aquatic > Non-marine Saline and Alkaline > Saline ... | reverse complement strand
CATTCTTAAAGAAGAAGTCCATCTTCCGTTGGCTTTGGAGTACAGATTCCCACATCACATCAGAGTTCATCATTGGAATTTCGCGAGCACTGAGGTAATCTTCACGGTGATTCCACTCCGGAAGTTTTGAGGTGGTTTGATTCAAGCCATGGGCTTTGCGATTTGCCATCAAAAAGGCTTTGGCCTGTCCGATTGACTTCACTCATTCGGATTGTAGATATGATACATGTGGAGAGATTCTGAGAAACCTTTTGAACTCACCAATCTTCTTTATAAAGACTTCGTTCGGGTTGACGGGAATTGAGTATGGCCGCTTTGGGGGAATGATCCTAAGACGATGATAGTATTGCCAGGAAATTGGGTTTATATTGCGTTGCTAAAATTACGAATAATTGATTGAGGTCTAAAATTTCATTTTATTCCGCAAGCCCTAGATCTAACATTGAGCTTATTGTAAGTTTTCTTAAATTGCTCCCTCATGAAAAACTTCTTCCTATCTCTACTCCTTTTCTTCTGGCTCCATGACTGTATTTGCACAACAAAATGCTACTGCCAAAACAATTTGGGCGACGATTTGAAGTGACGGTACATCCTGACACCCTAAAATGGGCCTTTAATATTGGCGATCAATGCTGGGAAAATAATGAGCTTTCAGTATTCACTGATGAGACTGGAAAATGCCGTGTGGAGATGGCAACTAATTTATCGAAGCTCATGCGGATATTTAACAGACCTAAGCTATACATCTGCAAGGGAATAGTCACTAAAGGAAAGGCAGCTTGCGACTTATGGCTTATTTTGAACATAAGCAAAACTACCCGATGGCGTCGGAACTTGGCCTGCAATCTTGGATGCTTTCTGAAACAAGCCCCTATGGAGTGGCCAAAAGTGCGTGAATAGAATCATAGGAACATGTGGGTTGATCCTTCAGTAATTCATGGTACAGTGCATACAGAGCTTTCAACCACTTCGATCGGGTACAGATTTAGGTATAAGTGAGATCTTATTCCAGATTCAACAAAGAATTCCATCTATGCGATTTGATTGGAAAAGCGATTAAAAATCGATTTTGTATATGATGATGAGTTATTACTTCTCTTTTACCTAATTCAGGAAAATCCTCAGCCGAATGGCCCTTTTGACCATCCATTCATATTGATTTCTGAATATTTGCTTTGTGGGGGGAAATTGGGGAGGCCAAAAAGGAGTAGATCCTTTGATCTGGCCACAGCGAATGGAAATAGACTACGTGCGATTTATTGATAAAAAAGGCCAGAATGTCCTTGATTTCTCCAACAGGCAGATCCTTTGCCTAATAATGAACAGAGGAAAAATTAAGATAGTTAATCTCGCGCGGTTTTTTTTTGGTTTATTTCAAAGGTTCTTTATTAGAATCGGAAACTAGTTTAAGCAAAAAAACAAAACCGATGCAGGCACTCTTTTTCAGTAGACGAAAAAAAAATTTTAGGGCATTAATTCATTATCAGCCCCCCCCCCCTGTTTGCTCCTATTATTAATTTATGCCAAAGAATCTTCATTTGAGCGATCATTCTTTTAAAGAAAATCAGTAGAGGCATTTCTTTAGAGTCTATGATGACAGGCTGGTGGTGAAGGGTTATATTTTCGAATATTTTCGAAAAGCTTTTACAATTTAGGAGCATGGTTGATCACTGCTAATATAGACTTTGATTTATGGCGATATCATTAAAGAAATTCACTAGAAATTGAAAATGAATTCTGTCCAATCATTTCAAAATTTTGAAGCAAACCAAACTCACTGAACAAGAGACTGTTTATTTGAGTGACTTTCGGAAATCATCGAAAATGATCTAAATATCAAAAGCTACGAATTACTCTACTCGGACTCTTCTGAGTAAATATACACAAGTCAAACTTATGATTCCAAAATCTCTCAGGCTTCGAAAAGACCTTTGGAAAGTCTATCGGACATTCAAACTTCGTAGAGGTGAAAAATTAGTAAGGAAAAGCAAAGTCATTATCAATAAATCAAATCTGGGCGCAATTCGAAGTGGCACTTTTGGTTTTGATCCTTCTAGTTATTATACCTTCTCCTGTTCAGAATTTTCAGCTCAAAAAGATTCGACGATCAAAAAAATATTTCCAAGCGTCTCTTCAAAAATTTAGAATAAAAAAAGCCTTGCTTCAAGAGAAGCAGGCTTTTATGTTTGGATCGGATTTGTCCTAAAACGCGAAGGCTTTATCAGACGTCTCCAAGGAATACATGGATCCAAATTTGCCAGGAACCTCCACATAATTCAAGGCTTGAGTCCGCTCCGATCTCTTGAAGTTGAAATAACCCAAAAACGGTCAAATCTTTCCTCAACATATTGACCACTTTAGCTTCTTCTCCCTTGCTAGTTTTGCAATTCTCATTTCATGCCATTTAGATAGGCTAATCGAATCTCTTGTGAAGCTTCAACAAAGTCAGAACCTTTGGTTGATTTTTAAAATCCTTTCGGATCAGATTCAGACCATCGACAAAGGCCTTCTGCTGATTCTGCAAATCGTAAGTAATTCTAAAACCATCATCACCTAAAGGCCCCAATTTTCCGGTTGCTTTCGCCCCAGGTGATAAAGGTTCTCATGGATTATTGTAATCTCCTAATTCATCCAAAAAAAGCAATTAATCCTCAGGGACTGAAGTTTGACCTTCGATTTGAGTTCAGGAGCGCAAAACCTGTTCAAAATAGCCGTCGCACCGACCATCGTACCTTCCCATCATTTACCATGACGCTTTTCAACGCGTTCTCTTTCTATTCATAGTCATAGTCTTGTTCTTTTTTAAGATTAAAAGGTTTCGCTTCTTCAATCTTCTACTGCAATGCCGCTGGCTCTAAGCTGTCAGAGCCATATAAGTCAAAGAAGGATTCTGTGCTTGGCCTGCAGAAAGTTCATACAGGCTCCGTCAGTTACAAAGACATTTTCTTGATCCCATTACTTGGTTATTGCATTCAATACCGAGGGTTTTTGGAATCTCTCCCATTGCTGGCAGTTCCCATCTCTGTGGAATACCCTGACCAAAAGTATAGCCAGCATTCATAGGTTTTTGACATTTTTAAAAACCAGCTACTTCTAACATCTCGGCTGCATCAGCCATCATGTCTTTCCGCCATATTGAATTTCATTTCTTTTTGTATCTCTGAATCCAGACCAAAGCTTCCATGGCCCCACACTTATCCTTCACTTGTATCGGCTCAGTTTGATTTAAGTTGTCATGATAAGGCAGAATCTCTCGGAAAGCAGTAAATCAACACTCAAGTCCTGGAGTGTCCAAAGCTTCTTCATCTGGTGCGCCAAAGTTCAATTCGGCCAACATCTCTATTCCAACCGCTTCTGCTGGCCGCCCCTTGGTAACCATATGCCTCTAGATTATAATCCCGCTTTTCACCGTCAAGATTTCTGAATCTTGGAGATATAAGCCTGTTGACGTTCTTCCGAAGTAAACTTGTCTTTCGTAGGCCATCCATCTGACCATTTGCTCCAAGTCTAAAGTGTGTGATCCCTTACATGTGAACTAGTTCTCCAGAACTTGATTCCTATCCTCCAGGCCAAATATCAGTAGCTGATCTATTAAGGATTGCCGAAAGAGGTTAATGAAGAGGCCAGAGGAAGATGATTTCGATCATATTCTACTGTCTGAATTTTGTTTCCGCATCTAAAGACTTCTACTCCAGTAAGCTTTCTGGTATCCTGTTCATAAATAAGCTTTCTTACCAATCGACAAGGTCTTAAGGTTAATTACCAGTAGCTACAGCTGCAGTTAAGCGTAAGGGCCTGAGTACTGAAGTTAACCTCCAAATGGACAAAACCTTAATGAACATTTGTTTCGATACTGACCAGCCCGGACGTCCTTGGAAGTGGCTGCGTAATGTTAGCAGGATCGACCTATTGTCCCAAGTCGAGCTCCTTTGTTAGTGTTCTTTATTCGAGCAGCTGCATCTTTCTCCACACAGTTCATCGGCATCGGTGGCTGAATCGCATCCGAAGGATCGCCTAAGTTATATTTTAGAACCTGATACTCCGGCAAACTTCTCCACGTAGCTATACCAAGGCGCTACGTCTTTAGCGGATCGGGGCCAGTCGACTGCGATCCGTCTTTGTCATTTTGCCTTCAAAATCAACATCAGACCCAACGGTAAGATTGCGTCCCCAAAGTAATTGAAACGAACCTCCTAGCTTGATATCCTCTAAACCAGTGAAGGGTTTTCTCCTCCACATTACGCGTGATTCGTCTCATGTGCCCACCAATTCAGATTGAGCTCAATTGAGCACGTTAATCTCTTCTTAAGTTTGGAATGGTTTCTAATTGTTCTTGCGGTTCTTCTTTCACGATGAAGGGGTACTTTCCCATGGCGGAAGAGCCGCACTCTTATTAATCTTTGATGTGTTCCACATTTCGAGACCACGTTCGAGAAGGCCAATACTTTCAGTCCCTTCTCAGTTCAGCTCCTTAGCAGGCCCAACCGCCGCTTAATTCCTGACCCCACTACAATTGCATTCATGATTGATTTGCCATAAATTGGTTTTTGGTTTATTTTAAATTATACGTCACAAACTGCTACGGCCTGTGCTAATGATCCCATATTTATCTGAAGATTTCGGAATAAACTACGTGAGAGACCGTTATCCTTTATATCCTGAATCCACGATCGCTTGCATTGATCGGGTTATAGATTGATTTCCTGATTTTCAATCCAAACTCATTCCTCCCGGGATTACCCGGCCGTATGAAATGACCCAAATAATGGTTGATTTGTTCGAATACTTCTAATTGAGGTCTCCTTCATCTTGATATTGATGATATCGAAAAGCAGTTTAAAGTTTTCGCTATCTATTTTCGCTTACAGAGTCACTCCCCAGGCAGATTTATTCGCATAAATTAGTCTTTGTGATCCACTCGACTATTAAAGAAAGCTCCATTTTGAACGACTTACTCCATGCTTTTCAGCGATCGGAAATCCGCTTCCAATCCAGCTGACCAGTTTTTCCAGTTCCATCTTCATCGTCCATTCCTTCTTCTGATTTCCAGAAAAGCAAATGAGATTGGTATATCCAGCTTGAGCGACTAGGGGAATTACTCTAGCATAATTTTTCTTCTAACTGATCATCGAATTTGGTTTCTCCAAAACCCATCTACTAAACTGATCTCAGCACCATTGAACAATGGAGGAGTGATTTCCATGTTTTTTTAAGGATTTTCCCAATTATCAGCGTCCATCAGGTCAATTCCTTTTTGATTACCGATTTTCTTTTACTTCTAACAAAAGCTCTTCGAGCGTATAATCGCGAAAACACCAAGCACCAAACGCCATGATTAATGTTTCCTTTGAGGCATTTTTGGGCTTTTCTTACTTAAATCTAAGGAGGTCAGGAGCGCCGAAGCGGCTCCTCCTAGGAGAACTTTGCTTGAAGGAATCTCGCCTTCCCAGTGTCAATAGGTTTGGTCATGAGGGTTTATTGAGATGAGTTAATTTTCTTCTTTTTAAAAAGAGCCATGAAAATACTAAAACCATTCAGAAATACCAGAAGGAATCAACCCAAATTGATCCCAGTCGTGATTAGCGGTTGAATCAAGGAAGTGATTGGAAATCAATCCCGCTTGCCCAAAAAGCCAATTAGCCATTTCCCCCTATTCCATTAGGGTTGCCAAGGTTTGATTTAACCCCTGCGCCGAAGATTTAAATTGGCGCCGACATGAGAATCGTATTAAATCTGCCCGCTTACAAGAAAGAAATCGTAACTTTACGCCGTGTAAAAGAATTCCTACTAATAGCTCCAGACCACCCCTTCATCAGCATTGCCAAAGCAAAAAAAAATAGCGAATAGCCAGGCTAGCATGGCTACGATCAAGGGTCATTTTAATCCCCAATCGGGTAAAGAATATGGGGTAGAGCAAGCATAAAGAGCACCTCAGAGACCTGACCTAAGGCAAATTTTTCAGTTCGAATTTATACCCCAATTCAGTTAGAAACGGACTGACATTTTGTAATAAAATTGCCAAGGAATACAAATCAAATAGAATTGAAATAAAGGAAATGGCGGAAATTCGATGCTTAAGGAGTGCTAAAAGCATCCAATTCAATAATTTCTGAAAACTTAATTTTTCAATCGATTTTGCTTAGCGGTGGGAGTTTGGGAGGGTAAACTGAAAAACCCCAAAAATCAAAGAACCAATGGCTTGCCATCAGCAAGTATTTTCGCAGCAGGCCTTACTTTCAGTCCTTCTTTGGGTGTCCAAGCAAAAAAACTGAATTAAAACAACCCAGCCGCATCCATCCAATGTGATACCCCAAACTCGAATCACAGAAAAATTCCTTTGCGGGGTCCTTCATTGATTTGAAGGGAAATGGAATTAACTAAAGCGAGCGTCGGCATGAAAAGAATCATTAAGCAAGGGAGAAAAGGAAAAAAACCATTGGAAATCTGTGGCGATGGAATGTACATCATGTACATCAGGCCTGCTCCAACAGGTGAATCACAGCCCAAGATTTCGCTGGCATGAAAAATCGATCTGCAATTAATCCTACAATAAAAGGGGCGATGATCGCGCCCAAATGACTGGGTAGAAAATGCCAAGGAGATAATCTTGATCCTTTAGCCAAAAGATTAGCCTAAGAAAAGTTCCATCGGATCACATACCAGCGATCCCAGACAAAAAAACTCCAGAAAATCAATGAGCGAAAGGCGGGACTTAAATTAGCTAGATCATTTACAAAGAGTTTAGGCATAAAATAGAGTTAATCTCCCAAAGTTAGAATTTGGGCTTTTGCTGTATTTTAAAGCAGTTCATTTGATTTTTGAAGAAAAGAAGAGAAATAATTTGTAAAAGCCACTCATTAACGCACTGAGCTATTAAAAATTATTGATTCGATTCACTGGAATTTTAGATGGACTTGCAGGTAGAAAATCAATTATTTCAAGCTTTTAAAAACCCGAAAAGTCGTTTATCCTTTTCTCTTTCTTTTTTTTTCCCTTTTCCCCCCTTTTTTTCCCCCTTTTTTCCGTTGTTGTGTTGAGAGGATTAAACGACTTTTTCGGGTTTTAAAACTTGAAATAATTGATTTCTACTGCAGTTCCATCTAAAATTCAGTGAATCGAAATCCAATAATTTTTTATAGCTCCAGTTTGCGTTATGAGTGGCTTTTACAAAAATTATTTCTCTTCTTTCTTCAAAATATCAAAATGAACTGCTTAAAATACAGCAAAAAAGCCCCAAATTTTCCTATACTTTGGGAGGATTAAACTCCTAATTTATGCCTAAACTCTTTGTAAGAATCTAGCTATTAAGTCCGCCTTTCGCTCATGATGTTTTCTGAGTTTTTTGTCTGGGGGATCCGGTATGTGACGATGGGAACTTTATCTAGGAAGCTAATTCTTTTGGCTAAGGATCAAGATATCTCCTTGGCATTTTTACCCAGTCATTTTGGCGCGATCATCGCCCCTTTTTATTGTAGGGATTTAATGGCAGAATCGATTTTTTCATGCACAGCGAATCTTGGGCGTGATTCACCTGATTGGAGAGGCCTGATGTACATGATGTAGCAATTCACAGATTTCAATTTGTTTTTTTCCTTTTCTCCTGCTTTACATGATTCTTTTCATGCCGACGCTACGCTTTAGTTAATTCCATTTCCTTCAATCAAATGAAGGACCCGCAAGGGAATTTTTCTGTGATTCGAGTTTGGGGTACAATGGATGGATGCGGCTTGGGTTGTTAATCAGTTTTTGCTTGGGACAGCACAGAAGGATTCTGAAAGTTAGGCCTGCTGCGAAATACTTGGCTGATGGCAGCCATTGTTTCTTTGATTTTGGGGTTTTCAGTTTTAACCCTTCCTCAACTCCACCGCAAGCTAAATTCGATTGGAAAAAATTGAAGTTTTCAGAATTATGGGATTGGATGCTTTAGCCACTTCCTAAGCATTCGAAATTTCGCCATATTCTTTATTTCATCTATTTTGATTGTTATTCCTTTGGGCATTTTATTACCAAATGTCAGTCCTTTCTAACTTGAGATTGGGGTATCAAAATCGCTGGAAAAATTGCCTATTAGGTCAGGTCTCTGAGGTGCTCTTTTTGCTTCTCTACCCATATTCTTTTACCCATTGATTAAGAAGACCTTGATCGTAGCCATGTAGCCTGGGCTATTCGCTTTTATTTTTTGCTTTTGGCAATGCTGATGAGGGTGTCTGGATGCTATTATAGGGATTCTTTTACACGGCGTTGTACGATTTCTTCTTTGTAAGCGGGCCAGATTTATACCGATTCTCATGTGGCGCCAAATTTAATCTTCGGCGCAGGGGTTAATCCCTTGGCAACCTATGGAATAGGGGATGCTAATTTGGCTTTTGGCAGCGGGATTGATTTCCAATCATCCTTGATTCAACCGCTAATTCACGACTGGGAAATCAATTTGGTTGATTCCTTCTGTTTTTCTGTAATGGGTTTTAGTATTTTTTCATGGCCTTTTCAAAAGGAAAAATTACTCACCTTCAATAAACCCTCATGACCAAACCTATTGACACTGGAAGGCGAGATCCTTCAAGAAAGTTCTCCTAGGAGGAGCCGCTTTCGGCGCTCTGGACCTTCCTTTAGATTTAAGAAAGAAAAGCCCAAAAAATGCTCAAGGGAAACATTAATCATGGCGTTTGTGCTTGGTTGTTTTCTGCGATTATTACGCTCGAAGAGCTTTGTGTAGAGTAAAGAAAATCGGTATAAAAGGATTGACCTGGATTGGACCTGTAATTGGAAATCCTTAAAAAACATGGAATTCACTCCTCCATGTTGGCAATGGTGCTGAGATTCAGTTTAGTAGAATGGGTTTGGAGAAACCAAATTTCATGATCAGTTAGAAGAAAATATGCCTAGAGTAATTCCCTAGTCCGTCAAGCTGGAATTACCAAATCTCATTTTGCTTTTTCTGGAAATCGAGAGGACATGGACGATGAGACTGGACTGAAAACTGTCAAGCTGGATGGAAGCGATATATTCCGATCGCTGAAAAGCTGGATAGGTCGTTTCAAATGGAGCTTCTTAATAGTCGAGTGGGATCACAAAGACTATTTATTGCGATAAATTCTGCCTGGGGAGTGGGAGCTCTGTAAGCGAATAGATAGCGAAAAACTTTAAACTGCTTTTCGATATCTATCATATGCAAATAGATGAAGGAGACCTCATTAGAGTATTCGAACAAATCACCATTATTTTGGTTCATATCATACGCCGGTAATCCGGGAGGAATGAGTTGGATGAAAATCAGGAAATCACTATACCCGATCATGCAAGCGATCGTGGATTCAGGATATAAAGGATACGTCTCTCCGAGTTTATTCCGGAATCTTCAGATAAAAATGGGATCATTAGCACAGGCCGTAGCAGTTTGTGACGTATAATTTAAAATAAACCAAAAAACCAATTTCATGGCAATCAATCGTATGATGCAATTTGTTAGTGGGGTCAGGAATTAGCGGCGGGTTGGGCTGCTAGGAGCTGGACTGAGAAGGGACTGGAAAGTATTGCTTCTCGAACGTGGTCCGGAATGTGGGAACACATCCAAAGATTGATAGAGCTGCGGACTCTTCCGCGCATGGAACCATTGTGGAAGAAAACGCAAGAACCAATTAGAAACCATCAACTTGAAGAGATTACGTGCTCAATGAGTCATCTCGATTGGGGCACATGAAGAGAATCACCGCCCCCCCCCCCCCCCCCCCCCCCCCCCCCCCCCCTATGTGGAGGAGAAACCCTTCACTGGGGTTTTTAGAGGATATCAAGTAGGAGGGTCGGGTTCATTACTTTGGGGACGGTCAATTTACCGTTGGGCTGATGTTGATTTTGAGGCAAATGCCAAAGACGGAATCGCAGTCGACTGGCCGATCCGCTATTAAAACGTAGCGCCTTGGTATAAAGCTACGTGGAGGAAGTTTGCCGAGTATCAGGTTCAAAAGATAACTTAGCGATCCTCCGGATTTGGCGAGTTTTCAGCCACCGATGCGATTGAACTGTGTGGAGAAAGATGCAGCTGCTCGAATTCAAAGAACCACTACAAAAGGAGCCTGCGAACTTGACAATAGGTCGACCTGCGTAACATTACGCAGCCACTTCAGGACGTCCGGGCTGTCAGTATCGAAACAAATGTTCATTAGGTTTGTCCATTTTGGAGGTTACTTCAGTACTCAGGCCTTACTACCTGCAAGCTGTAGCTACTGGTAATTTAACGCTTAAGCCTTGGTCGATTGTAAGAAAGCTGGATTTTATGGACAAGGATACCAGAAGCTATTCTGGGTAGAGTCTTAGATGCCGAAACAAATCAGACAGTAGAATATGATGCGAAAATATCTTCTCTGCGCCTCTTTCATGTTAACTCTTCGGCAAATCCTTCATGAGATCAGCTACTGATATTTTGGCCTGGAGGATTAGGATCGAGTTCTGGAGAAACTAGGCTCACAATGTAATGGTCACCATTAGACTTGGAAGCAAATGGTCTTCAGTATGGATGGCTACGAAGACAAGTTATTACTTTCGGGAAGACGTCCAACAGGACTTTATATTCAAATCAGAATCTGACGGTGAAAAGCGGGATATATCAGAGGATTTTGGTTACCAAGGGTGGCGGCCGCAGAAGCGGTTGGAATAGAGATGTGGCCGAATTGAACTTGGCGACCCAATGAGGAAGCTTTGACAGCTCCAGACCTTGGAGTGTTGGATTTACTGCTTTCGAGAGATTCTGCCCTATCATGACAACTTAATCAAACTGAGCGATACAGTGAAGGATAAGTGGGGCATGGAAGCTTGGTCATTGGATGCAGGAGATCAAAGAATGAAATCAATATGCGAAAGACATTGGATGGGCTGATGCAAGCGAGATGTTAAAAGTTACTGGTTTTTAAAAATGTCAAAACCTATGATGCTGGCTATTTTGGTTCAGGGTATTCACGAGATGGGAACTGCAGAATGGGAAAGAGATCCAAAAACCTCGGTATTGAATGCAATAACCAAGTATGGGATGCGAAGAATGTCTTTTGTCACTGACGGCAGCTTGTATGACTTCTGCAGCAGCACAGAATCCTTCTTTGGACTATATGGCTCTGACAGCTAGAGGCAGCGGCTTTGCAGTAGAAAGGAATGAAGAAGCGAAACCTTTAATCTAAAAAAGACAAGACTATGACTATGATAAGAAGAGACGCGTGAAAAGGCGTCATGGTAATGATGGAGGTACGAGGTCGGTGCGACGGCTATTTTGACAGGTTGCGCTCCTGAGCATCAAATCGAAGGTCCTAACTTCGTCTGAGGAATTGCTTTTTTTGGATGAATTAGGAGATACAATAATTCCAGAGACCGATACCACCTGGGGCGAAGCAACCGAATTGGGGCCCTTTAGGTGATGATGGTTTTAGATTACTTACGATGCAGACGGCAGAAGGCTTTTGTCGATGGTCTGAATTCTGATCGAAGAGGATTTTATCAACCAAAGGTTTCTTGACTTTGTTGAAAGCTTCACAAGAGGATCGATTAGCCTATCTAAATGGCATGAATGAGCAATTCAAAACTAGCAAGGGGAGAAGAAGCTAAAGTGGTCAATATGTTGAGAGCATTTGACCGTTTTTGGGTTATTTTCACTTCAGAGATCGGATGCGACTCAAGGCCTTTGAATTATGTGGAGGTTCCTGGCAAATTTGATCATGTATCCTTGGAGCGAGTCTGATAAACCTTTCGCGATTTTAGGACCAAATCCGATTCCAACATAAAAAGCCTGCTTCTCTTTGAAGCAGGCTTTTTTTATTCTAAATTTTTGAGAGACGCTGCGAATATTTTATTATCGTCGAATCTTTTGAGCTGAAATCCTGAACAGGAGAAGGTATTATACTAAGAAGGATCAAACCAAAAGTGCCACTTCGAAATTTGCGCCCGATTTGTGATTTATTGATTAATGAACTTTGCTTTTCCTACTAAAATTTTTCACCTTCTACGAGTTGAATGTCGATAGGACTTTCAAGGTCTTTTCGGAAGCCTGAAGAGATTTGGAATCATAAAGTTTGACTTGTGTAATATCTTTACTCCAGAAGGTCCGAGTAGAGTAATTCGTAGCTTTTGATATTAGATCATTTTCGATGTTTTCCGAAAGTCACTCAAATAAACAGTCTCTTGTTCAGTTGAGGTTTGGTTTGCTCAAAAATTTGAAATGATTGACAGAATTTCATTTTCATTTCTAGTGATTTCTTTAATGATATCGCCATAATTCAAAAGTCTAATATACAGTGATTCAACCAGCTCCTGAATTGCTAAAAAGCTTCTTCGGAAATATCGGAAAATATAAACCCTTCACCACAGCCTGTCATCATAGGACTTCTGGGAATGCTCTACTGATTTCTTTAAAAGATTGATCGCTCAATTTTGAAGATTCTTTGCATAAATTAATAATAGGAGCAAACTGATAATGATTTAATGCCCTAATTTTTTTTCGTCTACTTTGAAAGAGTTCCTGCATTCGTTGTTTGTTTTGGCTTTACTATTCGGATTCTAATTAAAGAAACTTTAGAAGATAAACCAAAAAAAAAAGCGAGATTAACTTATCTTTAATTTTCTCTGGTTTCATTAATTAGGCAGGATTTGGCCTGTTGGAGAAAATCAAGATTCTGGTTTTTTATCAAAAATTCGCACGGTAGTCTATTTCCCATTTCGCTGTGGCCAGATCAAAGGCATCTACTCCCTTTTTGGTTCCCCAATTTCCCACAGCAATATTCAGAATCAAATGAATGGATGGTCAAAGGCCATTCGGCTGAGGATTTTCCTGAATTAGTAAAAGGAGAAGTATAACTCATTCATCGATATAAAAACGATTTATCGCTTTTCCAATCAATCGCATAAGATGGATTCTTTGTTGAATCTGGAAATAGATCTCACTTTACCTAAATCTGCTTTCCTCACTTTTTTCCCTTTTCTTTTTATACCGAATCGGTTGGTTGAAAAGCTTCTGTATGCACTGTACCATGAATTACTGAAGGATCAAACCCCACATGATCTGATGTCTATTTCACACTTTTTGGCAACTTCCATAGGGGGCTTGTTCAGAAAGGCATCCGGATTGCAGGCCAAGTTGCCGTACGCGCTTCGGGGGTAGCGTTTCCAGTGTAATTAAGTGCTTTGTCCATTTTTCGAGAAAATAGCCAATAATAGTCCAAGCTGCGCCTTTCCTTTAGTGACTATTCTTGGCAGATGTAAATAGGTCTTTAGGGTTGTGTGTGTTGATGATCCTCATGTCATGAGCTGGTTCTTGTGTTGGGGTTTGATTGTTATGATTTTGCCATTGGTCCACACGTCGGGATTTTTTTCCGAGGTCTTTCATCTAGGGGTGTTAAGGTGTTAGTGACGATTATACTGATCAGGCTCTTATTTATTTCTACACAGCCTTCAAGTCTTCTTATGAGTTGGTTAGGGGTTAATTCCGCCAATTTTTATTATATAAGGGCTCGTCATTGTTAGATTTGGTGTGTGTTTTTTTTCAGGTGTTTTGGGATTGTACTCCGGTCAACTTTCAAATTCGTCTGCCCAAATTTGTCTGTCTGCATGAGAGGATGCATTTTGTTGAATGTTTGCAAAATACTCTAATTTGATTGTCACGTGTAGTGTGATGCCGGCCCGGAAAGAAGGGAGAGTATTGAAGGGGGTGGGCAGTTTTGATATCTTAGGTAGGGATTAGGGAAGAAGGCTTGTAATTTCGGATAGATACGTGAGGAGCAATTTTAGAAACTTAACAATAAGCTCTATGGTTAGATTGTAGGGGGCTTTTGTCTCTCGGTAAATGTGATATAAACATATAGAATGTTAAGGATGTCTTTGTAGTACTTTCTGCAGATAGCGATTATATTTCGTATTGTTAGCACGTGCTTATAATTAAATTCCTAAGTGTGCTCATTTTGTGTTCTATTGTGTTATACTTTATCATGCGTTTCTAGTTTATTCAGATATTCCCCCC
>Ga0163217_1076387_pt1 | contig 13994 bp, 13 predicted proteins | sample SynspAceP_FD_185933 | JGI IMG/M metagenome (GOLD analysis project Ga0163217, IMG submission 185933) | Saline lake microbial communities from Ace Lake in Antarctica - Synechococcus sp. Ace-P (PacBio error correction) | ecosystem: Environmental > Aquatic > Non-marine Saline and Alkaline > Saline ... | reverse complement strand
TGTTGTTCCAAGATGAGGCCAATATATATAGCTGTTGAAAAGTAAAAATACTATCGCAGAGGGATGAGCTGGACTTCTGTCAATTATTGGATAAGATATTACTGTCTCCTCCAGCTTTGAGGTTGTCTTGCAGAAGACGGGTTTAAAGCGAAAGAACTAATAAAGTTCACATGATTTTCTTTTTTTGATTTTAGATATTCACTGCCTAATTTAACCGGTTCTTGATATGTCAGTGGTATTAAAAGCTCACAAAATTATGTTAAACCGCATATTGTTATTACCAGTGGCGATAATAGCCAAGCACTGTCACTGCTGCTATTGACTCAAATATTGATGACTACATAGTCAAACCCTATATCGCCCTGCTTTTTGTGCAGCGGGATGCAACGCTTAGAGCGAGACATCCTTGATCATGACAATTTGAAAATCAGCGTAAAAACGCCCCCCCCCCCACGTCGCAAATATTGCTCAACTGGCCATGCAGCAAGCATCAGCATATGGCAGTTGCTTAGAGTTAATTGGCTCGCCTCCCAATAGCATTACTAATAGTCAGCAACTTGCTAAAGGAAGTTGCTACCTATATTTAGACCAAAGGCTATATCAGCGGTTTCAGTTGCGTTTCAAGTGACGAATTAGTTCACTTTTGATATCGATTTCTGAAACTGTACCGAAAATGAATTACGGGTATTCAAAGTCATGGCATACCAGCGGGCGGAATATTAGTTTTGGGCGCAGAAGTATGTTCAATGACGGACCATGTTTCCCTGCCTTATCAAAAAACATGCCGTCAATGGATTCCATTCTTATGGCTTTTTAGTGGCGATGTTGCCGCCAAATTATTCCTGCAATCAATAAATCGCTTTGTCATGTAATGTAATGAATTCAGCCATTTGCCAAAAAGCATTGATACTTGTTCTTCTGCTATTGAAACTAGTGAGTTCCGGCTTAGTGGCAATGAGTTGGAAAACAGCAAATTCTAGAGGAAATTATAGCCCCATAATTAAGCGCTAGTTTTTCCACACACTTGAGCTAAAACGAAATACAAGAGTCCTTTTTTTTGTGGACTCTATTGAACAGAAAACTGACCAGAAAACCCGTGGATAATAATTTATTCATTTGGCGCGATACCCTGGGATAACTGTCTTTCTCAGTAAAAGAAAGTCCAAAAAAACTGAGACAAGCTAGCAGAGCAAGCACCCTTGGCTGACTACTCCAAGATGTTGAAGTATTTTTAAGTTATTGGCCTTGGCCACTGATTTAATAAAAGTGTTAAACCCGTAATCAACTAAAGGAGCAATCATTAATATGGACAATCAGAAATGGCGGCGCAAATATCTGCCCATGACTTATCGAACAAAATTAATTGATTGTGTGTTATGTTCTTTAATGCTGTTGGAATGGAGCAAAATTAACCAAAGAAAAATGTGCAAAAAGTCGCTTGATAATTTAGCCGTGCGATCAGGTACTGATCGATTTTAAATCAAAAAGTGATTTTAAACTGATAGTGTGGAGAATAAATCATCTAAACTATATTGGCAGCTTATGGCCAGCCAGTTTAATCAGTGTTAATTATTTAGTGAATAGGGGGTGTAGCTTGTGAGCATTTAAATCGCATCTGTATCATCGATGCGACCCTAATTAACCTTCATATTTGTCTCTAAAATGCGAAACACTTGGGTTTAGCTGTTAAGTGTCCAGTACTTGGTCAGATATCGAGCTCAGTCAGCTTAAATTAGCAGAGTGTTAGGTTATTAGACCTTTCACTGCCCGATTGATGGCTTAGATTAATTATCAACATCTAGCACAAGAAAAACTTATCACCCCAATTTTACTGTGCAGTGGCCACGATGAAAATGTTTGATGAAGCCGCCGCTGATGTTACTTAAAACAGAATGGCTAAGTTATGCTTTTTGGTAACTCATTAAAAAGCCCTTTCCTTCAAGTCAATTTCAGCGCGATGATTGAGCGATCACTTCTAGTTTACAGAAATGAAGCCTGCTTATATTTAAGCAGTGCCCTTGAAGATATTCTGGATGCTGCCCGCTTATGCGAGGCTTCTAGCCCAACAACAATTTAGCTTATGCTATCAACCCGCAAATTTTATAGTCATCAGGAAAGTTTACATGGAGTAGAGTGTTTAGCCCGTTGCATACGGCAGAGCAAAAATGGTTACGCCTGATGTCTTTATTTCCTGCCCTCGACAACCATGCTTTATGGATGCTTTACTCTCTACATTATTGAACTTGGGCTTAAGGCCAACTTGAAAAGCTAAAAACCTGACACAGCACAAAAATTGGCCTTTAATAGTTTCTGCTAGCTCAATTCGGAAAAGCTTTTGTTAAGGTTATTGGCATGTTGTGAAACAATCAATGATCAGATCGCGATAATTGTTACTGGAGCTAACGGAAACAATCGGCCTTATCTGATGTCGCAAGATAGTAAAAGTCTTAACTAAAATTACGCCTTAAAAAGGCTTTAATTTATATGTGATGACTTTTTGTACTGGCTATGCAACATTCAAGAAATGGACTCTATGCCTTTAATCAATCAAAGTAGACAAAATTTTTGTTCCAGTCTATGCAACATAAAAAATCCTCAGAGGTTCATTGTTTCAACCACCATAGATTAGCAGCGAGTTAAATTTGCAACCTTGGTGCGGAGGGAGAATTGAAACGCAGCAGCAAGCAGAGGTTGCTGTTGGTTTAAGTGTTCCAATAGTGCAAGGTTATTTATTTGCACGTCTTTGTCACTAAAGATCTAATTCTGTTTTTAAAGCGCAATGATAATTCGTTTTTACCCGGCGACCGCTTAATGGTAATTCTTTATTGTGGTTTGTAACGATCGATTTATTTCTTGTACTAATTATAGTCCATAAGGCTTGCTTAATCTACCGCATTAAAATTATAACGTTAGTTCGCTTTTATCTCGCCGGTCACCAACACTTGGGAATAAGATTGTGCGTAATGCTTTAGCACTTTCATCACCATTTTGTTTCTGGTAGCGGTAATCGATAAAAATAGGTCAGGTGGAGAGAAAGAGTGGCTTTCAAGCAGGGCGATTTGCCTCGCTAAAGTCTCTATTTGCACTGTATTCTGAGCTAAAAAAAGTCAGAAAATATTTCAACAAAAGTCATTGTTTCATCGTCTAATTAAAATACGGTAAATTGGCATAGGCTAATCTCTGAAAATTGAGAATGAAACAACGAAACAAGTATTTGGCTCATCTTCTATCAATATACAGAGTGGCGCGTGTTCATCCAAGGATTACCTTAGTAATAGAATAAACCCAAGCGGTGCCTTCTCTTACTTTTTTAGTGGTAAAAAACGATCAAATAGTATTGTTTGCACTGCAAAGGAATGCCTAAACCAAGAATCGACTATTTTTAGGCGTATATTGGTCTTGTCTACGTAATAAAAGATTTTAATCAGCGTTCTGCCAAGTCTTTTACCCGTCTATTGCATTTATTAATTAAGGTAACCACAACCTGTTCAATTTGTTTCATCACAAAAAATAAAGGCTTAGACGAAGCACCAATTTAAATTATCGTATGGTGCCGGCTGCTTTTGTTTCAGTTAATATATTCGATTCTTACGATATCGAGCAAACGATGATTGTTTATATTGACTTAGTATCGCTGGAACGGGAAAACTTTTTAAGGTTATCCACAATACGAGGAATCCGACTTACAGATTTTTTTCAATACTTTTCAGGTAAGAATTAAGTTTTTGTCAGATTATTAAGTGTTTAGATTAATTTGGACATGCCGTTCAATAATAGCGAGAGGGTTATTGATTTCATGAGACCACACCGGCAGCGAGCTCCCCTAAAGAAGCAGCTTGGGCATTACGAATACTTTGATTCTTTCTAATTCAATTGTTGTTCAGCTATTTTTCTGGTGTGAGTCTTGGATCGTACCCGAAATAGAATCGCTGGCCATTTCTGATAATTGCTTTGCGGTGGTAATATATCATGGGTGTTACCTTTAGCTGTTTGGGTTGCAATCCAACTCTATGCTCGCCAAATCAATGGCTCTTTGCACCGCTTTTTCAATTAAGGAGTATGTGATTCTTCAACAAATAAATCTAACCCTCGGGCAAAAGAGGTTTATGGTTTGTCCGAGGGTCAACATCAAGAATTCTTAAATGTTCATCAGTCCAAGTCAGTATCCCGCTGGGGCGATATTGCAGCTTCCCAGCCACCACATGAGCGATTGACACGGTTTTACTAATATACTAAGTTCTAACTTAACATTTCTTTGTTGCGAACTTCTTCGTAATATCCAAAGCGAATGGCTTAAAAAATTGGAAAATTGGCCTGTGCGAATCAAAATGGGTGAGATGATTTTGTTTTAACAATAAATGTCGCCATTTTTCGCCCGATTTTCAATTTTTCCTGCCCAGGTTTTTGCCTGAAGATATGGGGTCCCACATTTGGCTTGAAAAATCGCCTTTGGTGTGTTGCCTGAATTAATAATCCTTGGTTCTGACCGAAGTAGTTCATCTTTCTGTAGCCACTAATTTGACAAATTTATCATTAACTCGGTGATATCACTGCCCGGTTGGTCATAGCCACATTGTTTTCTTTATTAGACTCTGTGCATTTGACTGAGTTTGCTTGATAATGGCGCTCATTAGTTATATCTCGAGCATAGCAAACAGTCTTTTAGATAGTGGATCGAAGGAGGTAGACCAAGAAAAAATCGATAACTACCGTCTTGGTGACGGGTAAACGGTTTTTTCTGTAAATTTTGCACGGTAATTCATATTTAATTTGTTATTAAGAGCCTAGTCCGTTCTACATGGCATACGGGGTGAATTAATTGCAAAAATGGGGGTTCCATTGGAATAAAAATTATCATGCGTAGGCCAATATTCTAGAAAAAAGACGGGTTGCATTCTTTTGAAATAACCGTCAGTTCCAGCTATGCATATCATGCGCTAGAGGAAGGTTGAATAACTGTTCAAAACCTCTTGCTTTTCATCAATTGGTGATGACTCAAATGGTATTCCGTGCCAGTTTAATTAACATTATAAATGCATTAATTTTATTTGCATAATGAATGTAGCACTAAATTGTTTTTAGATTGCGCTATTTGGCAATTCGAAATTTGGTAGTCTGATTTAGCTTTTTATAATTAATTGGTGTTTGATATACCATTCTCTATCAACCGGCAGGGTGCTAACAAACAGCTACACGTCGACTTGTTTGCTAAGCAGAGCTTCTGGCATGGGTGGTCAATCGAAATGTAGCTTTGGCGTACATAAATTTCTTCGGTCCTACTATTACGAAATTGCTTTTTATCTCTGCCTCATTTTTCTATTTCAACGAGCGCCAAAAAAACTTTGCCTTGTGCTGGGTGAAATAGAGACGATTTTAAGCTCTGGCAGTAATTTTTCTTAAATAGCGCACACGACGATCAATCTCGCGCAAATTTACGGTTGTTGTACTGATAATCTGCGTTTTCACTTCTATCGCCATAGGCTGGCAGCCCAGGTAACAATTTTGGTGATTTTCAGGGCGTTGTTCATACAACAGGTTCGGCATGTTCACTTTTAGCTTTGCGTAACCACGGTTGTAATTAGTTTTGTTTTCAAAACGGGGAACTTCAAATAGAAGTTGCTTGGGAATCATTTTGCTAGGATAACAAACTTAGCAGAGGCAATATCACTTGTTACTCGCTGAGATTATTAAGCAGTCGTTGTGAATAATTGTTAAAAGTAAGAATATGGAATTAAAAAAATGTTTTGTCTTATCGCAATTTGTTACTAGAAAAATTTATCTTAATTTATGCAGCACAAAGTTTTATCTTCTACTATGCTTACCACTTATCCAAAGTGTTGTTAAGTAAATTAAGATTCTCACTTTTTGACTAAGGTCAGGCGTTTTGAAATTTGCCATTAAAACGTTGTCGGTATTTAACCATTTTTCTGAAGAATTAAGCGTATTCATTTTTGGCCAATAATTAGTGTTTCATAAATACTAAGGAGTAGCTGAATCTTACTAAGTTAAGGGTATTACAAATAAATTGACTTACATTCACCCAGTTTAGCTGGGCCTTACGGCCCTTTTGAAGGGCAACAGCGACGAGGGGAATAAGGTTCAGCAAGGAAATTAGCTTGGTTAATTTAAAATGAAAAACCGAAATAGATATCGGCTTTTTTTTGATGCTTCTGAAAAGTCGATTATTGAGGCGCTGCCTCTGGCGTCACTTCAAGTAGTACGACTTCAAAAATAAGCGTTGAATTGCTGCTTATTTTACGGTGCTTGCGCTCGCCATAGGCTAATTCAGATGGGATATAGGAAATTTAAATTAGAACCCACTTCATCAATTGCACACCTCTGTTCCAACCGCTGATCCACTCTAGAGAGTGGAAACTCAGCTGGTTTCATCCCGAGCATACGATGAATCAAATTCAGTGCCTTCCAAATATGTTACCGCGGGTAGCTGTACTTTAAACAGATCTGCCGCAACAGGCTGGCACTTCCATTCACCTTGAGTTAAACACACTTCATACTGCCAACCTGCATCGGTTACGACAACCGCCTTCCCGTGAGCATGTTCTTCAGCAAGAAACGCATTCACAGCAGCAATATTGCGTATAGCTTGCGTTGGCGCCATTTTCGTATTGTTTTTCTCTTATTTTTGGCTTCAATGCTTTGTGTGATAGTTTGCATTTCTCCATGGCCTAACTGCGATCTGTCCTTGAGGGCTGCAATAAAACCTTTAGCCATGATGGTTTGTGTATTCAACACGAGCTTTCTTGACAAGGTTACTTTGCTTTCAATAAAAAACTGGCCAAACACTGGCGCCCATGGCGTATGCTTGTTTTTGTCATCCAGTTTCAAGTGTCCAAAACTTTCTACTTTAACAATCAACAGGTTCAGGGGCGGGTTGACAGGCACTTAAACCTATGCTGAACCTATTAGATAGCCGATTAACGCTTTTTTCATTATAAATTCTCCGATAATGTAAAAACTTGAATTAAATCAAAGCAAAAACTGCGGTTAATAAATAGACACCTAGTTTAACGTAGGAAACAAAGAAGGAACCCAAGATGAGCAATCTTATCATTTCGCAGCATTTTATGTTACTTATGTGATGCTAACGGCTTGTGGTGAATTAACTGATGGAAGCTTGAAAGACATTTCATCATGATGAGGTGGCGTTGATGCAGCAAGTATTTCAGCAGGACGCTTCATTAACACTATAGTGTCAAATCCTATCTAAGCGTATTTCAGTTTGTGGTTTTAAAAGTCCAATACCAAGCGTTACGTGTGGAATCAAGGAGAGGAAAGGTAATCTGTCGTTACTATTCATATTTGCTTATGATAATAGTTACGCAGTGACGTACTGACCAAGATGTTTTGTTTTATGGAACTTAACTAACGGTGAGCCTGCAAGGATTCTGGCGCATAGATTGAATCTAATATTCGAAGATATTGCAGTGACCATCAAGCTTGGGGGGTGCTGTTGCCGCAGGTAACGGCAAAGTGATGTACTCTTGAACCTCAAAACCGGGCGGCGCTTGAATTCCTTAGGGCATACCGAAAAATCAATAGATTGAATATATCACCTAATGATTTTATGCCTTTAAGCGGTGGCAATGTTATGTTTGCTACTTGTGGGATACCCGCAGTGGTCAAGTTGGATATATAAATTTGAGCATTCTTCGAGTCGGTGGACTAAAGTGGTGGCTAGACGATGAAGGTTCGTTTTGCTTTTACCGCTGATTAGTAGCGAGATGCAAAGAATTTGGGACTTAAAGTACGGGGCAAGTTCATTATTATTTACATTACTTTGAGCGGCAGAAAATTTTTAGTACTGCAGTATTCAAAAGATGAAAATAATCTGCTTACCGGTTCACTTGCGCCGGCGCTAAACTATGTGTCCGGATGTGCAACGGCGAAGAATTAAAAGTCTTGGCGAGTCACACCGCGAAGCGGGTACAAGACCGCAAACCGCGGTTAGTATATGCAGTTGGATTTTGGAGATAACAACAAGGTAATTTCCGAAAGTAGTAGTGGTTAGCTGAATTTGCCCATACAGAGTTAATTAACAGCCAGAACATTATTGATGAATATTGAGCAACTTCAAATGGAAAAGTGGCTTTCCAAGAAGATTCGGATTGAGAGCCTTAATAAGGCTTTGATTGCCCAGCAAAAAACAGCTTGAAAGCGCTGCAATTCGCATTTAAAAACAAACTTTCCAATAAATACTGGCATTGAGCAAGTAATATGGCGGCTGAGCCACGAAGAAGCGCCACCCCTCATTATTGATTGAGGGTTTTCTATTCATTATTATACATCACTTAGTTAGGCTCTCGATTCTTCACCCAAGGTAGCTGCGTTATCATGATCTAGATTCTTTAGTTTTTTGTGTTGATGTTACGCTTACCTATCATAGCTTGAATTACTTTATGGGAGTGATATTAAAGCGTTTGCGCTGGTATTAACGATGGAATTTGCCGAAGTGGGTTCACGCTTAGTCTTTAAACGTAACCCTCCCGCTTTATTATTTGTTAATATCGCCACTATGATTTTAACCAGCCACTTCCGTTTTTGTTGGTTTGTTGTGGCGGGTGCATCATGCTGGTTCATTTGTTGTGATGCATGGGTCGACCCTTAACTATCCCTACTCTAATTTTCTCGTGGTGCTTTTTGTACAGGCGCATGGTCGCAGGCAATATGGCGATCATTGTTTGGGCGTTTAATCGGCCAATGCCTTTGGCGAGCAAGTGTTACCATTAGCTTCAATGTATCTGGCGGCGCTAGCTTATCCCATTTAATATCCATGTCGATACTTCACCTTGTATATCATCAGTTCTGTTGCCTCGACTAAAAATCGCTATGAGTTTGGTCAAAAACCCCTAGCCATCGCCTATTTTTATTGCCATAGTGACTTGCTTATCAGCGATTGAATTGCCTAAGTTTGTTGATTGATACAGGCAATTACGATAGCGCGTATGACTCACCTTGGCGTGTTATGTGGTTGGTGCATCCATAAGATGGGCATTGAGTTTCGTTGCTTCAGGTTTATTGTATGTGGCGATTACAGTAAAGATTAGTAATTAATGCCCTTGCTGGCCAGTATATTGCTTATTATTGCGGTTACGCGGCGAAAGAGCTTGGGGTTTATATGTGATGACCGCTGCGCCAACTGCAGCAGCGGCTTAACACCAGATGGTTAGGCTATCGGCGGTGACTACCAACCTACAGCCGCAATTATTGGCAGGAAGTACGCTTTTTTTCTATGTTTATTCCACCATAGGGCTGTTGCATTGCACTATTTAGGCGGGGGTTATAGGTATCCATAAAGCTTACTCAGGTTTTAAAAATAGCCAAATAACCCCTTTGTAACCTTTACTGGCACTGCTGACTTTTGTCTACCTGTTGATTCGTGATTAGTCACAAATGCACACATTCAAATCTGCTCTACGCTTGTTTTCGAAATACAAACCAATAAATTGAGTCTAATGTAGCTTATGCACTTAGGCATACTGCGCCAGCGACAAAAGCGTTTTTTATTTTATACCATGATTTAAAGAAATAATTAGCTCCGCCCATCTTGGGTAATCATAACCTGTATCGATATAAGTGATTATTTATAAACAGGCAAGCATTGATCCAATTTTTTCAGTTCTTTCTTTAATGCGCGGCAGTAAATGCTACTGCAAGATGTTAATGCCACCGTGTATCCAGGCCACAAAGCGGGTCAATTAGCGTGCCAACGGTTGTGAGAAAATCCAGTTTATTTGCTTTAATCAGAGGTAGCTCACCCAGAAACAAGGGATTTTGCGATCCCAAAAGATTGGCAAATGTATGGTGCACAAGAGACCCCGGCAGTAGACCGCTGTGCCTATAGACCTATGTTTATGTGGCGATCATAAGTTTAGACAACTTCAGGCGCGTTTAATTGTCGCCGAAGAGGCGCATAATGGTGAGCAAATAGGCCGTCTACATGGTTTTGTTAGAACAAAGCCGGTGCTTATGATATTGAGTGCTAGAGCCGCCACCATTTGGCTGCGTCTAGGTTTGGCTAAGATGTTATGCAAAATCCTGTTCAGTGCTTTTTGGTGTGGCTGGGCGTATGCGCCTGAATCTAGCTTCAGCCTTGTTGTGTTATTCCGATCTACCTGTTACTGGATGACCCACTAACCCTTGACTTAGATGCAGTTAATTTGAGTTAGAAAAATGCTGCAGCTATATAGCGGTACCTTGTTACTGATTTCGCACGATAAGTCTTTTTTTAGACGTACCATCAATGAAATTATTAGTGTGAGCAAACAAAAACTGGTGAGTTACACCGGTAACTATGATGCTTACGAAACGCAGCGAAGCGGGCGTTTTACGTTTGCAAAGCCTGCAGATATCAAAGCAAACAAGATCAAATTCCCACTTAGAATCCTTATAAATCGTTTTGGTGCCAAAGCAGTTAAGGCTAGCAGGCGCAAAGTCGAGTAAAACAATTTAGCCAGAATGGAACCTGTTACCGGTGATGGGCTGATTCTCACTTTATTTTCGTTTTTTAGCCCGCCCAAAACTGCCTAATCCATTGGTGGAAATTGAGCAAACGAGCGAAGGTAGGGCTATGTGGAAAAAAGGTGATTCTGGGAAAAGCGGGTCCCAGCTATCTCGCTTGTACCAGGTCAGTCGCATTCTACTCAGATCTCACCAATGGTGCGAGGCTCACTTTTAATTAAGCTATACTTGTGTGGTTGAAAATACCCCATTGCAGGGATTGTATGAAAGCTTCTGCTGGTTTACGTATTGTTATTTTGGCTCAGCACCAACTTGTAATTTTAGCCGATGATCACCTTTAGCCCACATTCAGCGTTTAGATCCAAAAGCGACAGAGCAAAGCTTACGTGATTTTCTTGGCGGCTTCGGCTTTCGAGTGGACGATGCATGGCCAAAAGTGGACATATTGTCGGTGCGTGAGAAAGCGCGTTAGTCTTGGCCCCTAACGGTTTATCAAAAAAGCCCAACTTATTGTTGCTCGATGAGCCCACTAACCACTTAGATTCTCGATGTATGCGCCATGGCCTTAACATTGCATTGAAGGTTTTCGAAGGTTTTGCCTATTTCTGGTTTTCGCACGATAGGTTATTTATTGTCTGCGGTGTGTTGATGATTTTTACTTGGTGATAGCGGGCCAAGTACAAGGCCTTTGCATGGTGATTTAGACGATTAATAAGGCGGTGGATCCTAAAAACCGAAACAAAGTGCCACGCAAGCGAAGAAACCAAAGGTAAACCTGAGTCGTAAAAAACACAAGCGTCTTTGAGGCTGAATTTCGACAGCAACTCAAGGCTTGCGAAAAACCATTAGTCAATTGTGGAAAGGTAATGGATAAATGCACAGTAAGCTCGAGAAATCGAAGCTGAGTTTAAGTCATACCGGACATTATAGTGCTTGAAAACAAAGAGCAACTCAAAACTCAGATTATAGGCACACAGGCAAAAATACAAGGCAATTGGACGACTAGAGAAGATGCAATGGCTCGATTACGCAGGACAGTTAGAAGGCTGCAAACCAGGACTGAGTTTGAGCAACGTGAACGGAGAGTGAGCTCCAATCATGCCAGTTGACCCCATGCAGTATATCGATACGTATTTTGTGGGGCGGGTGGTGCAAAGTGATTTTGTGGCGCTTGGTGGCAAAAAAATCGTCACCTGCAAAACCATTTTCCTGCGATTCTTGCAAAAGCGCCAAGCCCTAGTTTTTCGTAAAAGAAACGCTTCATCGCAAAGCGATGGCGACTTTTGTGCAAACTAGCTTGGGTAGGCGACATATCATCGGTAAAAGCTTTGGTTATCATTGTTTATGGCTTAGAGGGCTCCTTTATTCTCATTAATTGTCATGATATGGCCTGCGACTTAGCTCGCAAGTTTTGCGGTAGGTGGTGATGCATTTCGGGTGTTGTGGGGAGAGTCAAATCAAAGCCCCGTGCTTATTCATTCTGGAGGAAACCTCGGATCCTTGGGAATTTATCAGTTGGCTGCAAGGTTCTTATCTAGGGCCTAGCAAATTCGCTACTTGGCTTCTCCTTAGGCGGTAATATGTTGTGAAGCTGCTAGGTGAAAGACCCCAGCAAAGTAATCATCAAAGCGGCGGCACTGGCATATCTGCGCCATTACAGTTAGCTGAGTGTGCACAGAGTTATTAATCAAGGGATTTTCCAAGCTTATCAAAGTTATTTACTAAAAGTATGGTCACTAATCTTGGAGACACAAAATGTCATCAGTGGATTTTCAAATCACCTCACTATCAAATACAAGGAACTTAATCAGCTAAAGAACTTTCGCGATTTTTGATCAAAAAACACTTTACCGCACCGATTACATGTTTTCTGTTGGGCGTGTTGATGGACTTTACTTACGTTGCATGCTATGCCTATTAAAAGCAATACAACCCCTACCTTGGTATTCATGCTAAGACGATCCTTTTATTGAATGAAAATGTAATACCTCGCACCGATCAACGTCGCAGTTTTGTGCGTGTTGAGTTAAGTGAACACGGAAGGACATTGTTGGTTTTCTACAAGCATCCTGGCGTGCCAAAAATTTGGATGCAACAACGTGTCAGTGACTTTTAAAGCCGGCTTTGAGAAGCGCAAGAGCGAACGATAGGAAAGCAGTTAAATGAATTCCATTGGCGACGTTGAGCATGAATCTTACTCAATATTATTGAAGCGCTTTGTGCTACATAGAGGAGACCGCAGTACTGCGACAGGGATGCAGGTTTTAGGGCTGACAAACGGCGTACAGCAAGTTCTCAACCCGACTTAAGTTCAGGTGAGGCCTTTTCTCAGTGTATTTCAGAATGCACGAAACGGTCATATTGTGGCATAAAGACGCATCCTTAAGCTGATCGAAACTGTGGATTAATGAGAACCGAAGTTAAAAGGTGACCGCACGGTTAACCCTATGCTGGTTAAGGCCGGCTTTTTTTGTAAGGCTTTCAACCCCTTTTGTAAACCCAGTTCACTGGCCCTAACAATACAGGGTTTAGCACTGCTGACCTATATTACCGTCGTTTCGCATTGGTTTTTAGCTAACTAATAAATCTAATTTACAGGCTTTTACTTGCCTCCCCCATTGTTAAAGGTCAAAGGTTCGCCATGGTAATTCACGTATGCATACTTTCGCCCTTAGCAGAGCCATGATAGCTTGTTGGGCAAAGTGGCGCTATGTTTGTTTGGGAACTAAGTCTACTTTAAAACCAACATATCACGCATGTCGTTTGATTTACGGATATCTATGCACAGTTTTCAAGCTGAGGCATTAACTAATATCTTCGCTAAATTGGCCCATGCACCTGCTCAATTGTCGTCTCATTGCGTTAATAACTTATGCACCTCACTTAATATTGAGGTTTTTGGTGGATATAAAAAACACCTATAGACTGCTCATGTCAACCTTCCAGGTCTGCCAACGCTTGCGGTGGATAATAGAGTTTAGTGCAACATAAACAGTTCGGTAAAATTTTTCTTTACATTTACTCACGATAAGTCTCCAAGTTTGGGTATTTAACAATTGATGGCCATAATTCTACTTTTTCTACATTGGTTACGATCCTCACCGCCCCCATCACATTAAATCTGGTCTTGATGTATCGCGTCAATCTTTATTCGTGCGTGTTCACGTAACTTAATGGACTCTGCAAACTCACTCTGCTGAGCTAAATTGAGCCCCAACCCGCTTCGCCAACAATGCACCTGTGATGCGCCGGTATTTTCCATTCACCCGTGATGCAATCCGCAAAAACACATCCGCTTTGCCTTCAGCATAAAGCAGGCTTTTAAAGAGCAACTTGCCTAGGGCAAAGTATGGTAATACGGTGGTTGCTCATGCTATTCATGACTTTTTACGGGGCGCCCCCTGACGCCGGACTAATAGCTTATCAATCACCACGGCCTTGCTCTGCATCGTCAAAACGTCGTACTTTAATTCGTTTAGTTTTCAGAGGGACTTTTCTTTAAAGCACCTTGACCT